>ERZ650307.381-NODE-381-length-24932-cov-11.526108_pt1 | contig 24932 bp, 24 predicted proteins | sample MGYA00376243_ERZ650307 | MGnify/ENA primary metagenome ERZ650307 (study PRJEB26733, sample SAMN07839242) | wastewater metagenome | biome: urban; feature: artificial channel; material: waste water | place: USA: North Carolina | collected 2016-03-31 ... | reverse complement strand
AGCTAGCTTTTAGCTGACCGCCGTAGGAATCCCCTTTCTTTCCAGCTTGTCTGGCAAGCTAAGAACGAAGTTCTGGCGAGAGGTGGGGGAGGATGTCAAGGTTGCACATGATAGCGTGGCTCTAGTATGTTCAGAATTGCACCCATCACACTCAACACACCTCGTCATTTTTGGCTTTATTTTTGGATGCACTTTGCCATGTCCCCCGCCCCTTTCTGTCGGCCAATGCCGTTGACCCTGCTGGCGCAACGACTCACTTCCCGCCTGCCCTTTGTCCGTCGCCCCGCTTTTTGGGTCGGCATGTGGCTGGTGTACGCCTTGCTCATGCTCGCCTATTTGGGCAACCAGCGTGCTTGGCTGGGCATTTGCATCGCACCGCCATGATGCGCAAATTATTGGCTAACGAAGCCGCATTTGACCCGTTACTGCTGTCTTTCCGTGTGCGTGCAGATGGCATCATGGTCGGCATGAACAGCTTTTTGCTGTTGGTTTGCTTCATGCTTACGCCACTTCAAAACACGCTTGCGGCTGTGCTGCTGGTCGGCGTGCCTACATGGCTACTCTCCCTCGTATTGCTGCGTCACTATGCTGGCACGCTGACGACCCGCTTGTTTATGGCCAGCAGCTTTATGGTGTTTACCGGCCTGATCATCCACCAAACAGGCGGTGACATCGAAGCGCACTTTTCTGCCTTTGGGCTGATTGGCGTACTGCTGTACTACCGCGACTGGCGCACCATTTTGATGGCAACCGTGGTGATTTATCTCCACCACCTTATTTTGGGCTATGCCCAAAGCCGAGGGGTTCCCCTCTATGTGTTTGATGAGAACCACTTCTGGCTACTGTTTGGCATCCATGTAGCTTATTTTTTGCCATTTGTTGGCATGATGGGCTATTTGGCCATTTGGCTGCGGCGCGAAGGCTACGAAGGTCAGCGGGTGATTGTGCTGGCACAGCACATTATTCAGGGCAATCTGACCGAAGATGAGGGCGCAGACAACCTCGACAGCATGGCCGACCTCCCCTTAATTGCCGCTGTCCACACCATGAAAGACCGGTTACTGGAGCTGCTACGGGTCATGCCGGTTGCCGCAGCAGTGATACGTATTGAGGCAGAAACCGATCAGGCAGTCAGCACCAACCACGCATGGGAAAAAACACTAGGCAAATTAGCTGACCGAACCCGCCCATTTGGCCAACAACCTATTTGGCGCAATTCGACGGATTGGGGCATGTTGCTGCAGCGTCTCCATCAAGCACCGACCGGCTCGCTCGATAAAGTCGAAATGACGCTATCCAACGCGGCAGGGCTCCCCGTGCTGTGCGAAGTGTCGCTGGTGCTGCACCACGGCATCAAACCCATGATGGCGATTCTGACCCTAGAAGACATTAGCCTCCGCCGCAAAACAGAAAATACGATGCGGCGTTTGGCTTACCGCGACATGCTGACCGACCTGCCCAACCGTGCCAGCCTACAGATTGCCCTCCACAGTGCCTTGGCCGACTGGGAAAACCAAGGCATTCCTTTTGCGGTCGTTGTCATCGATTTAGATGGTTTTAAACCGATTAACGATACTTATGGTCACGATGCCGGTGACCAAGTACTGCAAGCCATCGGGGCACGCCTACAGCACACCGACCGCCTCTCTGACCTTGCTTCACGGCTAGGGGGGGACGAGTTTGCCATTGTACTGCGCGGCTGTGCGGCCTACGCGGCGACTGGCGTAGCGCAACGTGCCCTTGACCGAATGGCTCTCCCCATTTGGCTAAAAAAGCAAAATCTACATGTGAAGGTCGGTGCCAGCGCAGGAGTAGCGCATATCACTGATAGTGAAGCCACTACCGAGGCTCTCCTAAAAAATGCTGACCGCGCCCTTTATGCCGCCAAAGCAGCAGGCAAGGGACAAGTCGCCTTGTTTACGGCGGCACTCATGGAGACACCCAGCTAAATACGCATACCGTAAAAACCTATTCACACGCGGCAATGAGCGGATGAACAACTCTTTTTGCCTGACTCACCACATTGCACCTGCAAAACGGAGCGGCTAGAGTGCTTATTCTTTATTCTTTACGCAGAGAAAGCTCATGCCCGCCATCCTCGTTGCCCTCTATGCATGGGTACTGTGCTGGCCCTTGGCCTGCCAAGCAGACACCGTACGGGTCGCTGTCGCCGCCAACTTTGCGCCCACCTTGGTGCAACTTTCCCCCCTCTTTACCCAAGCCCAAGGCCACCACCTGCAAATCATCGCCGGTGCAAGCGGCAAGTTGGCAGCACAGATTCAGCAGGGTGCGCCATTTGAGGTCTTTCTCTCTGCGGATGACCGTTTCCCTGCCCAAGCCACCACGCGCTTTACCTATGCCTTAGGACGGTTGGTGCTGTGGCAGCCCAACCCCAAGACAGGGGAGACCCCCGATCAGGTTTTGCGGCAAGGTGCCTTTCAGCATCTTGCCCTCGCCAACCCCGAGACAGCACCTTATGGCCGTGCGGCGTGGGAAACATTGAGCACACTAGGCTTGGTTGCTGCCGTTAAACCCAAAGTGGTAACAGGGGAAAGCGTGGGGCAAGCCCTGCACTTTGCCCAAGTGGGGGGCGCGGAGCTGGCGTTTGTCTCGGCAGCACAAGTTCCGTCAGGTAGCGGCTTGGTTTGGCGCGTCCCCCCCACGCTGCATCGCCCGATTGTGCAAGAAGTTGTCTTGATTAAAGGCACCCCTACGGCACGGCAGTTTATGGAATGGCTGCGCTCACCGACGGCTCGCCGTGTCATTCACCAAGCGGGCTACGATTTACCCCCCCTGACTGATAGCCCGCCATGAGTCTAGACGACCTGCAAGCCGTTTGGCTTACCCTAAAACTAGCAGGACTGGTCACCCTAATTTTGATGGGCTTGGCTCTGCCACTGGCGTGGTGGCTGGCGCAAAGCCAAACGCGCTGGCGTGCGCCAGTCGAGGCGCTGGTTACGCTGCCCTTGGTCTTGCCGCCTACCGTGCTGGGGTTTTACCTATTGATGGTGCTCAGCCCCCAAAGCAGCGTCGGACAAGGCTTGCACGCCCTCGGCTTGCCGCAGTTGGCGTTTAGCTTTGAAGGCTTGGTGCTGGGCTCGCTGTGCTACTCCCTGCCTTTTGCCGTGCAGCCGCTCAAAGCGGGCTTTGCCCAACTTGGCCGTGAACCCCTTGAGGCCGCCCAACTTTTGGGGGCGAACCGCTGGCAGCAATTTTTTCGGATTGTATTGCCCGCCACCCGTCCCGCCTTGCTGACCGCCGCCACCATGAGCTTTGCCCACACCCTCGGCGAATTTGGCGTGGTGCTGATGCTGGGCGGCAGTGTGCCGGGTGAGACACGGGTGCTGTCGATTGCCCTATATCAGCAGGTGGAACAAGGCAACTTGGCCGCCGCCCACACTTTGGCCTTGGGTATGTTGCTGTTTGCCTTTGCCGCGATGTGGGGCGTGGGGCACTGGGGACGTAAAAACACCGCCGACCGTTAACGGTCAGGCGGTGTTTGGGGGGACAGGGCGCAAACCCTGCCCAGCACAACACTTCGATTAGGAAGCGGTACTGTCTTTCTTGCCACGCGCAGCAGCAGCGGTGGTGGCGGCGGCAGCAGCGGTGGCTGCTTTAGCCGAGTTTGTTGCAGCAGCTACGCCAGCTTCAGCCAATTCGGTACCGACTTTTTTAGCAGTGCGGGTCACGGTGTCGTAAGCAGCAGTTGCAGAAGTCAGTACGTTCTTCATTGCATTGATGGCAACGTCAGAACCGGCTGGGGCATTTTGCGACACTTTGTCGAGGTTAGCGCACAGTTGCTTGTTGAATTCCAGCACTTGCTCTTCAACAAACGACTGGATTTCGTTTTGGGTTTGAACGGCTGCGTCGTATACGGTGCGGGCTACGCCGAAAGCTTGGTCAATCGAAGGCTGCGCCATGTTGCCCTGCAGTTCAACCAAAGCCTTAGGGTCTTTCACTTCAACCAGTGCCTTAGCAGCGTTGGCTTGGTCTTCCAGCAGCTTCTTGGACAGTTCCAAGTGGAGGTTGGCGAAACGCTCTGCACTAGCCAGTACGATGTTGGACAGGCGAACAGCCTTGTCGAAGTGGTTTTGGCCGAGGGCTTGGAGTTGTTCGTTTTTAGTGGAGAACATGGTATTTCCTTTTGTATGCGTGACAGGGTTAAAAGCGGGGTGGCCGCTTCATTAAATGTGACTCAACTTCTTAATTTAAGCTGGGTCTGCCGCTATCGCTCACAGGCAAATCATGTTGCGTTGCAGCATCCTTGAACTGAAGATTACGCAACCCTGAGCCCTACGTCAAGAAAATGTTGCACTGCACAATACCATTTAAGAAGAGGTGCATCGTTCTTGCCACACGAGGTGGGCTCGTGTGTCGCAACCATGAATCAGATTCAACCTACAGCGCAAAAACCCGCAAATCCCGACTACTTTACTCAACTATTTGGTCACGTTATACTTTTACCATTCTTATCCCCCTCGGACCTTCTCAATGACCGCCTCTTGCGCTATTCCTGACGTGCAATCCTCTGCCGACACCCGCAACATTGCGATTAACAAAGTGGGGATTAAAGCCATTCGCCACCCTGTTATCGTGGCAGACCGCGAAGGTGGCGTGCAGCACACCATTGGCACGTTCGATATGTTTGTGCACTTGCCGCACAACTTCAAAGGCACGCATATGTCGCGCTTTGTCGAAATTTTAAACAGCCACGAACGCGAAATTTCAGTGCGCTCTTTCGAGTCCATCGCCCGCGCTATGGTGGCACGGCTCGAAGCGGAATCCGGCTATTTGGAAATGCGCTTCCCCTTCTTTATGAGCAAAGCCGCGCCGGTGTCGGGGGTCAAAAGCCTGCTGGATTACGACGTGACCTTTATCGGCGAAATCCTCAAGGGCGAATATCACTTCACCATGAAGGTGCTGGTGCCGGTCACCAGCCTATGCCCGTGCTCCAAGCAAATCTCTGAGCGCGGGGCACACAACCAGCGATCCCACATCACCATGACAGCCCGCACCACCGACCGCGTGTGGATTGAAGAGCTGGTGGCCATTGCCGAGCGCGAAGCCTCGTGCGAGCTATACGGGTTGCTCAAGCGTCCCGATGAAAAATATGTTACCGAACGCGCTTACGACAACCCTAAGTTTGTCGAAGATTTGGTGCGCGATGTCGCCGCTGCCCTTAATGGAGATGGGCGGATTGAGGCCTATGTGGTGGAAAGCGAAAACTTTGAGTCAATTCACAACCACTCGGCCTATGCTCTAATTGAGCGAGACAAAACCATCACCAGCTAATCCCCTCCATTCAGCACCCAAAAAAAGCGGGCAGCCTCTGTAGAGAGACTGCCCGCTTTTTTTTGGGTCTTCTCCAGCCTTTGTCTGCCCGATGATGCACCGACAAAGACAGGAGAAGCCACCTTACGATTAGTGCTGGTGACCATGTGCGCCGTGAGCATGGCCGTGGCTGATTTCTTCAGCCGATGCTACTTTTACGTCCGTCACGGTAGCGATAAAGCGAATGGTCTGACCGGCGAGGGGGTGATTGGCATCGACCATCACTTTGCCATCGGCAATATCGGTGACACGGAACAGCAAGACATCGCCGGTGTCGGGGTCGTCTGCTTCAAAGACCATGCCGATGCTCATTTCCACATCATCGGGGAACACATCCATGGGTTCAGCACGCACCAGTTCGGCTTCGTAGTCGCCAAAAGCATCGTCAGGGGTCAGCAGCACATCGACCTTGTCGCCTGCTTTTTTGTCGTGGAGCGCTTCTTCCACCAGCGGGAAAATGCCATCATAGCCGCCGTGAAGATAGCTAATCGGCTCCTCGGTTTTGTCCACTACGGTGTTGTTGCTATCGAGCATTTCATAGTGAAGCGAGACAACGGTGTTTTTAGCGATTTGCATGAAGAAAGCCTTCTGTCGGAGAGAGGAGTATGTGCGCGAACCACTGCGCCATGGCTGGAATTTAGACTAGACAAGTCGCCATTGTAAACTGCCCACCCCCTGCTTTACCGACTTTTTCCTAACCCCATCCCACCCCTTTGCTAGGCAAATGGGTATCCCACCTAAGGCCAAGCCCCCGCTGTGACCCACCCTCCGATTGAGATTTTAGGCGGCATGACCGCTGATGTGTTTATCCGTGACTACTGGCAAAAAGCCCCCCTTCTGATTCGGGGAGCGTTGACCGATGTTGGCGAACCCGTAGGGCTGGAATGGCTGAAAGAACTCGCCAGTCAAGATGAGGTAGAGTCCCGCCTGATTGAGTATCGTCAAGGCAAATGGCTGGTCGAGCACGGCCCTTTGTCCGCCCGCCGCTTTGACCGGCTGCCCGAAAGCGATTGGACGGTGCTGGTACAAAGTGTCAATCACCACCTGCCCCATATCGCCGACATTTTGTGGCGATTTGATTTTTTGCCGTTTGCCCGCCTAGACGACCTGATGATTAGCTACGCCCCCCCAGGCGGAACGGTGGGTCCGCACTTTGATTCTTACGATGTCTTTTTGCTGCAAGTGGGCGGCAAAAAACGCTGGCAGATTTCGGGGCAAGAAGACATCCGCTTGGTCGAGGGTGCGCCAATTAAAATTTTGCAGTCGTTTGAGGCCGACCAAACGTGGGAGGTCAATCACGGTGACTTGCTGTATCTGCCGCCCAAATATGCCCACTATGGCGTGGCACTTGAGCCCGGCATGACCTACTCCATCGGCTTCCGTGCCCCCACCCAGCAAGAGCTGGTGACACAATTTTTGATTTACCTGCAAGACCGCGTGGCCTTGGAGGGCATGTATGCCGACCCCAACCTGACACCACCCACCGAGCCCGCACGGATTGCGCCGGAGATGGTGACGCAGGTTGCAACCATGCTCAAAGCCATTCAGTGGGATGATGCCACCGTGGCTGATTTCTTGGGCCACTACCTGTCCGAGCCCAAGCCCCACGTCTTTTACGATGCCCCAGACGAGCCTATGGGCGAAGACGACTTTGCCGAGGCACTGGCCACGCATGGACTGTCACTCGACCTCAAAACCCAGATTTTGTTTACCGAAACAGAGGTGTATTGCAATGGCGAGCCAATCGGTACCGAGGCAGAAGACACAACACTGTGGCGGCAACTGGCCAACCAGCGACAACTCCCACCGGCGGCTTACCCTGCGGACTTCATCGCAGGTCTGTATGAAGGCTATTTGTCTGGCTATTGGTACGCAGAATAAGACTGTGGTGCCAATGCCACAATCCCATGCTGCATTGCGACATAAACTATTTGCCAAGCGCGGCCAGAGTGTATTTAATGACGGTTCAAGAGTTCGACAGCGCGTTAGTCATCCCGATTTCTTCGTGGTTTTCAGACGTTAGTTTTTGGGCTTTGCCGCTTTCGGTCGCTTTTTTTCGTGTTACAATCTTTAAGTCTGTTCAGCATTGAGAATTTCGCAATAAATTTCGCACCGCTCAGTGCCGTAACATCTAAATTTCTGTCCACTGTTACTTTTTGCTTTAAAGGTAAAGATAATGAAACAATCGCTCCTCGTCGCAGCTCTGTTGGCTATCGCTCTGTCCGCTTGCGGCAAAAAAGAAGAAGCAGCTCCTGCACCCGCTCCAGCTCCTGCACCTGCTGCTGAAGCACCAGCAGCACCTGCACCTGCTGCTGAAGCACCAGCAGCACCTGCACCTGCTGCTGCACCTGCTGCTGAAGAAAAGAAAGCTGACGCACCTGCTGCGCCTGCTGCTGAAGAGAAGAAGGCTGACGCGCCTGCTGCACCTGCTGCTGAAGAAAAGAAAGAAGAAAAGAAGTAATCTAACTTCTTTTCTGAAAAAAAACCGACCTTCGAGGTCGGTTTTTTTTCGTCCAGTGCCAGCCACCGAACAGCTAGTTGCTTAGTTTTTCGTGCAGCAGGTGCCCCAGCAAGGCCCGCAATTTAGCAGGGCGTACCGACTTAGACAGCCAAACCCAGCCTGCGGCGGCGGCCTCTTGCTGTACCTCGGTACTTCGATCTGCGGGTACTGGGTCAGGAGGGCAGGCTGTCCCCATGACGTACCGTAGAAAAAGGGGGAATCATGATGCCGCACCTCCAAAAAGAGAAAAACCAAGCCAACGGAGCCACCAGTATCGGGTCAATTGCGGCGGTTGGGGACGCACCTTTCCAAGCAAAACGCCCAAGCGAAGGACTTGGGCGTTTTGGGGTATGGCAGACTTTGAACAGCTTCTAAGACAGTGGCAGCTTAGCCCTCAAACGGGTGACGCAACACAATCGTGTGCTGACGGTCAGGACCGGTCGAGACAATGGCAATCGGGGCTTCGCAGATAGCCGAGATGCGCTCAAGGTAAGCGCGCGCATTGGCGGGCAAGTCTTCGTAGCGTTCTACGCCAAAGGTGTTTTCTGTCCAGCCCGGCACGGTTTCGTAAATCGGCACACACCCCGCGACGTTTTCTGCCCCAAACGGGAAGATGTCGTGGCGCACACCGTCTTTTTCGTAGCCTACGCAGAGCTGAATGGTGTCCATGCCGTCCATCACGTCGAGCTTGGTCACGCACAGCCCCGACACGCCATTGATTTGGATGGAACGCTTCAGCAGCGCAGCATCAAACCAGCCGCAGCGGCGGGGGCGGCCCGTCACCGAGCCAAACTCGTGGCCGCGCTCGGCCAAGCCTGCGCCCACCGCATCGAACAGCTCAGTCGGGAAAGGCCCCGAGCCGACGCGGGTGGTGTAAGCCTTCACAATCCCCAACACATAGTTGAGCATTTGCGGCGCAACGCCCGCCCCAGGGGCAGCCGCCCCCGCCACGCAGTTGGACGAGGTGACGAACGGATACGTGCCGTGGTCGATGTCCAGCAGCGTGCCTTGTGCGCCTTCAAACAAAATAGGCTTATCGGCTTTGTTCATGTCGTACAGCGTGCGCGACACATCGGCCACCATCGGCTTGATGCGCTCGGCCAGCAACATGGTTTGGTCGTAGGTGGTTTGGAAATCAACTTCGCTGGTCTTAAAGTATTCGCGCAGCAGGAAGTTGTAATACGCCAAGTTTTCTTGCAGCTTGGCGGCAAAGCGTTCGGGGTGGAACAGGTCTTGAACGCGGATGGCGCGACGCGCCACTTTGTCTTCGTAGGTTGGGCCAATGCCGCGACCGGTGGTGCCGATTTTGCCTTCGCCTTTGGCGGCTTCACGCGCTTGGTCTAGGGCAATGTGGTACGGCAAAATCAGCGGGCAGGCTTCCGAGATTTTCAGGCGGCTGGCCACATCGACCCCTGCGGTTTCCAGCTCGTCGATTTCTTTCAGCAAGGCTTCGGGGGACAGCACCACGCCATTGCCGATAAAGCAGGCTTTGCCCGCGTGGAGGATGCCGGAGGGAATCAGACGCAAGATGGTTTTTTTGCCGCCAATCACCAAGGTGTGCCCTGCATTGTGGCCACCCTGAAAGCGCACCACCCCTTCGGCATGGTCGGTCAGCCAATCGACAATCTTGCCCTTGCCTTCGTCACCCCATTGCGTACCAATAACCACTACATTCTTAGCCATAGTAAACCTCTTGCTCAAATATCAATTGGGAGAGCATGGCACAACGCACCATGCGTCGGCCTGCCAGATTAGTTCGCGGTCACATTGCAGTGCCGCAGGGGATTCATTCAGATAGTCCACAATCACCACTTCGCCCGCTTGGCGCAGTGCTGCCACGGCTTCGCGGCTGGCAGCAGCGTGGGGTGCCGCCACCCGAATCGCCAAAGCGGCGGGGTTTTGCGGCAGGATGCGGATAAGGTCACGCAAATCCAAGCTAAAGCCGGTGGCAGGACGTGCCCGCCCAAACTTGCGGCCCACATCGTCGTAGCGACCGCCGCGTGCCACGGCATCAGACCAGCCTTCGGCATAGGCCGCAAACAGCAAGCCGGTGTGGTAGAGCGTACCGCGCAATTCGGCCAAGTCATAGCTTACCTGTGTCCCTGCGGGCAGCGCGGCGGCCACAGCAGCCAAATCGGCCAAGGCTTGGCGAATCGGTGGCAGGTCGGGCAAGTCGCGCTGAGCCCGTTGCAGGGCATCGGCACCGTAGAGGGTCGGCAAGGTCAGCAGTGCTGTGCGATAAGGCTCGGCGACGGTCTGCACCAAATCCTGAATGCCCGCGCTGTCTTTGCTTTGCAGCGCGTTGAATAACTCGCTGGTCAGCTCAGTCGAAAGCTGGGCGGCCTCGGCCAAGGCACGAAACACCCCCGCATGACCCAAATCCAGCGTCAGTGCCGAAAGACCCGCCCCGCGTAGGGCAGCCAACATCAGCTCAATCACTTCTTGGTCGGCAGCAAGGTCGGCACAGCCGTATAGCTCGGCACCGACTTGCAGCGGCTCGCGGGAACGCATGACGCTTTCTGGCAAAGTGTGCAGCACACTGCCGGCATAGCATAGGCGCGTAGTGCCGCTACGCTCCGACAATAAGTGGGCATCAATCCGCGCCACTTGGGGCGTGATATCAGCCCGCACACCCAGCTGACGACCGCTCATTTGGTCGTCCACCTTAAAGGTTTTACGCGCTAGAGCGGTGTCGCCTTCGGTAATCAGCGAATCCGCGTACTCAATCAGGGGCGGGGAAACCAGCTCATAGCCGTAGGTGCGAAAGCGGGCGAGCATGGCAGTTTTTGCCGTCTCGACTTGACGTGCCGTGGCCGGCAGGATGTCAGCAATATTTTCAGGGAGCAGCCAATTACGCATGGGGTCGGTCTGTGTTCACAGCAAAAAGCGGGGAGTCCCCCGCTTTTTTGGTCAAAAAAGAGATTGTATCTGATTTTGCCTTAATTGCCGCCCTTTGCACCTGCTGAAGGGTTCTTCAGATAGTTAAAAAAGGCAGAACTCGGGTCCAGTACCATCACGTCGTTTTTACTGCGGAACGACTGCTTGTAGGCTTCCATTTTGCGATAGAAGGCATAGAACTCAGGGTTTTTGCTGTAAGCCTCGGCGTAAATGGCGGCGGCTTTGGCATCCCCCTCACCCTTGGTGCCTTGGGCTTTGCGATAGGCTTCGGCAAGGATGATTTCGCGCTGACGTTCAGCATCGGCGCGGATACGTTCGGCTTCTGCCGCCCCTTCGGAGCGCAATTGGCTGGCCACCGCACGGCGTTCGGACTGCATCCGGTCGTAGACGGACTGACTGATTTTTTCAGGGAAGTCCACACGCTTCAGCCGCACGTCCAAAATCTCAACGCCGATTTTGCGGGCATCTTGGTCAGCACGCTGGCGCACCGAGTCCATGACTTGGTCACGCTTGCCAGAAATGACATCGGTCACGGTCTTTTGGCCAAACTCTGCGCGGAGGCCATCGTTAATGGTTTGGCGCAAGCGGGACACGGCTGCCAGTTGGTTGCCCCCGACTGACTTGTAATATTGCTCCACGTCAATCACGCGCCACTTCACAAAGCTATCGACCAGCACATTTTTCTTTTCGCGGGTATTGAAAAGCTCGGGTGAATCTACGTCGATAGTTTGGGTGCGGCGGTCAAAGTAGCGGATGTTTTGCAGCAGCGGCACTTTGAACTGAATGCCTGGCTCTTTAACAATCCGCATCACCTCGCCAAACTGAAACACGATGGCAAACTGCCGCTGGTCAACCGTAAACAGTGACAAGCTCAACACCAGCAAAATCGCCAACAGGGCAATCAGCGTCGGAATGGTTTTTTCCATGATTAGCGGCTCTCCATATCACGGCTGCGGGTGACTTCCCGACCCGAACTGCGGGCGGGGGACGGAACGGGGGGCGTGCTGGCAGCGGGCGTAGGCTCACTGCTGGCGACAGGTGCAACAGGGGGCGGTGTGCTGCCAGTGTTGGCCGTGGACGGCGTGCCTGCTGGCGGCGTGGCTTGCCCTTGCTGCATCAGCTTATCCAGCGGCAAATACAGCAGGTTATTGCCGGCTTTTTGGTCAACCAAGACCTTGCTACTGGTGTTCAGCACCTGCTGCATCATGTCGATATACAACCGCTCGCGGGTTACGGCAGGGGCTTTGCTGTATTCAGCCAGCACCTGCTTAAAGCGCGAGGCCTCACCTTCGGCGTTAGAGACCACCCGCTGCTTGTAGCCTTCCGACTCTTCCAGCAAGCGCGAAGCCATCCCGCTCGCTTTGGGAATCACATCGTTGGCGTAGGCCGTGCCTTCGTTGCGGAGCTTCTCTTTGTCTTGGCCTGCTTTGACCGCATCGTCAAAGGCCGAGAGCACTTGCTCTGGCGGCTGCACGTCGTTGATATTGACCTTGCTAATCCGTACGCCAAGGTTGTAGCGGTCAATAATGTGCTGAATCAAGGCAGCGGCTTCACTGGCAATCTGCGCCCGCCCTTCGTTCAGCACAAAGTCCACCTTGTTGCCGCCCACTACTTCGCGAATCGCGGTTTCGGTGGCCTGCTTCACAATGTCTTTCGCGTCTTTGTCTGCGGTCAGATTGTTAAACAAAAAGGCCTTGGCATCTTTTACGTCGTACTGCACCGACAACTGCACATCAATGATGTTTTGGTCTTCGGTCAGCATCAGCGATTCTTCGGGGATGCGATTCTTGGCATTACCCCGATAGCCGACTTCCACGCTACGCAACTGGGTCAGGCTGACAATCTCGACCTTTTCAAACGGGTAAGGCGCGTGCCACTGCAAGCCAGAATCGCTGGTGCGGCTAAAACTCCCCATCCGCAACACCACACCCACCTCGCTGGCATCCACCACATAAAAACCCGTGGCCAGCCACAGCGCGACCCCCATGCCTAACAAGGTAAACAGCCCGCCGCGCAACGCACCACTTGGCTCGGGAGAAGACATCCCGCCCCCTTGACCATTCCCGCCCTTTTTTGCACCCAGCAAGCGGGAGAGTTTTTGGTTCAAGTTGCGGAAAATTTCCTCTAAATCAGGCGGGGCATCTTTGCCTTTTTTGCCGCCGCGCCAATCGTTGTTGTCATTCATGATGGGGGTCTTCCGTAAAGTAATGTGCCTGTGCCAAGGTTGGGGTTGCGCGCTCAATCAGCGCGGCCCGTAAGAGGTCTAGCCCTTCGCCGGTCAGGGCAGACACCCTAACCGCCGTGATAGTGCCTTGTTCGTCGCGCAGCTGCTCGGCGGGCAGTGCTTTCACATCGGTTTTATTGAACACCAACAACTGCGGTGTCGCTGCCGCGCCAATATCGGCCAGCACCTTGTTGACTTCCACAATTTGCCGGTCGCGCTGGTCACTGGCTCCGTCCACCACATGCAGCAAGAGGTCGGCGTGTACCGTTTCTTCCAGCGTGGCGCGGAAAGCCGCGACCAGTTGGTGCGGTAAATCGCGAATAAAGCCCACGGTGTCAGAAATCACAATCGACACCTCGGCATTGAGATAAAGCTTGCGGCTGGTGGTGTCGAGCGTGGCAAAAAGTTGGTCTGCCGCATAGACCCGCGCTTTGGTCAGGGCGTTAAAGAGAGTGGATTTACCGGCGTTGGTATAGCCCACAATCGACACACTCATCACATTGGCGCGACTCCGCCCCCGCCGCTGAACCTGACGTTGCTTTTTGACCGTGGCCAAGCGGGCTTTCAGCATTTTGACCCGCACCCCGAGCAAGCGGCGGTCGGTTTCGAGCTGGGTTTCGCCAGGCCCGCGCAGGCCAATCCCGCCTTTTTGCCGCTCCAAGTGCGTCCAGCCCCGCACCAAGCGGGTGGAAAGGTAATCCAACTGGGCGAGTTCGACTTGCAGCTTGCCTTCGTGGCTTTGGGCGCGTTGGGCAAAGATGTCCAGAATCAGGCTATTTCTATCCACCACACGGCAATTGAGGGCGCGTTCCAAATTACGCTGCTGGGCGGGGGACAAGGCATGGTTAAAAATCACCACCGAAGCCGCCGTCCCGCGCAACTCCGCTGCAATTTCTTCGACCTTACCCGACCCCGCAAACAGCGCGGCATCGGGGCGGGCACGTTTTGCCGTCAGCACACCGCGCACCTCAACCCCCGCGCCTTTGACCAGCTCAATACACTCGGCAACGGCATCGGCAAAGTCGGGGAAGCCAAAATCAAGGCAAACGATAACAGCACTGTCGCCAAACTCATGACGTTCAAACACAGGCAGGGTCGCAGTTCAAGCAAGGGGGAAAGAAAAGGGAGGCGCTACGCACTTCCAAAAAAGACCGCCAATCAAAGGGAGAGGCGGGCGGAAGGGGGCTTGGCGGGCAGTGCCCCTGCACGATGGCGCGGCACAGTACCCACCCCGTACAGGTCAGCACCGTTTTAGCTGGCAGAAGGCACAGCCGCCGCAGGGGCTTGTTCGTAAGGCACAGACACCGAACGGGCAGGCACAACGGTCGAAATCGCGTGCTTATACACCATCTGGGTGACGGTGTTTTTCAGCAGCACAACGTATTGGTCAAACGATTCAATTTGCCCTTGTAGCTTAATCCCGTTGACCAAATAAATCGAAACAGGGATGTGTTCTTTACGCAGGATATTCAAAAACGGGTCTTGTAACATTTGCCCTTTGGCACTCATGGGGATTACTCCAGAATAGGATGAAGGTTGCTTATTATTTGTGCAGTTGCACGGTCTTTGAGCGACAAAACGAGGGGGCGTTCCGCCGCTGCCCAACCTTATTTTTTGTTGCCTTTCGCCACGCTGGCTTTGCGCTGTTCCCCCCGCGTACGGAGCTGGGCATTTTTGCGAAGATGCTCACGGAAAGATTGCTTGTTCGCGCCGCCACTCTTCTCAACGTAAGGGTTATCGCTGGATTTAAACTGCACCCGTAACGGCGTACCTTCTAGCTTAAACATTTTCCGCAGGCTGTGTTCCAGATAGCGAACATAGCTGTCAGGAATCGCATGTAAGCCCGAGCCGTGAATCACCACCACCGGCGGATTCATCCCCCCTTGGTGCGCATAGCGCATCTTAGGACGGTTTAGGCCATTGCGCGGCGGGGCTTGGCGTTCCGTGGCGACTTCGAGCGCACGAGTCAAACGGGGGGTGGACAGCTTGGCCATCGCCGCTTGATAGGCTTGGTCAATCGAAGCAAAAAGCTCGCCCACGCCATTGCCCTGCAAGGCAGAGATAAAGTGGAACTTGGCAAAATCAAGGAAGTTTAGCTTACGGTCAATTTCACGGCGGATGGTATCGCGGGCATATTCCCCCAAGCCATCCCACTTATTGACCGCCACGACCAAGGCACGACCGGCTTCAAGCGCGAAGCCCGCCAGCGTCGCGTCTTGCTCGGAAATGTCCAGTTGGGCATCCAGCACCAGCACCACCACGTTGGCATCTTCAATCGCCTGCAAGGTCTTGATCACCGAGAACTTTTCGATCGCTTCGTTGACCTTGCCACGCCGCCGCACCCCTGCCGTGTCGATGATGGTGTAGGGCTTGGTTTCGCGTTCAAAGTCGATATAAATACTGTCACGCGTGGTACCGGCTTGGTCAAACGCAATCACGCGTTCTTCGCCCAAAATGGCATTAACCAAGGTCGATTTACCCACGTTAGGGCGGCCAATAATGGCGAACTTAGGGTGCTTGGCTTCGGTTTCTTCGGTGGCATCAGGGAAGTTAGACAACACCTCTTCCATCAGCTCCCGCACCCCGTCGCCATGCGCCCCAGAAATCGCCCATGGCTCGCCCAGCGCGAGTTCGTGGAATTCCGCCCCCGCAATCGACTGGCGCATCCCTTCGGCTTTGTTCACCACCACATACACGGGACGGCCTAATTTACGCAGTTGATTCGCGATAATTTTGTCTTGTGGGGTCGCGCCAGAGCGGGCATCGACCAAAAACACCACGGCATCGGCTTCGTCCACCGCTTGCAGGGTTTGCTTTGCCATTTCGTGCAAAATGCCTTCGGTCACCACCGGCTCAAAGCCACCGGTATCCACCACCAGATAAGGCTTGCTGCTGCCGCGTCCTTGGCCATAGTGGCGGTCGCGGGTCAGCCCAGGCAGGTCGGCCACAAGGGCATCGCGGCTGCGGGTAAGACGGTTAAACAAGGTAGATTTGCCGACGTTAGGTCGTCCGACCAGCGCAATAGTAGGTTTCACTCCGGGGTATTTCCTTACAAGCTCAGTGCCAGCACGCGGCTAGATTGGGTTTGGACAAGCACACGCTCGCCCACGGTCTGGGGTTGGGTCACAACTTTGCCGCCACCAAGAGACTGCCGACCGACAAAATCCCCTGATTCATTAGACAGCAGATGGGCGATGCCCTCGTTATCCAGCACCACGACATAACGGCCTAGCAGGGCAGGACCCGACACCCCGCGATACTTCAGCCCGCTTTGCTTCCAGACTTCGCGTCCAGACGCACGGTCCAGTGCCCACACCGTGCCGTCATCGCTGGTTACATAGACATTTTGTCCATCGACGGTCAGCCCACGGCTAGAAGCGATGTCTTTTGACCACATCGGCGTGCCAGAGCGGGCATCCAAGCAGCTTAGCTTGCCTTGGAAGGCGACGGCGCACACTTGGCCACGGTCAAACACCGGACGGCTGGCAATATCTGCAATCCGTTCGAGTTCGGTTGCCCCGCGTGGTGAGCTGACCACACTTTCCCAAAGCTGTTCACCCCCTGCCGTACGGATGGCGGTTAACCGCCCCCCAGGCAAGCCGAGCAACATCACCTCGTTCGCCACCAAGGTCATCGAGGCATAGTTCCGCACCGTCAGCGGCGGCAGCGGGCGTTGGAAGGTCCAGACGGGCTTGCCGGTGGCGACGGCAAAGGCGGAAAGCCGACCATCGTTGGTGCGGACAAAAACGCGGTCGTCGTCCACTTGCGGCGCTTCAAGGGCTTGGCTGGTTAGCCGCGCCCGCCAAAGCTCTTTGCCGTTGTCGTCGAGGGCAACCAGCTCACCCGCGCTGGTGCCGACAAACAGCCGCCCATTTTTCGCCCCTACGCCCGCCGCCAAGGCCAGTTTGGTATCGAGCCGACTGGCGACGCGCCCCGTGTTGAGGTCCACTGCTTGCAGCGCACCATCACGGCTGGCCGCCCACACCATGTCACCCATCAGGCTGGGGGTAAACGCATAGCTCCCTGCTTCGGCCAGACCGGCCTCCCACTGCACCTTCACCGGCACAGGGGCATCAATGGCGGTCAGTGGGGTGGGTTTAGGCGCGTTGTCGCTGCCATTCCACCAGTCAGAAACCGTTGCACACCCAGAAAGCGCGGTAGCCACCACCAGCAAAGTGGCAAGGCGGCGAGCAGGGCGAAGTAGGGAAGTCGTCATTATTTACCTCCGAGTGCGTCGGATTTAAGTTGAACATAGGCACGGCTAGGGGCATCCGCCGCCAGCTTGGCAAGGGCTTCGGTATAAGCTTTACCGGCACCAGCACGGTCGTTTCGCGCCAGCAGTATGTCACCCTTGGTGGCAAGGAACAAACCATCAAAGGCAGCATCGTGTGCGGCGGCCAACTGTGCCAAGGCCGCATCGTATTGTTTTTCGTCCAGCAGCAGCCCCGCCACACGCAAACGGGCAAGGTCGGCCAAACCAGCTTCTTTGCTGTGCTCCACCACCCAGAGCAGCTGCGCTTTGGCGGCAGCAACATCGCCTGCCGTGTGGGCAGTTTGCGCCACGGTCAGGGCAGCACGGCTGGCATAGGCGGTGCGGGGGTATTCCGCTTTAATCCTATCGGCAGCGGCAATTTGTTTTTTGCTGTCGCTGCCTGCGGCTTCCATCTGCACAAAAAGCTCGGCAGCGGCAGCGGCTTGTTTGGCTTGATACCACCGCCAGCCCTGCATCCCCGCGCTGCCCAGTGCAACGACCACCACGCCTGTGGTAATCCACTTGCCCCAGGTTTCCCAGAAGGCTTTGATTTCTGCGATTTGTTCTTGTTCTTGTAGGTCGAATGCGGCCATGTTGAGTCCTGTCCTTGACTATGCAGCGGTAAGCAGCGCGGCAACGGCTGCAGGGAGGTCTGAAGCCGCCAAGGTGCGTTGTTCACCCTCGCCCCGCAGCGGCTTGAGCACCGCCAAACGGCCTTGTACTTCGGTATCGCCAATCACCACGGCCAAACGCGCCCCGCTGGCATCGGCTTTTTTAAACTGGGATTTAAAGCTGGCTTCGCCGCAGTGTTGCACCACGCTGACACCGGCTTGGCGCAGGGCCTGGGCGAGGGTCAGGGCATAGCACGCGGCTCCTTCACCTTGGTTGACGATAAACACGTCGGGGGCAGGCGCGGCAGGCAGCAGGGCTTTTTCTTGCAGCAAGAGCATCAGCCGCTCAATGCCCATCGCAAAGCCAATGGCAGGGGTGGGCTTGCCGCCCATTTGTTCAATCAGCCCATCGTAACGCCCGCCGCCACACACCGTGCCTTGTGCGCCGAGGTCGCTGGTAATCCATTCAAACACCGACAAATTGTAGTAATCCAAGCCCCGCACCAAACGCGGATTCTCGGTAAAGCGCACGCCGACAGCGGTCAGCATGGTGCGCCAGTCGTCGTAATGGCGGCGGGAATCGTCGCCCAAAAAGTCCAGCAGCTTGGGGGCGGCTTCGCACACGGCCTGCATAGACGGTGTTTTGCTATCGAGCACCCGCAGCGGGTTGGTGTAGAGCCGCCGTTTGCCGTCTTCATCCAAGCTGTCTTGGTGGGCTTCGAGGTAGGCCACCAAGGCCAAGCGATGCGCTGCCCGTTCGGCACTGCTGCCCAGCGTGTTGATTTCTAGCCGCAGATTCTCTGCCAGCCCCAGCCGTTGCCACAGATCGGCGGTCATCATCACCAGCTCGGCATCAATGTCAGGCCCGCCAAAGCCGAGGGCTTCGATGCCGACTTGGTGGAACTGGCGATAACGCCCCTTTTGCGGCCGTTCGTGGCGGAACATCGGGCCGGTGTACCACAGCCGTTGGGTGGTGTTGTAGAGCAGGTTGTTTTGCAGCACCGCCCGCAAGCACGAAGCCGTGCCTTCGGGGCGCAGCGTCAGGCTGTCCCCATTGAGGCTGTCGGTGAAGGTATACATTTCCTTTTCGACAATATCGGTCGCTTCGCCGATAGAGCGCACAAACAAGCGGGTGTCTTCCACAATCGGCATACGGATATTTTTGTAGCCGTAATCGCTCAGCCAAGTGCGGAGCAGGCTTTCAACGTATTCCCAATGGTGGGAATCGGCGGGCAGGAGGTCGTTCATGCCACGAATGGCTTGGATTTTTTCGGTCATCTTGCAGCTTAAAGGGGGTCGATTCGGTGTCATGCAGACACGGGGCAGGCAACACGGCCCCGCGCCGAGAAAGGGGGGAGGATTATAACGGGGTTAGCACAAAAGTCTTTCGCCGTTTCAGTCCCCCTTCGGCGTAATGGGTGCGGACATAGTTTTCGACGATGGCTTGGAATTCGTCCGCAATGGCATCGCCTTTGAGGGTCACGGTTTTTTCGCCATTGACGTAGACAGGGCAGACGGGGATTTCGCCGGTGCCGGGCAGGCTAATGCCGATGTCGGCCAATTTGGATTCGCCCGGGCCATTCACCACGCAGCCCATCACCGCCACATTCAGCGTTTCGACGCCAGGGTAGTCTTGCCGCCAAATCGGCATTTGCGCCCGTAAGTAAGATTGAATCCGCGCGGCGAGTTCTTGGAAGAACGTACTGGTGGTGCGCCCACAGCCAGGGCAGGCGGTGACCAGCGGGGTAAACGCCCGCAAGCCCATGGTTTGCAGCAGCTCTTGCGCCACAATCACTTCTTTTTCGCGCGGGGCACCGGGCTCGGGGGTCAGGGAAATGCGGATGGTGTCGCCGATGCCTTCTTGCAGCAGCACGGCCAAGGCGGCAGAAGAAGCCACAATGCCCTTGCTGCCCATGCCGGCTTCGGTCAGCCCCAAATGTAGCGGAAAATCGCACCGCCGCGCCAAATCGCGATAGACGGCAATCAGGTCCTGCACATGGCTAACCTTGCACGACAGGATGATTTTGTCGGGGGACAAACCCAGTGCGATGGCTTTTTCCGCACTGTCCAAGGCGGACAGAATCAGCACCTCGCGCATCACCGCTTCGGCGGACAGCGGCTGAGCCAAGCGGGTATTTTCGTCCATCAGACGAGTGGACAGGGCTTGGTCCAAGCTGCCCCAGTTCACGCCAATCCGCACTGCTTTGCCATATTCCACTGCTGCCCGAATCATATAGGCGAATTTCTCATCGCCCTTGACCCCTTTGCCCACGTTGCCAGGATTGATGCGGTACTTGGCCAAGGCTTGGGCGCAGGCGGGGGAATCCCGCAGCAGGCGTTCGCCATTGAAATGAAAATCCCCCACCAGCGGCACATTGCAGCCGAGGTCGTCTAGGCGTTGGCGAATCTGGGGCACGGCGGCAGCGGCTTCGGCAGTGTTGACCGTAATCCGTACCAGCTCAGAACCGGCTTGCGCCAAGGTCACAATTTGCGCCGTGGTGGCGACGATGTCAGCAGTATCGGTGTTGGTCATCGACTGCACCACGACGGGGGCATCGCTGCCGACCGGCACATGGTCAATCCACACTTGCCGCGCGTGGCGGCGAACAATCGGAGAAAAGTCAGACATAGCCATTCAATACGGGGTTATTTAAGCTCGACCGTCGCGGTCGAACCTTTGATTTTGCTGGTAAGCGGCACAGCTTGGCCGTTATAGCTCAGGTCTACTTTTTGGGCATTGCCAATCCGCACCACAAACGGCGGCTTGCCGGTAACGGTTTTGGTGCTATTGGCGGCCAGCTCGCTATACACCAGCTTTTTCTTGTTGGCATCCACCACCGAAATCCACGCCTTGTCGCGCAGGGTCAGGGTCACTTCGCCTTCACCGTCGGCACGGGGTGCGGCTTCGGTGCGGGTAGAGTCGGTCACAGCGGCTTGTGCGCCACCACTAGCACTGGATGCCGAGGACGAAGCTGCCGGCGGGGTCAGCGCAGGGGTGACCGCAGCGGGCGGCGGCAGATTGGTTGCAGCAGGCTTAGGCGCATCGGGGCTGGCCGGTGTCACCGCAGGCAGCGGGGGCGGCGGGAGGGTTGGCTTAACCTGTGTTTCAGGTGCTTTGAGTTCTGGTGCCGATACGCTACCGATGCCGTTTTTAAGCAGCCAAAAACCCAGCACAACCAAGCCGCTCACCAGCAGCAAGATAGCCACCGTGCGCAGCCCTTTGCCATCCCCTTGGCGTGGCGTTGCAGCGGGCGGGGTGACAGGGGGCTTGGCGGGTTCGGGGGCTTTTTCTGGGGCAGCAGCAACAGGCGGCGGAGTGAGGGGTGGGGTCGTGCTGGGTTCTGCAGCAGGCGCATGGGTCACGACCGTGCGGGCGGGAAACAAAACCGAGGCAGGCGGCGTGGCCGTGGCCGCATGAGCCGCCGCTTTATGCGCGGCGGCATGTGCCGTATGGATGGGGCTGTTATAGCCGCCGGTCGCGGCGGGCAAGCGGGTATCCAGCCAAGCCATCAGGGGGGCACTGTCCAAATCCAACAGCTTGGCGTAGTTCCGCACAAAGCCCCGTGCGAAGGGTGTGCCGGGGAGTTTTTCGTATTCGTCGTTTTCGATGGCTTCAAGCTGCTTGCGCGAGAGCTTGAGACGGTCGGCCACGTCTTGCAGCGACAGTCCCCGTTTGACACGGGCATTAGACAAGACAATCCCCGCAGATACCATAGGTTGCGCCAAGTCTGCGCCGGGTAGATTGGTTTCACTCATCGCGTGCTTTCAAAACAGAAACAAACATGGCAAAAATTGCACCGATACAGTCGGCATTATAAGTCGCTGACCTCAGCAAGCCAGCGGGTCTTGCGTTTGGTTTTATCATCCACTTGACCGGCTAACTGGCCACAGGCCGCGTCGATGTCCTCGCCCCGTGTTTTACGCACTGTCACCACATAGCCTGCTTGCTGGAGGATGTCGCGAAACACTCGAATCGCCGCTTGTTTGGAGCGGGCATACCCCGAGTTGGGGAAGGGGTTAAACGGGATAAGGTTAAATTTGCACGGCAAACTGGCCACCAAAGCCAGCAGTTGCCGCGCATGGTCGGCTGTGTCATTGATGCCGTCAAGCATCACATATTCGAAGGTCACAAAATCACGCGGAGCCCGTTCTAAATAGCGGTCGCAGGCGGCCAACAGGGTACGCAAGGGGTATTTTTTATTGATGGGGACAATTTCGTCTCGCAGCGCATCGTTGGGGGCATGGAGACTGACCGCCAAGGCCACGGGACAATCTTCGCGCAGCCGGTCCATGGCGGGCACCAGCCCTGAAGTCGACAAGGTGACACGGCGGCGACTCAGCCCGTAACCGTGGTCGTCCAGCATGATTTGAAGCGCGGCCACCACATTGTCGTAGTTGGCCAGCGGCTCGCCCATGCCCATCATGACGACGTTGGAAATCACCCGCTCGTTTTTGGGGGTGATGCCCATAGATTTGTTGGCCCACCACAGCTGGCCGATGATTTCGGCGGTAGACAAATTACGGTTAAACCCCTGCCGACCGGTAGAGCAAAACGTGCATTCCAAGGCGCAGCCGACTTGGCTGGAGATGCAGAGCGTGCCACGGTCGTCTTCGGGGATAAACACCGTTTCTACACCGTTGCCGGTGCCCACATCCAGCAACCATTTGCGCGTCCCATCGACCGAGGCTTGGCTGGTCATCAGGCTGGGGACGCGCACTTCGGCGCAGGTTTCGAGCTTGGCACGCAGCGATTTGGCTAAGTCGGTCATGGCATCAAAATCTGCTGTGCCCATTTGGTGCATCCACCGCATCACTTGCTTGGCGCGGAAGGCTTTCTCGCCTAGTTCGGCAAAGTGGGTGGTCAGGGCGGGGAGGGTAAAGTCGAGCAGATTGGTTTTCATGGCCGCAATGGAGGAGGGGTAAATAAAGACATTCAGCAGGGCAGGTCTAGGCCCACCCTGTTAAAAAAGCCAGCTGCCCACCCCGTAGGGCAGGCAGTCTAGGATGCACTGCGTACCTGTTAACGACAGGTTAACAACGGGTTAACGGCAGTCAGCTCACGCTAAACGAAGCTTGATTTAGACGCACTTCGCCGTTGTTGGCTCAATCGTAAACAGGTTCTTAGCAGCACGAACCGCAGCAAGAAGAAGCAGGCTTACGGGGGCACAGTTCAGTACCAGCAAAGAAATAGGCGATTTCGATAGCCGCGTTTTCAAGGCTGTCAGAGCCGTGGGCGGCATTGGCTTCAATCGAGCTGGCAAAGTCAGCACGAATCGTGCCTTTGTCGGCCTTGGCGGGGTCGGTCGCGCCCATCAACTCACGATTTTTGAGGACGGCGTTTTCGCCTTCTAGCACCTGAATCATTACCGGACCCGAGGTCATAAACTCAACCAAACCGGCAAAGAAGGGGCGGTCTTTGTGCACGGCGTAAAAGCCTTCGGCTTCGGTGCGGGACAGGTGCTTCATCTTGGCAGCAATGACGCGCAGCCCAGCAGATTCAAAGCGGGTGTAGATTTGACCAATTACGTTTTTGGCAACGGCATCGGGTTTTACGATAGAAAGCGTGCGTTCAATAGTCATACAAAATTCTCCCAACGATTTAAGGCAAGTCGTTAATGGTTCCTGAAGACGGCAGCGGTAGCGGAAACTGTGCCGTCACAGGGCACTTCTGCGAGTAAGTACGCCCATCCCTTCTTAGTTGCGTGAAGGCTAGGGGTTGTGCTGCTCAATAAACCAACAAAACACCCTGCGGGGGCGCGGGGCTTTTCACGCAAAATACGGGTAAACTACGGGCATATTGTGTAGTGCTAGCTCTTTACGATGCTGTTTACGTAACGCGTAAACAAATCCTAAGGCTGCACCTGATTTTATAGCCTGCCCACGGTGTCGATTTTGTCGCCCCATCGAGAGCAAGTTTCACAGCCCACGGGGTTTTATCCGATAAGGGTGTAACCCTGCACTCTAACAGTTTTTCCGCCTTTTGCCGCGATTTAGCCGAGACAATCATGGACGATAAGCCCAAAGCCGAAAAGAGCACCAAAGCCAGCCCTCCCCCCCAGCCTACCAAAGCCGCCCCCGCCCGCGCAGGGGCACTGGCCAACCTGAGCCCTGCCCTCAAAAAGAAGCTCGGCATTGCCGCAGCGGGCTTGGTGGTCGCCTTGGCGGCGGTACCGGTGTTTAACTACGCCACCCGCCCTGCGGCGGTGCCTGAGCCTGACCCCATGATGGCCTCGACCGCGACCTCGGGCAAAATCAAAGACGCAGACATCGCCCCCCCACCAGCAGAAGAGGCTCCCCCCCCTGCCGCGCCAGACGTGGTCAGCCAAGAAGAAGCCGACAAAGCCACTGCCACCCTGCCGGTCAAGCCCGCCCCCACCCCTCCAGCACCGCAGGACAAACCGATGCCAACACCAGCTGCACCGGCTGCCACAGCGGTTGCCCCTGCCAAGCCGGCTGCCGCCCCTGTGCCAGCACCGGCCAAAGCAGCCCCCCCAGCCCCCGCTGCGGCAAGCACCCCACCTGCCCCTGCCAAAGCCGCCCCCGCACCAACGGCAGCCGCCCCCACCCCTGCCCCAGCTGTCGCAGCAGCTCCCGCCAAAAAAGCCGAGCCGCCTAAGCCCGCACCGGCGGTCGAACCGCCTCCTGCCGCCAAACCCGCGCCTGCGCCCGCAGCGGTTGCCGCCCCTGCCAAACCGGTAGCTGCTGCCCCTGCCCCCGCCCCAGTCCCCGCTGCCGCCGAAGAAAGCCCGCGCCCCAAGGCCTTTAAGCCAGAAGTCGCCCTGCCTGATGGCAGCTCGGCAGGGTATCGCGTCCAACTTGGCGTATTTGGCAGTACCGGCAATGCCGAAAAGCTGGTCGCCAAGCTCAAAGAAGCCGGTGTAGAAGCCCATACCGAAACCCGTGTTCACCTCGGCCCCTTTAAAAGCCGCGCCGAAGCCGACGAAGCCAGTGTGAAGCTCAAGAGCTTGGGCTTCTCGCCATTGCTGGTGCCGGTCAGCAAATAAGCCACGAGCGGCGGGCGGCATGACCGCCGCTCCCGCAACCGTGTACCGTATAGACACGGCTTTGTTGCACAAATCAGCATGAGTGCGAGTTTCCCCAAACCCCAGACGGATT
>ERZ650307.378-NODE-378-length-25020-cov-8.251712_pt1 | contig 25020 bp, 20 predicted proteins | sample MGYA00376243_ERZ650307 | MGnify/ENA primary metagenome ERZ650307 (study PRJEB26733, sample SAMN07839242) | wastewater metagenome | biome: urban; feature: artificial channel; material: waste water | place: USA: North Carolina | collected 2016-03-31 ... | reverse complement strand
CAACCTTGCTGTGCTTTTCGCCTTGCAGCCACGCTTTTGCGCTCAATATCTTACTCGCGGATGAATTGTGAACAGCCCCTAGCAAGCTGCCGCCGTGCATCCCGCACCCAACAAAAATGCGCATGTAGGATAATTCAATTTTGCAACCAAACCAAACAGAAACGCGCAGAAAGCCAGCACCAACTCAATATAAAAAAGCTGAATCACAGGTTTTCCTGAATTTTAATTTCTATATACATAATCAGATTTTCAAGTTTTTCAGGCCGTCTGAAAACATAAGTTTATTTTTCCAATTTATATACCTCATACCCTTCTTGAAGGTTTATCAAATTAAACGATAAACATCAATTAGATAGAAACACCCTCGCCACCCCCCCCAACAGCGGCCGCTTTTTTGCCGTGCATCAAATTTCTTCCACATCTCGCAAACAAACAGTTGCCAGCTTATTTTGTTTTCATAATAATGCGCTTAACAAAATCGTTTAGTTTTATTACAGCCCTTTGCGGCAAGGTATAAATCTGAATATAAGGCCGTCTGAAGCACTTTCTCACACCTCATGATGAAACCGTGCAGCCGCGCTTTGCGCCTGCTGCTGAAAACAAGCCGTTTGAAAGCGGCACTCCTCAACTCAGCATAATTAAAGGACGCTTCATGAACCAGCATAAACTTCTTTTCTGGTCGATTACGGTTGCCTTGGCCGGTTTTTTGTTCGGCTTTGACACCGTTGTCATTTCAGGTGCCGATCAGGCTTTGCAGGAAATGTGGCAGAGCTCCAGCCTGTTTCACGGCGTGGTGGTGATGTCGTCGGCATTGTGGGGTACGGTCATCGGTGCGCTTTTCGGCAGCATTCCCACTGACCGCCTCGGCCGCAAGAAAACGCTGATTTTAATCGGTTTTCTCTATATCATCGGCGCGGCCGGCTCGGCGCTGGTTTCCGACCCGTGGCTGTTTGCCGCTTTCCGTTTTTTGGGCGGGCTGGGTGTGGGCGCTTCGACCATTGCCGCGCCGGCCTATGTGTCTGAAATAGCGCCGCCCGACAAACGCGGCCGCTTGGTGGCGATGTATCAATTCAATATCGTGTTTGGCATTTTGATGGCTTATTTGTCGAACTTTATGTTTACCAGCCTCGATTTGGGCGCCAACACTTGGCGCTGGATGCTGGGCATACAGGTGCTGCCGGCCATCATCTACACCTTAATGGTGTTGACCGTGCCGATGTCGCCGCGCTGGCTGATGATGAAAGGCCGCTATGAAGAAGCACGCGCGGTTTTGAAGCAGATCAATCCCGATGCCGATTTTGAAGAGCTGGCAGCCGCAGCCAAAGCCGATAGCGCGCACAAAAAAGAAAGCATGTGGCTGAAAAAATACCGCACGCCGGTGTTGCTCGCTTTTCTGATTGCCTTTTTCAACCAAGTGTCGGGCATCAATGCTTTTCTGTATTACGCTCCGCGCATTTTTGAAATTGCCGGTTTGGAAAAAAGCGCCGCCATGCTCAGCAGCGTGGGCATCGGCATTGTGAACCTGATTTTCACTTTTGTGGGCTTGGCTCTAATCGACAAATTCGGCCGCCGCCAATTGATGTATATCGGCTCGTTTGGCTATATTATTTCTTTGGGCTTGGTATCGCTGGCCTTTTTCATGCACTGGCAAGGCATGGCGGTGCCGCTGTTTTTCTTCCTCTTTATCGCGGCGCACGCCATCGGCCAGGGCACGGTGATTTGGGTGTTTATTTCCGAAATTTTCCCCGGCCACCTGCGCGCACAAGGCCAATCGCTCGGCAGCTCCACCCACTGGGTGCTGGCCGCCGCCATTCCCGCCGCCATTCCGTTTTTGTTTGACAGCATAGGCGCGGCATGGGTGTTTGTCGTGTTTACCGCGATGATGGTGTTGCAGCTTTTATTCGTCATGTTTATGATGCCAGAAACCAAAGGCGTACCGCTTGAGGAATTGTCCAAATCTCTGATCAAGGAAGATACATTATGAAAGTGACCAGCTTCGGCGAAGTGTTGTGGGATGATTTTCCCGATGGCAAAGTGCTCGGCGGTGCGCCGCTGAATGTGTTGGTGCGGCTGCGCTCGCTCGGTGCGGATGCCAGCATCATCAGCCGCCGCGGCGATGATGCCGACGGCGCGGAATTGCTGCGCCAGATTGAAGAAAAAAATGTTCACAGCAACCTTTTGCAGGTAGATAAAACCCAAGCCACCAGCCTGGTAAAGGTGAAGCTCGACCGCAGCGGCAGCGCTTCTTACGACATCGTTTACCCCTGCGCGTGGGACCGCATCGAAGTGGAGCCGGCCGCCTTGGCGCGCGTGGCCGAATCGGATGCGTTTATTTTCGGCAGCCTCTCCACCCGCGATGAAGTGTCGCGTGCATCGCTGGCGCAATTGCTCGAGCAGGCCAAATTCAAAATTTTCGATGTTAACCTGCGCCCGCCGCATTACGACATTGAGCGCATTTTGGCCACCATGAGGCTGGCCGACTTGGTGAAGCTCAACGATGACGAGCTGCATGAAATCGCCAGCACGCTCGGCTCCAAATACCATTCGCTCGAGCAAAACATCCGCTTTTTGGCCGATTTGAGCGGCGCGGCCAAAATCTGCGTTACCCTCGGCAGCCACGGCGCCATGTATTATCAAGAAGGCCAGATTTACCACAACAGCGGCTTTCGCGTAAAAGTGGCCGACACCGTGGGCTCGGGCGACAGCTTTTTGGCCGGCCTCACCTACAAGCTGCTCAATGCCGCCGCGCCGCAAGAAGCGCTCGCCTTTGCCTGCGCACTGGGCGCGCTGGTGGCCTCTTACCACGGTGCCACGCCCGAAATCAGCCTGCAGCAAATAGAAAGCTTTATGCATCCGGCTTGATGGCGGAGCGAATCTTTCACCACGGCATCTTTCAGATGCCGTTTTTTGCGTCCGTTTTCAGCTATAATGGCGGGCAATATTCAGGCCGTCTGAACACGGTTTCAGACGGCCTCTTTAATAATGAAAAGGACACCCCCATGAGAAAACCCGCCCGCGGCTATGCCCGCGTCGACCGCGTGAAAGAACAAATCATGCGCGAGCTGGCCGAATTGGTGCGCACCGGCCTGAAAGACCCGCGCGCCGGCTTTATCACCATCAACGATGTAGAAGTGACCCGCGATTACAGCCACGCCACCGTTTACTACACCGTGCTCGACGACAAAGCCCGCGAAGTGACCGCCGAAGCGCTCGAACACGCCAAAGGCTTTTTGCGCAGCGAATTATCCAAACGCATCACCGTGTTCCGCACGCCAGAGCTGCATTTTGAATACGACGAATCGGTCGAGCGCGGCATGAGCATTTCGCAATTGATTGACGAAGTGGCCGCCGAAAAACCGGTAGACGATTAACACATGAAAAAAATCTTGTGCGCAGGCATTGTGGCAGCAGCATCGTTGAATCTCTATGCTGCGCCACTGGTATTTAATTGGCAACAACATCAGGCCGAAGTAACAGAAACCATCCAATCGGCTGATCAAACCATTAAAACCCGATACCGCATCCGGCTGCTGCCGCAACCGGACAATACTTTTTTGCTGCATACAAGCAATGCCGAAATGATGTCCATCAACGGCACGCCACCCGCCAAAGAGCTCAAAACGCTTACAGAAACACTCTATGCCCTTGCCCCTGATGTGGTAATCAGCAAAGAAGGAATGCCGCTGGATATTCCGCAATGGGATGCTTATTACCGCCTTATCAATCACTTGGGCAACAACAACCCAAATCAAACCCAAAATAGTGAGCTGGATAAAAAGCTCAACGAAGCCCTCAAACTCAAAACCATGCAAGAGCCTTGGTGTTACTGGGTTTGTTTGTGGGCGCAAGAAAACCCTGCAACATTCCCGCTCAATCAAACCGATAATGAAACATCATTCGGCCTGCCTTTAATCAGAAAAACCAATTATCAGCTTGTAAACGCGTCAAAAAACAACCTCACCTTAAAATACACCGCCACCCTTCAGCCCGCTCAAAATCTGGAGTTGGAAACGGTTATGGAAAATTTTGACCACAACCTCAAAAAAGCGCCCACACCCGCAACGCAGGCAGAATGGCAGGAAGTTAAAGAAAAAATCAGCAAACGCACCATCATTACCGCCCAAATAAATGCCCAAACCCTGCAACCTGGCGAAGTAAAAGCAATAGAAAGCAAAACCGATGGCAATGGCAAAACAAGCACCACCACGCGTTTGTATCAGTTTCGCTGGCTGCCTTAACCCATTATTGACAACAAGCCGTCTGAAACCTTTTCAGACGGCCTTTTAAACCATGAACACCAAACCCCTAAAACGCCCCGTTAACGGCGTGTTGCTGCTCGACAAACCGCAAGGCATATCGAGCAACACCGCGCTGCAAAAAGCCCGCCGCCTCTACCGCGCCGAAAAAGCCGGCCATACCGGTGTGCTCGATCCGCTCGCCACCGGCCTATTGCCTGTGTGTTTCGGCGAAGCCACCAAGTTTGCCCAATATCTGCTCGATGCCGACAAAGCCTACACCGCCACGCTCAAACTCGGTGAAGCCAGCAGCACGGGCGATGCCGAGGGCGAAATCATCGCCACCGCCCGTGTCGATATTTCAGCGGCCGAGTTTCAGACGGCCTGCCAAGCGCTCACCGGTGCCATCCGACAAGTGCCGCCGATGTTTTCCGCGCTCAAACACGAAGGCCGCCCGCTCTACGAATACGCCCGAAAAGGCATCGTTATCGAACGCAAAGCGCGCGACATCACCATTTATTCGATTAATGTAGAAGCCTTCAATGCGCCGCAAGCCTTGATAAACGTGCGTTGCAGCAAAGGCACCTATATCCGTACCTTAAGCGAAGACATCGCCAAACACATCGGCACTTTCGCCCATCTTACCGCCCTGCGCCGCACCGAAACCGCCGGTTTTACCATCGCCCAGAGCCACAGCCTCGAAGCGCTCGAAGCCCTCGGCGAAGCTGCGCGCGATGCGCTTTTACTGCCCTGCGATGTGTTGGTGCAGCACCTGCCCCGCATCACGCTGGATGATGAAAGTGTGAAAATGCTCAAATTCGGCCAACAGCCAGAGTTTCATGCCGTTAATTTACCTGCCGGCACGCCGATACGCGTGTATAACGAAAACGGTGGATTTATTGGCTTGGCAGATTATTTGGCCGACAAAGGCCGCTTGAAAGCCGTGCGTTTGATGAACACCGCCGCATAAACCGGCAGGCCGTCTGAAAACTTGAAAGCTTTGCAAAACCAGATATTTGTCGCACCCGCGCAGGCGGGTGCGACGGCAAGGGCGTTTTGTAAAGCTTTCAACCTTTCAGACGGCCTTACCACACCCACCCGAAAAATCTCCCGCCAAACGTGCAAAGCCGCCAAAGTTATGGCATAATCCGCCTTTCGCTTGATTCATCAGGCGGATTCAGGAGTTTGCACAGGTTCCGGCTTGGCAAACTTGTCCGAACCGCAAGGTTCACTTTATTTTCGGAGTTTCCAAAATGGCATTGACCGTAGAACAAAAAGCCCAAATCATCAAAGATTTCCAACGCAAAGAAGGCGACACTGGCTCTTCTGAAGTGCAAGTTGCGCTGCTCACTTTCCGCATCAACGACTTAACCCCCCACTTCAAAGCCAACGCTAAAGATCACCACAGCCGTCGCGGCCTGTTGAAAATGGTAAGCGCCCGCCGCCGCCTGCTTTCTTACCTGCGCCGCACCGACGCCGACACTTACCGCAACCTGATCACCCGCTTGGGCTTGCGCAAATAATCATTTTGATGCACAAAACGCCGCTCTCACCGAGCGGCGTTTTTTATGCGCCCGTCGCCGCGAAGTGCTATAGTGGTTCCCAATCCGCCAAGCCACAGCCGCCAAGCAAGCACGTCCGAAGCTCTGCCCACCGCCCATCTATGGCTGATAAACTTAATAATTGCCCTGCAATCCATGCTGAAACAAGCCTTCGGTTTGCCTGCACCTTGACATCATTATCTGATGCCGTCTGAAACTTTTCAGACGGCCAAGAAAACTGCAAATCAGATACTTGTATCCGACACTTGCCGCAGCGCTGAATCCTTGTTCTGCGAACAAGCGTCGGATTCAAGAATCCGACCTATAACACTTCGCCGGAATGAAGAACGGGAAAACGTTTTAAAAACAAGCATTGTTTATCAAATAAATAAAGGCCGTCTGAAAGCCGTAGGTCGGATACTTGTATCCGACATTTGCCGCCGTCCTGAAAACCTTGTTCTGCGAACAAGCGTCGGATTCGAGAATCCGACCTGCCATTGAAATCGTTATCGCCAGCAGCATGCTGGCTGAGCGGCAAGCAAGTTATACCAACCCTAAAAAACAAGATAACAGGGCGGAAGCCTGCAACAGCACAGCTAATGCGGCAAGGTGAGGCAACGCAGCCGGCCTATTTTTTAGATTTGGTATGATTCAGTGATACATCTTCTCAGCTCAACAAAAGGAGCACCGCCATGCAGCTTTATGTTAGCCACACATCCCCTTACGGCCGGCTTTGCCTGATTCGCGCCTACCTGCTCGGCCGGCACGATATGCAGCTTATTTTTACCGACCCTTGGCAAAACCCGCCCGAATTGGCTGCGCAAAATCCGTTCAGCCAGCTGCCCGTGCTCATCACCGATGCGGGCGAAGCCATTTACAACAGCCTGCTGATTTGCCAATATCTCGAGCCGCAAGCGCCCACAGAAGCCGGTTTCGGCACCATCGGATATGCCATGGCGCTGCTCGACAACACCGTGAATGCGTTCAAGCTCGAGAAGAAAGCCGGTGAAAGCCGCGGCCATTTTCTGGTGCAACGCAACCTCGAAGCCATCGCCCGCGCGCTGCCGCTCGCACCGGCTTTTCACGCCGCCGCCCGCGAATGGCCGCAAGTGATGCTGGGCGTGTGCCTGCTCACGCTGAAGCTGCGCTATCCGGAAATTTTCGCCGCCCACGCCCGCGCCGACACGCAGCAAGCCATCGCCGCTTTCGAGCAACTGGATTTCATCCAAAAAACCGCACCCGAAACGCTGGCTGCCAACACCCCTGCCACCATCGGCGTGATTCTGCAATAAATAAACAACCACGCAAAAGGAAAAACCATGGCTTCTATTTACGATTTCACCCTGCCCGATGCCCAAGGCAACGAAGTGGCATTGTCCGAATACAAAGGCAAAGTGTTGCTTATCGTCAACACCGCCACCCGCTGCGGCCTCACCCCGCAATATGAAGAGCTGCAAAGCCTTTATGCGCAATATGCGCCGCAAGGCCTGGAAATTCTCGATTTCCCCAGCAACCAGTTTCGCGAACAAGCACCTGAAAGCAGCGAAGAAATCGCGCAAGTGTGCCAGATGAAATTCGGCACCAAATTTAAAATTTTCGGCAAAATCGATGTCAACGGCGCGCACGCCAGCCCGCTCTACACCTTTCTGAAAGCGCAACAACCTGAAGACAGCGGCGGCCAGAAATTCAAAGATTTCCTGCTCAAATTGGCCTCGCTGGGCGAAAAGCGCGAAGGCAGCGACATCAAATGGAATTTCACCAAATTTCTGGTCAACCGCGACGGCGAAGTGGTGAAACGCTTTGCCCCCAGCGTGTCGCCCGCCGAGCTTGCCGACGATATCGAAGCGCTGCTGTAAATTGGCGGCAGGCTTACCAAAGGCCGTCTGAAACGTTTTCCACAGCCAAACGTTTCAGACGGCCTTTATTTGATTACTTATTAGCAAATTTTGCACAATGCATATCTATATTGCCATCATGTTTTGATTTGATTGCTTCTTCCATTTATTCAATAAAAAACAACATGTCTTTTAAAGGCCGTCTGAATACTTTTCAGCTTTCACAATTACAAAAAAATAATGTATATTAATCATATAATTAATCAACCCACGCTAAAAAGCCGTCAAGCATAAACGATTTAAAGTAATTTAATTACTTATATGACCTGCATCAAATCATTTCGTAACAATCCTACCTATACTGTCACCATAAATTTCTATCCTACTTTTATCATTATTCTAAATCAGGAGCATTTCTTATGAACGCATCTGTCGACACCACCATCAGCCCCGCCCAAGCCGAGGTGAATACCTTGGTGGCCAACGGCCTCACCGCGCTGGATGATTTCCGCAAGCTCAATCAAGAGCAAATCGACTATATCGTGGCCAAAGCCTCGATTGCCGCGCTCGACAAACACGGCGTGCTGGCCATGCACGCGGTGGAAGAAACCGGCCGCGGCGTGTTTGAAGACAAAGCCACCAAAAACCTGTTTGCCTGCGAAAACGTGGTGCGCCGCCTGCGCGATTTGAAAACCGTGGGCATCATCAGCGAAGACGATGTAACCGGTATCACCGAAATCGCCGACCCCGTGGGTGTGGTGTGCGGCATTATTCCCACCACCAACCCCACTTCCACCACCATTTTCAAAGCCTTGATTGCGCTGAAAACCCGCAATCCGATTATCTTTGCCTTTCACCCTTCCGCCCAACAATGCTCGGCGCATGCCGCCCAAATCGTGCGCGATGCCGCCATTGCCGCAGGCGCCCCGGCCAATTGCGTGCAATGGATTGAAAAGCCCTCTATGGAAGGCACTTCATCGCTGATGAAACACCCCGGCGTGGCCACCATTTTGGCCACCGGCGGCAACGCCATGGTGGAAGCCGCTTATTCCTGCGGCAAACCCGCTCTGGGCGTGGGCGCCGGCAACGTGCCCGCTTATGTGGAGAAAAGCGCCAACATCAAACAAGCCGCGCACGACATCGTGATGTCCAAAGCATTCGACAACGGCATGATTTGCGCCAGCGAGCAGGCGGTGATTGCCGATAAAGAAATTTATGCCGATTTGGTAAACGAATTCAAATCTTACGGCGTGTATTTCGTCAACAAAAAAGAAAAAGCGCTGCTCGAAGAATTCATCTTCGGCGTAAAAGCCGGCAGCAAAAGCTGCGGCGGCGCCAAATTGAATGCCGCCGTGGTGGGCAAACCGGCCGCCTGGATTGCCGAACAAGCCGGCTTCAGCGTGCCCGAGAAAACCAATATCCTCGTGGCCGAATGCAGCGAAGTGGGCCCCAACGAGCCGCTCACCCGCGAAAAACTCTCGCCCGTGCTGGCCATGCTCAAAGCCGATTCCACCGAAGAGGGCTTGAAATTGGCCGAACAAATGGTGGAATTCGACGGCCTCGGCCACTCCGCCGCTATCCACACCGCCGATGAAGCGCTGGCCAAAACCTTCGGCGAGCGCGTGAAAGCCATCCGCGTGATTTGGAATTCACCCTCTACTTTCGGCGGCATCGGCGATGTGTACAACGCCTTTCTGCCCTCGCTCACCTTAGGCTGCGGCTCCTACGGCAAAAACTCCGTCGGCAACAACGTGAGCGCCGTGAATCTTTTAAACATCAAAAAAGTAGGCCGCCGGAGAAACAATATGCAATGGTTTAAAGTGCCCTCAAAAATCTACTTCGAACGCGATTCCATCCAATACCTGCAAGACATGAAAGATTGCGAAAAAGTGATGATCGTCACCGACCGCTCCATGGTGGATTTGGGCTTTGTCGACAAAATCACCCATCAGCTCAACCTGCGCAAAAACAAAGTTACCGTGCAATTGTTTACCGATGTGGAAACCGACCCGAGCGTGCAAACCGTGTATAAAGGCACCGACCTGATGCACAGCTTCCAGCCTGACACCATCATCGCACTGGGCGGCGGCTCAGCCATGGATGCGGCCAAAGCCATGTGGCTTTTCTACGAGCAGCCCAACGTCGATTTTGAAGACTTGGTGCAAAAATTCATGGATATCCGCAAACGCGCCTTCCGCTTTCCCGAGCTTGGCCGCAAAGCCAAATTCATCGGCATTCCCACCACCTCGGGCACAGGCTCCGAAGTGACCCCGTTTACCGTGATCAGCGACGGCGACAAAAAATACCCGATTGCCGACTATTCGCTCACGCCCACCATCGCCATTGTGGATCCCTCGTTCACCATGACCGTGCCCGCCAGCGTAACCGCCGACACCGGCTTGGATGTGCTCACCCACGCCGTGGAAGCCTATGTGTCTGTGCTCGCCAACGATTTCACCGACGGCCTCGCGCTGCAAGCCATCAAGCTTGTGTTTGAATTTTTAGAGCGCTCCTACAAACACGGCGCCGCCGACCCCGAAGCGCGCGAGCGCATGCACAACGCTTCCACCATCGCCGGCATGGCCTTTGCCAACGCTTTTTTGGGCATGAACCACTCGCTCTCGCACAAAGTGGGCGGCAAATTCCACACCCCGCACGGCCGCACCAACGCCATTTTCCTGCCGCACGTTATCCGCTACAACGGCACGCGCCCGCAGAAAACAGCCACTTGGCCGAAATACAACTATTACAAAGCCGATGTGAAATACCAAGAAATCGCCCGCACCCTCGGCCTGCCGTGCAGCACCCCGGCCGAAGGCGTGGCATCGTTTGCCAAAGCCTGCGACGAGCTGGCGCGCAAAGTGGGCATCAAAATGTCGTTTAAAGAGCAAGGCCTGGATGAAAAAGCCTTTATGGAAGCCCGCCGCGAGCTGGCAATGATGGCTTATGAAGACCAATGCTCCCCCGCCAACCCGCGCCTGCCGATGGTGGCCGACATGGAAGAAATCCTCACCAAAGCCTATTACGGCGAATAAGGTATTGCGCTGAATGAAAAGGCCGTCTGAAAGTTTCAGACGGCCTTTTCAAACGGCTCTACAAAACCCAAATCCGCTCTTGTGCAAACAAAATTTCGCCTGAAATTGCAGTCTGGATACTTGTCTCCGACATTTGCCGCAGCCTTGAAAACCTTGTTCTGCGAACAAGCGTCGGATTCAAGAATCCGACCTACGCACTGAAAGCCAAGGCCGTCTGAAACGTTTCAGACGGCCTTGTTCTCTTAAAACGGTGCTTAACGTGCAGGCACAGCTTCCCACCATTTTTCAAATATTTGGTTCTCATCATCCAAATACACCACTTCGCCGATTTTCGGGGTGAGCAGCGGCAGGTTTTCCCGCTCGGCAGCGGCAGAGAGCAGCCGCATCGGCTCGTCCCAAGCGTGTTTGGCCAAGGTGAATTTGCTGTTGTGCACCGACAGCAGGCGCTTTGGATTCAAATCGTGCACCACCTGCACCAAATGCTCGGGCAGGAAATGGATATTTGCCCAGTCTTTGTCGTATTGGCCGTTTTCCAAAATTGCCAGGCTGATGTTGGGAAACGCCGCACCTATTTCTTTAAACACGGGGTCGTAGCCGCTGTCGCCGCCGATATACACGGTTTCAGACGGCGCTTCCAGCATAAACGATGCCCACAAGGTTTGGTTTTGCTTGATGCTGCGCCCCGATGAATGGCGGGCGGGCAAGGCGGTTAGGCGGATTTCGGGGCTGAGCGATACGGCTTCCTGCCAGTCCAACTCAATCAGTTGCTGCGGCGTAAAACCCCAGCGCTCCAAATGTGCACCCACGCCGAGGCCGCTGATGATTTTACCGATTTTGGGCTGAATCTCGCGCAGGGTGCCGTAATCGAGATGGTCGTAATGGTCGTGGCTGATAATCACATAATCCACCGGCGGAATGTCGGCAGGTTGATAAATATCCGCGCCGGCATAAGGCGTGCCGCCAAAAGGCACGGGGCTGGCCGACACCAGCACCGGGTCTATCAAAAAGCGTTTGCCGTCAATCTGCATCAAATAAGATGAATGCCCCAGCCACACATACCAATTGCGCTCCTGCGGCAGCGTGTGCAAATCGGTTTTCACCGATGGCACGGGCGCGGCGGGTTTGACATTTTTATCGGCATTAAACAATAGATTCCAAGTGCTTTTGAGGGCGGAATTGTCGCCGGTGAGTATCGGCGTGTCGGAAAGGTTTTGGAATTTGCCGTCGCGATAATTTGGCGATTGCTGAATGCGCGCCAGCCGCTCGCCCTCAGGCGCGGCGCCGAATACGGGCAGTTGCAGATAAGCCGCCACGGCAGCGGCCAATAGCGCGATAGCGCCCAAAATGATGAATAGCATTTTTTTCAAACTTATCTTTCAATGATGAATGGAAATGTATTGTTCAACCAAACCGTTTTCATTGCTCATCGGCCCTCTGATAAATCAGCCGCAGCGCCCCATCGTCAAACAGCTCATGCTGCGTTACCCGATAGGCCGGCAGCACATTGCCGCCCTTATCCGATTGAAACAGCGATACCGAATCGGCGCGGCTTTCTACCAGCGGCGTTTGAATCAGGCTGATGGTGTCGATCAGGCCTTCCTGCATAAAGCTGCCGTTGATGTAGCCGCCGCCAACCAACAGAAAATCATCCAGGCCAAACAGGCGGTGCAATTTGTCCAGCGCGGTTTTCATCGACAGCGGCTTTTCTTTGCCGGCGAAAATATAGGATATGCCGAGCGATTGTAAATAAAGCAGGTATTCATCGGCCACGCGCTCGCTCAAAATGGTGATGATGTGATCACCTTTGAGCGCGGGATATTCATCGCCGATGGTGTTTTGCGCCCAGCCCAGCTTGCCGTCGGGATCCAGCGCAATGGCAAAACGGCGCTCGGCAATTGTGCCGACAAAATCTTCACGGCTGGCAGTTTTGCCTTTAAACGCAGCGGTGTCGGCCACACGGTTTTGCGTAATCGCCTGCGCCATCGACACCCGCCCGCAAATCCAATTGCGGCTGGTTTGGTTATATTGATGAAAAAGTCGGAAATAATCTTCGTTGTGCGCAGCAAAACGCGGGTTCTCCAAAAAACCGCCGCTGGCTTTGCCGTCTATCGATACCGCCATATGGCAGGTAAGATGATAAGGTTTGTTCATCTGTTTGCTCCCTACAAAATCAAAGAAGCGCACAGTATAATGGATTGAAACAACGCTGATAATACGGCGGCATCCGAACAAATTCATGCAGAAAACAAAACAATGCCGCCGCTTTGCATGCCAACGCAGCCGGTTTACGCAATAAAGCGCAGAGAGAAACAAAATTATCCATGCGGGCAATGGCAGCCACCCTAATCCTATCGACAACAGGCCGTCTGAACCTATTTTTCAGACGGCCTGTTTATTTCGGCATCACCACTCAAAAGCCGCAGATTATTTGCTATAATCCGCTTTCAGACGGCCTCAAACAAAAGGCCGTCTGAAAATATATCTACCCCGCCGCACCAGCCTGAAACCCTAACCATGCGCATGGCTTCGTGTGCATCATTAGTGTTTTAGCGGTGCGGCACCAACCGAGAGAAAACCATGTTCAACAAACATATCAAAACCTTCCAATACGGCAACCAAACCGTCAGCATCGAAACCGGCGAAATCGCGCGCCAGGCTTCCGCTTCGGTAAAAGTATCCATGGGCGACACCGTGGTGCTGGTGGCCGTTACCGCCGCCAAAACCGTGAAAGCCGGCCAAGATTTTTTCCCGCTCACCGTGGATTACCTCGAGCGCACCTATGCAGCCGGCAAAATCCCCGGCGGCTTCTTCAAGCGCGAAGGCAAGCAGAGTGAAAAAGAAATCCTCACCAGCCGCCTGATCGACCGCCCCATCCGCCCGCTCTTCCCCGAAGGCTTCTATCACGACATCCAAATCGTAGCGATGGTGGTATCGGTTGATCCCGAAATCGATTCCGACATTCCCGCCATGATCGGCGCATCTGCCGCGCTGGTGCTCAGCGGCGTACCTTTTGCCGGCCCCATCGGCGCCGCACGCGTGGGCTATGCCAACGGCCAATACCTGCTCAACCCGACCAAAACCGAGCTGGAAACTTCACAGCTGGATTTGGTGGTGGCCGGCACCCAAAAAGCCGTGCTGATGGTGGAATCGGAAGCACAACAATTGCCCGAAAGCGTGATGCTGGGCGCGGTGGTGTTCGGCCACGAGCAATTGCAGGCAGTGATTGGCGCCATTAATGAATTGGCCGATGAAGTCAACCCCGAAGTGTGGGCATGGCAGCCGGCCGAAACCGATGCCGCATTAGAAGCCAAAATCCGCGAAATCGCCGCCGATGCGATTGCCGAAGCGTTTAAAATCCGCCAAAAACAAGCCCGCACCACCAAGCTCGATGAAGCCTGGGCGGCAGTAAAAGAAGCGCTGATCACGGAAGACACCGACACCTTGGCCGCCAACCAAATCAAAGGCATCTTCAAGCAGCTTGAAGCCGACGTGGTGCGCGGCCAGATTCTCGACGGCCAACCGCGTATCGACGGCCGCGACACCCGCACCGTGCGCCCCATCGACATCCAAACCGGTGTGCTGCCGCGCACCCACGGCTCGGCTTTGTTCACCCGCGGCGAAACCCAAGCCTTGGCCGTGGCCACTTTGGGCACTTCGCGCGACGAGCAAATCATCGATGCCTTGAGCGGCGAATACACCGACCGCTTTATGCTGCATTATAATTTCCCGCCCTATTCCACCGGCGAAGTCGGCCGCATGGGCGCGCCCAAACGCCGCGAAATCGGCCACGGCCGCCTGGCCAAACGCGCCCTTTTGGCCGTGTTGCCCGCGCCGGAAGATTTCAGCTACACCATGCGCGTGGTTTCCGAAATCACCGAATCCAACGGCTCTTCTTCAATGGCTTCCGTGTGCGGCGGCTGCCTGAGCCTCTTGTCGGCCGGCGTGCCGCTCAAAGCCCACGTGGCCGGCATCGCCATGGGCTTGATTTTAGAAGGCAACAAATTTGCCGTGCTCACCGATATTCTGGGCGATGAAGACCACCTCGGCGACATGGATTTCAAAGTGGCCGGCACCACCGATGGTGTTACCGCGCTGCAAATGGACATCAAAATCCAAGGCATCACCAAAGAAATCATGCAGATTGCCTTGGAGCAGGCCAAAGAAGCGCGTTTCCACATTCTGGGCCAAATGCAAGCTGCGGTAGAAGGCCCGCAAGAGCTCTCTGCCCACGCACCGCGCCTCTACACCATGAAAATCAGCCAAGATAAAATCCGCGACGTAATCGGCAAAGGCGGCGAAACCATCCGCGCACTCACCGCTGAAACCGGCACCGAAATCAACATCGCGGAAGACGGCACCATCACCATCGCCGCCACCAGCGAAGAAGCCGGCAATGCCGCCAAAAAACGCATCGAGCAAATCACCGCCGAAGTGGAAGTGGGCAAAGTGTATGAAGGCACCGTGTTGAAAATTCTCGACAACAACGTCGGCGCAATTGTGTCGGTGATGCCGGGCAAAGACGGCTTGGTGCACATCAGCCAAATCGCGCACGAACGCGTCAACAATGTCGGCGATTACCTGAAAGTGGGTCAAACGGTCAACGTGAAAGCGCTGGAAGTAGACGACCGCGGCCGCGTGCGCCTCTCCATCAAAGCCCTGCTCGAAGCCCCCGCCCGCGAGCCGCGCAAAGAGCAAGCCGAATAAGCAGGTGATATGATTGGCTGATAAAGCCGATTGAAAGGCCGTCTGAAAGATTTTCAGACGGCCTTTTTCCTCTACCCCATTCAAACCAACAAGGCGCTAACCTGAAAACACCTGAGCAGGCCGGACTCTCGAATCCGACACTCTTTTAGGCTCGGATGATTGAATACCAGATTCAGCGGCGTAGGTTGGGTTGCAAACCCAACGTTTCAGACGGCCTGTGGGCTTGTTGGGTTTTCAACCCAACCTACCCGTTGTGTCACTTTTTTAAACATTTCACTATATCTTTTAGGCTCGAACGATTGAATACCAGATTCAGGAATCCGGTCTGCAAGCAATCAAAAGGCCGTCTGAAAACCTTTCAGACGGCCTTTTAATCAGCCCATCATTCCGGCAAACGCACAGCTTTGGCATAACATTCGCGCTGCATATCGCGCACATCCACCGTCATCTGCAAACGCACATCCGCATGCGCCAAAGGCTCGAGCGTGGCACGCAAAGCCTCGGCCAGCACCGTTTTGGTGGCAATACTGCGGCCGCTCAAAAGCGATAAAGTCAGGTGCACGAATGCATCACCTTCCTCGCCTTTATCCACACAATAATCATGCAGACACAAAGCGCGGCTTTTGATGTGACCGGCTGAAAATTCACCGCTGTTCAGCAAAGTTTGATTCAGTGCCCTCAGCGTATTTTTAGCGTCGATATCCAGATTATCGGTGTATTCCATCAATAAGTGCGGCATGTTTTTCTCCTTAGTAAATAGTAGATTCAGACGGCCTCACAGGCGTAATACCAATTCAAAAAAATAATATATAAACAAGCAGCCTGTAGGTCGGATTCTCGAATCCGACACTTGTTCGCAGAACAAGGCACGCACATCGCTTTGGCCGTTGGCCAAACGTCGGATTCAAGAATCCGACCTACACGGATGATGTTGCCGAACTGCTTTTATTTTGTAAGGTTATTTTTTAGAATTGGTATGATACCCCCAAAAAAAGCAAGCCATCTGCTTCAACATGCGCCTCAAGCGCGTTTTCCGCTAAAATAAGCGCTGTTTCTTTTCAGACGGCCTCAAATCATGCAAATTTATCTTGTTGGCGGCGCTGTGCGCGATGCCTTGCTCGAACGGCCGGTGACCGATCGCGATTGGGTGGTGGTGGGCGCCGATGCAGATGCCATGCTCGCGGCGGGCTATCGGCCGGTGGGCAAAGATTTTCCGGTGTTTCTGCATCCGCAAAGCCACGAAGAATACGCGCTGGCGCGCACCGAGCGCAAAACCGCCAAAGGCTATGCCGGCTTTGCTTTCCACGCCGCGCCCGATGTCACGCTGGAGCAGGATTTGGCGCGGCGCGACCTCAGCATCAACGCCATGGCGCAAAACGCCGACGGGCAGATTATCGACCCTTTCAACGGCCGCCGCGATTTGCAGCTGGGCCTGCTGCGCCATGTGTCGCCCGCTTTTGCCGAAGACCCGGTGCGCATTTTACGCACTGCCCGCTTTGCCGCCCGCTATGGTTTTGCCGTTGCCCCCGAAACCCTGCAATTGATGCGCAACATGGTGGCCGCCGGCGAAGCCGGTGCGCTCGTGGCCGAGCGTGTGTGGCAGGAGCTGGCCAAAGGGTTGATGGAGCCGCAGCCGCACATCATGATAGAAGTTTTGCGCGATTGCGGCGCGCTCAAGGTAATCTTTCCTGAAATCGACGCCCTCTTCGGCGTGCCCCAACGCGCCGACTACCACCCCGAAATCGACAGCGGCATCCACACATTAATGGTGTTGCAACGCGCCGCCGCCATGAATTTAAGCCTGCCCGAGCGCTACGCCGCGCTGCTGCACGACTTGGGCAAAGCGCTCACCCCCGCCGCAATTTTGCCGCGCCACCACGGCCACGACATCGCCGGCGTGGCACCGGTTCGCGAAGTCAACCGGCGCCTGCGCGCGCCCAAAGCCTGCGCCGAACTGGCTGAACTGGTGTGCCGCTGGCATATTGTGTTTCATTCCGTGGGCGAATTGCGCGCGCAAACCGTGCTCAAAAAGCTCAAGCAAACCGATGCCCTCCGCCGCCCCGAGCGCTTTCAGACGGCCTTAAACGTGTGCGTGGCCGACACACAAGGCCGTTTGGGCAAAGAAAACGCGCCCTATCCGCAACGCGCCCACTGGCTCGCGCTGCTGCACGCCGCCACCGAAATCGACACCGCCGCCATCGCCGCCGCCCACCAAGATGCCCCGCAACGCATCGCCGAAGCCATCGACAAAGCCCGCATCGAAAAAATCACGCCGCTGCAAAATGCCTATAAACAACAGCACGGGCGCACGCATTAGCTTTATCCGCTTCAATGCATCAGCCAAGCAGCAGCATCATTGGCGCAGCTTGGCTTAGCCGCAGGCATAACCCAAAAACTCAAACGGCCTTATCAAATCAATCGGTTGGAAAACAAACATTGGGTTACGGCCTTGGCAGCCCAATCCAACCCGACCGTCTTTCAGACGGCCTTTTTATGAATTTATATTCACGGTGTTTGCATCTTTTTTAAGACACAAACGCAAACTTACTTTTTTGAATGGGTATTGAAATACAACAATTAAACAGGCCGTCTGAAAGCCTTTCAGACGGCCTGTTTATTTCAATTAATTTAATCACAATCAATACTGACTATCATTTATAATCAATAGAATATTCACTCAACCCCACCACCACAGGAGCCGCCGATGAACACCCGCATCGAAACCGACACCATGGGCGAAGTGGCTGTGCCCGCCGAAGCCTATTGGGGTGCGCAAACCCAGCGCAGCCGCGACAATTTCAAAATCGGCGGCGAAACCCTGCCCGCGCCCTTGATACGCGCGATGGCGCTGGTGAAAAAAGCCGCCGCGCAAACCAACGCCGCGCTCGGCAGGCTTGATGAAGCGCGCAAAAACCTGATTGTGCAGGCTGCCGATGAAATCTTGGCCGGCAAACTGGCCGACCAGTTTCCGCTGGTGGTGTGGCAAACCGGCTCAGGCACGCAATCGAATATGAACATCAACGAAGTGCTGGCCAACCGCGCCAACGAATTGGCCGGGCAGCCGCGCGGCAGCTATGCGCCGGTGCACCCCAACGATCACGTTAACCAAGCCCAATCCACCAACGACAGCTTTCCCACCGCCATTCATGTGGCCGCCGCCATCGAAATCAAACATTTTCTGATGCCCAATGTGCAGGCGCTGCGCGACACCTTGCAGCAAAAATCGGCCGCATTCGACCACATCATCAAAATCGGCCGCACCCATCTGCAAGACGCCACCCCGCTCACGCTGGGGCAGGAATTCAGCGGCTATGTGAGCCAGCTGGATCACGGCTTGCAGCGCCTCGAAGCCGCCTTGCAAGGGCTTTACGAGCTGCCTTTGGGCGGCACGGCCGTGGGCACAGGCCTCAACAGCCACCCTGATTACGCCCAAAAAGCCGCCGCCGCGTTGGCCGAATTATCCGGCTTGCCTTTTGTAAGCGCACCGAATAAATTCGAAGCGCTCGCCGCCCGCGATGCCGCCGTGTTTGCCGGCGGCGCACTCAAAACCCTGGCCGTAAGCCTCAACAAAATCGCCAACGATATCCGCTGGCTCGCCAGCGGCCCGCGCTGTGGCTTGGGCGAATTGCGCATTCCCGAAAACGAACCGGGCTCCTCTATCATGCCGGGCAAGGTCAACCCCACCCAAAGCGAAGCGCTCGCCATGGTGGCCGCGCAAGTGTTGGGCAACGACACCACCATCGGCATCGCCGGCGCTTCAGGCAATTTCGAGCTGAATGTGTTTATGCCGGTGATTGCCTACAATTTGCTGCAATCCATCCGCCTGCTCGGCGACGCCTGCGACAGCTTCAACCGCCATTGCGCCGCAGGCATCAAGCCTGTGCCCGAAAAAATCGATCATTTCCTGCACGATTCGCTGATGCTCGCCACCGCACTCAACCGCCACATCGGCTACGAAAACGCCGCCAAAATCGCCAAAACCGCTTATCGGGAAAACAAAACCCTCAAGCAGGCGGCGGCAGAATTAAACCTCGTCAGCGCCGAAGAATTCGATGCCTGGGTGCAGCCCGAAGAAATGGTGCGACCGAAATAAAACGCAAAGCCAAACGAAGCTTATCAGGCCGTCTGAAACGTTTCAGACGGCCTCTCCAACGCGCTTTTAAAGCAAGCGCTCTTTAAATCTGCCGTTTGCCCCTCATTTTGCCCACTTACCACCAAACCCCAGCCACCAAAGAAAAACCATGCCCGAATTGCCCGAAGTCGAAACCACCCTACGCGGCATCAGCCCGCATATCCACGGCCAAACCGTTGCCAATACCATTATTCGCCAACCCAAGCTGCGCTGGCGCATTCCCGATGATTTGGCACACACCTTGGCAGGCCAAACGGTGCTCGAATGCACGCGCCGTGCCAAATATCTGCTGATTCGTTTTGCCACCGGCATTGTGCTGATTCACTTAGGCATGTCGGGCAGCCTGCGCATTTTTACCGCCGGCGATGCCCGCATTTCCTCCCCCGACAAACACGACCATGTGGATATCGTGTTTGCCGACGGCACCGTGCTGCGCCTGCACGACCCGCGCCGCTTCGGTGCCGTGCTGTGGTTTGCCGGCGCGCCCGAGCACCACCCTTTGCTGGCCGCGCTCGGCCCCGAGCCGCTCTCGCCGCAATTTAATGCCGATTATCTTTACGAAAAGCTGCGCAAACAAAAGCGCGCGGCCAAGCTTGCGCTGATGGACAACGCTGTGGTGGTGGGCGTGGGCAATATTTATGCCAACGAATGCCTGTTTAAAGCCGGCGTTTCCCCCATGCGGGCCGCCAATCAAATCACCCGCCAAGAATGCGCTTTATTGGTGGAAACCATCCAGGCCGTGTTGCAGCGCGCCATCGCCACCGGCGGCAGCACCTTGCGCGATTTTGTCAACAGCGACGGCAAAAGCGGCTATTTCCAACAGGAATACACCGTGTATGGCCGCGAAAACCAGCCCTGCCTGCAATGCGGCGACTTAATACACAAAGCCGTTATCGGCCAACGCGGCACGTTTTATTGCACACGTTGCCAAAAATAATTCAGACGGCCTGCTGCTTTTTAACCGCCGCACCGATAAACTGCCATCCTGCGCCCAAGCTTTCATTCAACAAACCCTGCCGCCTTGCGGCCACCATTGCCAACCATGTCGCTTATCACTTTTCAAAAACCCGGCGAGCTCGCCGCCCTGCCGCCTTTATCGCTTTATATCCACATTCCGTGGTGCGTGCGCAAATGCCCGTATTGCGATTTCAATTCCCATCAAGCCAAAAGCGATTTGGCCGAAGCCGCCTATATCGATGCGCTGCTGCTTGATCTGCAAACCGAGTTGCCCAATATTTGGGGGCGACCGGTGGAAACCGTCTTTATCGGCGGCGGCACGCCCAGCCTGTTTCAGGCGGCTTCCATCGAGCGCCTGCTCAGCGGCGTGCGCGCGCTCGTGCCCTTGCAGCCGCAAGCCGAAATCACGCTCGAAGCCAACCCGGGCACGTTTGAAAAAGCAAAGTTTCGCGGCTTTAAAGATGCCGGCATCACCCGCTTGTCTATCGGCGTACAAAGCTTCAACGATCAGGCGCTGCAAGCGCTCGGCCGCATCCACAGCCGCCATGAAGCGCTGGCCGCCATCGATGCGGCGCTGGCATTGTTTGAGCGGGTAAACATCGATTTGATGTATGCCTTGCCCCGCCAAAATATGGAATCGGCGCGGCAAGATGTGCACACCGCCCTCGCCACCGGCGCAGGCCACATCAGCGCCTACCACCTCACCATGGAGCCCAACACGCCCTTCGGCCACACGCCGCCTTCCGGCCTGCCGCATGATGATGCCGCACAAGATATTGAAGATGCCGTGCACCAAGCCTTGGCCGATGCCGGCTTTGACCACTATGAAACTTCCGCCTTTGCCCGCCCCGGCCAAGCCTGCCGCCACAACCTCAATTATTGGCAGTTTGGCGATTATCTGGGCATCGGTGCCGGTGCCCACGGCAAAATTTCCTACCCCACCCATATCGAGCGCACCACCCGCCGCCGCGGCCCCAACGATTATCTGGCCGCCATGCAGGGCAAGCCGGCAGAGGCCATCGAGCGCAAACGCATTGCCGCCGAAGATTTGGCGTTTGAATTTATGATGAACGCGCTGCGCCTGCACGAAGGCGTGCCTGCCACCCTGCTGCAAGAGCGCACCGGCATCGCGCCCGCCCGCATCGCCGCGCAAATTCAAGCCGCCCAGCAAAAAGGCCTGCTCGATCAAGACCCGCTCTATTTCAGGCCGTCTGAACACGGCCGCCGCTTTTTAAACGATTTGCTGCAATGCTTTTTATAAGCCTGCATCCGTTATGTTTTTCGGATATGTTTTTCAGACGGCCTCAGCCGCACAGGCCGTCTGATACCCATTCGAAAAAATAAGATAACAAGGCGGAAGCCTGCGACAGTACACTTAGTATGGCAAGGTGAGCCAACGCAGTTAGGTTATTTTTTCGAATGGGTATGAGCATAGCCAAAAGCCTTTATCTATAAGATAATCCCTTTTTCCAATCTATATTCATCAGGAGCGCCACATGAGCAAAACCATCATCCACACCAACCACGCCCCCGCCGCCATCGGTGCCTACAGCCAAGCCGTGCGCAGCGGCGACACCGTTTACATGAGCGGCCAGATTCCGCTCGACCCGCAAAGCATGAACGTGGTCGGCAACGGCGATTTTGCCGCCGAAGCGCATCAAGTGTTTAAAAACCTGCGCGCTGTGGCACAAGCCGCCGGCGGCTCGCTCGACGACATCGTCAAGCTCAACGCCTACCTCACCGATTTGGGCAATTTCGCCGTGTTTAACGAAGTGATGGCCGAATATTTCACCCAGCCCTATCCCGCCCGCGCCGCCATCGGCGTGGCCGCCCTGCCCAAAGGCGTGCAAGTGGAAGCCGATGCCGTGCTGGTGCTCGATTTGTAATATTTCCCGTTTATCCTTTTCAGACGGTCTCAACTCAAGGCCGTCTGAACACATATCTGAATCCTATGGCACACTACGCAATCGGCGATCTGCAAGGCTGCTACAACGAGCTCGATGCCTTGCTGCACAAAATCGGTTTCAACCACGGCACCGACACCCTCTGGCTCACCGGCGACATTGTCAACCGCGGCCCCCAATCTCTGCAATGCCTGCAATTTGCCCGCCAGCACGAAAGCAGCGTGCGCACCGTGTTGGGCAACCACGACTTGCACCTGCTCGCCGTGGCGCACGGCCACGGCAGGCTCAAGCGGGGCGACACGCTCGACGATATTCTCAACCACCCCGAGCGCCGCACCCTGCTCGACTGGCTGCGCACCCAGCCCTTGATGCTGAGCAACAACGAATATGTGCTGGTGCACGCCGGCTTGCTGCCGCAATGGAGCATCGCACAGGCGCACACGCTGGCCGAAGAAGTGGCACACGAATTGCGCCACCGCCCCGATGCCTATTTCGCCCATATGTATGGCAACAAACCGCGCGCCTGGAGCGCCCAACTGAGTGGTTATGACCGGCTGCGTGTGATCACCAACGCATTTACCCGCATGAGAGCGCTCACTTATGCAAACGAAATCGACTGCGATTTCAAAGCCGGCTTAGCCGATATGCCCAACGGCCTGCGCGCCTGGTTTGAAGCGCCCGAGCGCCAAAACCTCAGCCACACCATCGTGTTCGGCCATTGGTCGGCGCTGGGCTTTTTCGACCAATGCGGCGTGCTCGCGCTCGACACCGGCGCCTTATGGGGCGGCCCGCTCACCGCCGTGAATCTGGCCGACCGCCAAATCAGCCAAGTCGAATCCGGCAGCCGCCTACATTGGCAAACCACGCTGGCCTGAGCCGAAGCTGAGGCCGTCTGAAACTTTCAGACGGCCTCAAAAATGATGTTGAACAAAATATTTGCCGAAATTACCAATATACATACAACACTTTTAAAAATATAAATAATTGATTTAAAATATAATTATTAAAAACATACCAAATTTTACAGCCTGGCGGCCACAAAAACTATAGTATTACTCTAATTTTGAATACAGTTAGAGTATAATTTCTAAAGTCGGCCGGGCAAACAAGCGCCGATGCACATGCAAAGCCGCCTGCCCGACAAACCCACAACCATTAAAACACCGCCGTTTTCCACACACACCCGCATTCATTACAAAGGAAACACCATGCAACACCCTTTCGACCCCTTGATTATCCGCGGCAAATCGCTGATACCGATTGTGCAGGGCGGCATGGGCGTAGGCATATCCGCATCCAGCCTCTCCAGCGCCGTGGCGCGTGAAAATGGCGTCGGCACCATTGCCAGCGTAGATTTGCGCCACCTGCACGACGATTTGCTGGCCGAATCCAAAATCAACCCCACCGAAGCCAAATACGACAAACTCAACCGCATCGCGCTCGACCGCGAAATCACCAAAGCCAAAGCCGATTCAGAAGGCCGCGGCATGATTGCCGTCAACGTGATGAAAGCGGTGAAAGATCACCAAGCCTTGGTGCGCCAAGCCTGCGAATCCGGCGCCGATGCCATCGTGATGGGTGCCGGCCTGCCGCTGGACTTGCCCGAAATGGCCGAAGGCTACCCCGATATCGCGCTGCTGCCGATTTTGTCGGAATCGCGCGGCATCAATATCGTGCTCAAACGCTGGATGAAAAAAGGCGTGCTGCCCGATGCCATCGTGATCGAGCACCCCGCCCACGCCGCCGGCCACCTCGGTGCCATGACGGTAGACGGCGTAAACGATGCCAAATTCGAATTCAAACGCGTGATTGAAGAAACCTTCGAAGTGTTTAAAAAGCTCGGCCTCGAAGGCGAAAAAATCCCGCTCGTGCTCGCCGGCGGCATGGCCAATTTTCAAAAAATCCACACCGCGCTCAAAGAATGGGGCGCATCGGCCGTGCAAATCGGCACCGCTTTTGCCGTCACCCACGAGGGCGATGCCCACATCAACTTCAAGAAAACCCTTGCCGGTGCCGACACCGAGCAAGTGGTGGAATTCATGTCTGTGGCCGGCCTGCCCGCCCGCGGCGTGAAAACCAAATTTCTCGAAAGCTATATGAAGCGCGAAAGCGTGCTGCAAGCCAATGCCAAGGCCGACCAACGCCGCTGCACCCAAGGCATCAACTGCCTCTCTGTGTGCGGCCTGCGCGACGGCTTGGAAAAAGTCGGCCAATTCTGCATCGACCTTAAACTCGCCGCAGCCTGGCGCGGCGAAGTGGACAAAGGCCTCTTCTTCCGCGGCAAAGATCCGCTGCCCTTCGGCAAAACCCTGCACAGCGTGCAAGAAACCATTCATTATCTGCTCAGCGGCGAAATGCCATTGGTGATGCCCTTGCAAAAGCAGGCTTAATCAACGCATTGCCAAACCAGGCCGTCTGAAAACATTTTGTTTTCAGACGGCCTTTTAAATACGTTTGCGCATCGTTTCACACATGCTTATGGTTTATAATAACAGCCGCGCACATTTGCACCGGAATAACCTTTCAGACGGCCTGCATTAAAAATTCAACAACAAAACCAAAATATCACTATACTTTTTCTTATTTTATGAGACAATAGCTAAGATAAATCTTACAAACCACACGAGAGCCCTTATGTCAGACGAAAAAAGCAAAGCCCTGGCCGCCGCCCTAGCCC
>ERZ650307.376-NODE-376-length-25066-cov-5.063852_pt1 | contig 25066 bp, 23 predicted proteins | sample MGYA00376243_ERZ650307 | MGnify/ENA primary metagenome ERZ650307 (study PRJEB26733, sample SAMN07839242) | wastewater metagenome | biome: urban; feature: artificial channel; material: waste water | place: USA: North Carolina | collected 2016-03-31 ... | reverse complement strand
ATGGGCACAACAGCGCCTCAACTTACGATTGATAACCATATCATCTTGCTAGTGCCACGCAGATGGCTTCTCCCCCGTATTTATTGTAATACCAGACATTTCATCCGCCATATGGTAATCGAAAAACTACGCCAAGATGGATCATTTATAAAGAGTAATGGCCGTATATCCTTTCCTTTAGTCAAAAATTTGGAGCAGGAATTAAAGGCAAAATATGGATCACCTCTTGATATTGCAACACATTTTGCTAAAAGAGACCATAACCTACTCTCTAAATACCATAATAATTTTTCTGCCTATTATGCAGGTCGCGGTTTACCTGCTGCCTAACCTAAAAATTTCACTATTCTTAAGAATTCAACTAAAAGCGGTGAGGAAATTTCCTCACCGCCTTTGATTTTCATAAGCCAGCTGACCAAATGCATCGGGACCTTATACTACACTTCTCTTGAAATAGCAGACATTCAAAATTAACAGCAATTCCATAATTTTATCTTATTTCCCGTTACATAAGCACCGACTTTCCAACAAGATAGAGTTCCAATAAAAGTATCAGCAACAGGATTCTGCTATAAGAGTGCCGTACACTTAACATCTCTTTATTTGTTCCCCGTTGCCAACCAGCCGCCTCTTCCTGTAACCTGTTATAGTTCTTCTCAACATTCTTGAGGATGCCTATGTATTCCTCCAGGCATTGCTTTCGGAGGTCATCGGCAAGGCCGTTGGCTATGCAGGCGATCTGGGCTGTAGCGTTTTCCAGCTGTTCCTGCTCTTTGGGCAGCTGCTTTATGGTGGTTTCCAATACCTGCAGCTGGCCGTTCAGGCCACCGAGCAGGCAGCTGATATCCTTCAGAAGCTGATTCAGATCCTGCTCTGGAGGCAATTGGACCTTTTCCTCCATATCATCCTGTGCATCATAGGCCTCGATGTCCTCATCCAGGTCCTTGGATTCTTCCTCGCTCATGATCTCCCTCCTCTGCCCTTGAGATCCGGGTGTCCGCCAACGTCGTTGAAGAACTTGCTGCACTTGGCGCAAAGCCAGAACGAATTACCATTCTTGAGGATATGAACCAATACTTCGCCACAATGCGGGCACTTCGCAATGAGCGGATGACCGGCATCATCCTCAAAGAACACCCTGCGGCCTGTCGTCTTAGAAACACAGGCCGGATCACTGCAGACATAGAAATACTTCTTCGTTTTAGGCGAAAACTTCCGTGCCAGGTGTCCCTGTCCGCAAATCGGGCAGAGCACCTGGCCTTCTTTTTCCTGCTCAGGAAATTCATGCTGCTCGGCAAACTGGATATTTTCGTGGACCATATTGATCACTTGATCCGTGTAATCCATGAGGCTCAACCTGCCTGCCGCAATCTCTGTCAGCTTATACTCCATCTCAGCTGTGATATCCGGCACGGTCAGGCTCGGCGCGACATTATGGATGAGCTCAATACCAAAGGCTGTTGGTACAAGTTCATTCTTGGTCTTACGCAGGCAGGGCTCGACTGGCTTGCCTTTCAGGCCAGCAGCCTGCAGCTCGGCAATGATCGTATCCCTGGTAGCCGGGGTGCCGATTCCCTTGACTTCCTTGAGTTTGTCCCGGTTGGGATTATCCGGTGCGACATAACGCCAGATATTGGCCATAGCCGCCAGCAGCGTACCTTCGGTAAAGCGCTTGGGTGGTGTTGTCTTCTTTTCGCAGATCGCATACGCGTGCTGCGCGATTGCCTCCCCATCATGGAGTTCCGGCAGCCGCAGGTTTTCACTGCTCTCCGGCTTTTTCTCCGTGTCCTTCTCGTATTGCCGGAAGCCCAGTTCTTTCGTGAGCTTTCCGCTGCCTGCAAAGCGTTCACCGCCTGCCAGAAGCGTGAATGTCACCTTCTGGAAAGTATGCTCCGGCAGGAACTGCAGGACATAGCGTTTCGCGATGAGCTGATAGATCCTCGTTTCCTGCTCGGTCAGCTGTCCCGGCTTTTCGCCTGTAGGGATGATCGCATGATGGGCGCTTACCTTCTGGTCATTGAACGCACGACTCTGCCGACTGGCATCAGCCTGCTCTGCACCGGGAATCTTTTCCGCCTGCAGCAAGGGCAGGATCCGTTTGCTGTCCACCTGCTGGGATACGGGGATATAGCTGCAATCGCTGCGTGGATAGGAAACCAGCTTCTTCTCATACAAGGCCTGCACGGTATCCAGGACATCTTTAGGTGAATAACCGAATTTCCGGTTGGCCTCTTCCTGCAGCATATCCAGCGAATATGGCAGCGGCGGTGCCTGACAGCAGTCCTTATACATGGCTTTATCTACGGTAACAGCCGCATCCCCCAGCTTCATGAGAATGGCCTGTGCGATCGACTTATCCTTGATCCGGTCCTGCTCATCCAGCAGCTCTTCCTTAGGCTTCCATAATGCCTTGAAGGAAATGCCATCCTTTTGAAAATCGCCTTCGATCTCATAATACTTCTCCGCCTGGAAGTTCTGGATCTTCTCCTCCCGCTGCACAACCAGTGCCAAGGTCGGAATCTTGACCCGGCCAATCCGGAAAGTCGATTCATATCCGTACCGGCGGGCATTCACTGTATAGGCCCGCGTAAGATTCATGCCAATCAGCCAGTCAGCCCGTTCCCGGCCAAGACCTGCTGCATAGAGCGGTTCAAACTTCTTGTTATCCTCGATGCTGTCAAAGGCCCGTGCCAGGCTCACGGCATCCTTGGCATGGATCAGCAAGCGCTTTACGGTTCCCTTGTAACCGAAATATTTCAGGATCTCATCGATAAGCAGCTGCCCTTCGCGGTCCGGATCCCCCGCATGGATGACCGTATCACTTTCTTTCAGCAGCCCACGAATAACCTTCAGCTGTTCCTGGCAATTGGCTGCCGCATGCAGTTTCCAGGTCTTGGGGAGAATCGGATAATTCTTCCAGAGCTTATATTCCTCGCCGTATTCCTCCGGCTGCGCGAGTCCCAGGATATGGCCAAACGCCCAGCTCACGCAGGTATCGCCCTTTGCGATGAAGCCCTTGCCTTTCTCGGCTCCATCCGGCCAGAGATAGCCAGCAATGGCACGGCCGATGTCCGGTTTTTCGGCCAGATAAAGATTTGCATACTTTCCCATAAAAAGCTTCCTCCTCATTATCAAGATATGGTAAAATATATATAGATAAAATTCGTTTTCGAATAATTATTTGAAGAACAGGAGCCGATAGCATGAGCAGCTTTGCCCAGCGGCTTTATACCGCACGCAAGAACAAGAAAATGACCCAGAAGCAGCTGGCCGATCAGCTTGGCGTTCAGCAAGGGCAGATCTCCCTCTATGAAACCGATAAGGATGAACCGCCAGTTGTCGTCAAGGAACGCATCGCAGAACTTCTGGACGTCTCCCTTGATTTCCTCAACGGACGCACGCCGGATGAATCCGGCCATCTTTCCGATCTCGACACATCGCTTACCATGGCCCACCGCATCAAGGTCATCCGCACCTATTACCAGAAGTCACAGATGGATTTCGCCCATGACCTCGGCATCAGCCAGTCGGCCCTTTCTTCACTGGAAAACGGCTCGACTTCCCCTTCAGCAGAGGTCCTGCAGAAACTCGGAAGAATGGGCTTTGCGCTGGAATGGATCCTTTACGGGGAAAACAATCAGCCTGAATCCGCTGCCATCGTACTGGAGCAGTCCGCCAATGACTGGGAGATTGCCCAGATCCAGAAACTGCTGTTGAAGCTGCCTCAGGAAAAGCTCAAGATGTGGCGGCAGATGCTGGAAATCTATATTGCCACCGAAACCAAACGGGATTAATCCCCGCCATACTTCATGAAGCCAAGGCTGTGCGTCTTGACCACCCGTTTCTCCTGATCATATTCATTGGGATGATACGGATCGTAGCCATAGAACGCACCCGCCTTGGCTTTTTCCTGTTCCACACGCTGACTGCTGGCAGCAGCCTCCTGTTCGCTGATATCCTGCTGGCTTTGGCTTACCAGAAGCTCAGCCGCATCAATCCTTGACAAGGCGCCCAGTGCCTCGCGTGCATTCAGCCGCTGCTCTTCACTCAGAAGCCCTTCATCCTGCTGCGCGGTAAGATTCCGCAAGGTCTCCTGCCGCTGCTGCTCATTCGTGAACAACGTCTCGGCAGCCTTGCCGGTATCCTGATTGCTTTGGGCCTGGCTGGCATGAAGGATTGGCCAATAGGGCTCGTTCTTACCAGCCGTCTCCCAGACCGACCGGTCCCGCTGCGTATACTCTGCTGCCGTCTTTCCCTCAGGCAGGCTGCCCATTGTCTCCAGACAAGTCCACATGCCCTCGATATCTCCAGCCTGTGCCAGCATTTTCAGCTGATTTTGGACCTTGGCCAGCGTCTGCATGACGTTCTTGACTGTCTCAGCCGTTTCCTTGATGCTGTCCGCAAAGCGCTTGGCATCAAAGACATGATCGCCTGGATGTATCCAGTACCAGCTGGCCTCGACTGCCTGCGGTGCGCTAAGGAACAACAGGCACGCACAGCAAAATGCCCCCAATGTTTTTTTCTTCATGGTCCTCACCATCCTTCCCACGATACGGCCAGCCAGACCGGCTGCACGATCAGCTCTTGATTGACCGGGCCCAGGTATCTTGAATCAAAAGAATCCGCCGGAGAATTGAGCAGCAGGACTTCCCCCTTCGGTATTTCATAGCTTCCCGGCTGCAGCTGCGGCAGCTTTGCTGTACGCTGAATCGGATACGCTGCGCCATCCATGCTCAGTTCCGTTTCGGTAACTTCATACGAGTCTCCGGCAAGGCCCTGCACTTGTTTCAGCAGCAAGAAGCCCTTGGATACGTCCAAGGCCGGTACATCTACCGGCAGCTTCACGATGACAAAACCGCCCTTTGAGAGCCCTGCTTCCAGCTTTGGCAGATACAGGCCATGCGGTGCTGAATCCGTATGATTGACATAATAGAGCGGCCCCAAAGCCACCCGCACGGCAGTCAGGAAAAGAATGCTGCCCAGCAGGATCCCGACTGCCGCTTTTCGTTTACGATGTTGAGAGTTCATATTTACCTCCCACATGCTGGATGAGCCGGGATGGAATCAGGAATGTCAATACGGCCAGCCCGATCAGAGACAGGCACAAGAGCAGATATTTGCTCATCGCTTCCGCCTTGATGCCATTATTCACGGTATAGGAACCGGACATATTCCGATACACCATATCGATATAATCCTGTGCCCAGCCAGGCAGCGGTTCTCCGGCATCAAGACTGTTCGGGCCGCCATTATAGGCCGCCAACGCATAGTTCCAATCCCCGAACTCCTCATAAAGGCTGCGCATATATTTTGCGCTGGCTTCCAGATTCTGCTCCGGATCAAAGGGATTGTCACAGCCAAGTCCAGCAGCCGTCCCCGGCATGAGCTGCCCTAGGCCTTCAGCCCCTGCTGAACTTACCGCCGTCGGATCCCAGCTGCTTTCCGACTGGATCTGCGCCAGGAACAGCGCGACCGGCACCCCGTATTTTTCCGCCTTCTCTGTCGCCAGCGCCACCAGATCTGCCGGGCCGCTGACGCTGCCGCTTCCCGTCTGCACAGTTGCCGCCGTCTTCACGGCAAAGATCTCGCCCGGCTCCGCATCACGGATGCAGAACACGCAAAGGCCAACCATGATGGAAAGGAACGTCAGCTTCAAGGTGCTGGAAATCAGATGCCCCAGACTGCCTTCCGCAATGAACCGACTGAACCCCATCGCCGCAAACGGCCCGGTACAAAGCGCAATCGAAGCAGACAAGTAAAGCTCCACATAGACGAGCAGGATATAGCAGGCCAAGAAGAAATACACGCCAATCGTCAGGAATGTCGCCACATAGATGGGGATGATGGATCCCAGGTTGCGCACGAAATCCACTGCGCCAAAAGATGCGATCTTATTCAGTCCCGGTGTCAGCATGTAGACGCATTTCTGCAGCAACAGCTGCGGCTGGCTGATGTTTTCCGTGATGACGGACGTATCGCCAATGAAAGTCCCGGAAATCGAGCTGATGAAGCTGAGCAGGAAATCATTGATGAAGGTCTGCCAGTGCGCAAACAGGAACATCAAGAAGCCATACTTGAAGATCTTCCCCAGCATCTGCGGCAGTGAAAACTCCCAGCCCATCAAGAGTGGCGGCAAAGCCAGATCGATGATGCACAAGACAAAAAGCAGCGCCAGTCCAGCCTTCTGCAGCCCGTCATAGCCCTTGCCGATTGCCTGAACCAGCGTCTCCATGAGCTGATTGAGGCTGTCCCCCAGCTGATACATGCTTTCTACGCCCCAGGGCAGGGCAATATTGTCACTGCCACGACGGCCAAAGCCGCCAGGGCCAACGACATTGCCCGTAAGATCTACGCCTAACGCGGTAAGTATCGGCGCAGGATCCTCGACCGATCCCTGATAATAGCCACTTGGCCAATATTCCACATGACAATGCGCTCCGCTGGATATCCCCAGCTCCCCACTATAGGCATCGCCGCCGGTATAGCCGATGATCTCGCCCTCTGCCACCGTCCCCGATGGGCAGTTAAGCGTATCGGCACTGCAATCACCGAAAAGCATGGCTTCCCCATTGCTGCCGGTAATGAGCACCCAATAGATGAAACCAGCTCCGGAACCATGCTCCACGGTACCACCAAAAGGTGCGTGGATGGGTGTTCCGGATTCTGTGCCGATATCGATGCCCTGATGGGTATGACCGAAATGATTCTCTTCCCCAAAGGGAGAGGTCACCTCGCCTCCGGGAAACGGGGCTGCTGCCCAGGCCGTTGTCATGAAGAGCAGCAGCCCCGCGATACATAAACCGAATAATCTCTTCATCGCCTGCCATCCTATCTATCGTAATCGTTCCGATTTTCTTCTGGCTGGCGGTAAACATCACCGCTGCGCAGTTTCTGGAAGTTCTTGTCATGGCTCATAGCCCGGTTCGCTCCTTTCACGATTCCCCGGCCAATGGTGCTGTTCGCCAGCCGTTGTCCGGCCATGGTTCCCGCAAAGCTCTTTGCCATGCCCCACTTCCCGGCATTGTCTCCGGCACTGGCACGGGCTGCTGTCATCGTAGCCCGTGCATTGCCATAGGTCGAGGCAGCCTTCGCGACTGCTCCGCCGACGCCGCCAGTCACCGCACCTGCTGCCATGCCTGCAGCCATCCGGCCACCACGCAGGGCATCTCCTGCTTCCATGGATGGCATGCCATTCATCAGGCTGGCTGCCTTATTCGGCAGCTGCCAGGCCAGGAAAGCCATGGCCGCATAGGAAAGTGCCAGCCGCAGCATCTCCGCAAAAGAAGCCGTGGCCGGAATACTCTGCACGCCACTTGCCAGGGAATTGAAGAGTGCGATAAGGAAATACATGACCATAAGTTTCACGCCAAAGGAAAAGACCGCCGATACCGTTCGCTGAAACAGGAAGGCGGTAAAGCGGATTGCGCCAAAAGGCAGCAGGATGATGCCGACCGAAGCAAAGACGTTGAACTCAATCTTCGTCAGCAGCACCTGCAAGGTGATGAAGAAAAAGGCAGCCAGGGTAACGACTGTCGCCAATAAGTACATGAAGCATTTCCCCAGGCCGCCATCACTCATGATGCTCGTATCCTGAAAGCCTTTCAGCAAATCCCCTACGACATCGAATCCCTGCTGCAACAGCTTGCTTGGTGCAATCCAGTCGCCGGACGGTGCCACCCCGGCTGCTGTCAGCCCGGCATACTGGAAAGAAAGCAGGATGGCTGAGTTGATCTTATCCCAATACAGGATAAGGAACAGGAAAAATCCCACCTTGATGGCCCGGCTGATCAGGGCTGACATACGTACCTCGCCACTATAAAGGGTCCAGGTCGTTCCCAGATCAATGATGGCAAGGACGGAACACAACTGCCAGGCATAAGGCTGCAACGCCAAAAAGCCCGTGATGCAATGCATCTCAAAGAATTTCAGAAGCTCCGTCAAAAAATCACTGCTCGCAAAGTCCACTTAGCCTCACCACCTGACATTTCCATAGGTTTGCCACGGATCATCGACAATTGGCACAGAAGCTGTCGTCGATTCCTTCATCTGGGTCAAGGCTTCATCTTCGGCCTGCTTGGCAGCCTGCACGACCGCCGCATGATTCTGCTTCTCGATGACCTCCGCCTGACGCTTCATGGTCTGGTTCTTGGCCGTGATGGCCTGGATGGAGGTCTGGATGCTTTCGATATGTGCCTTCTCCGCCGCAATCTCATTGGCCAGTTGCTGCGCCTGCTTGCTGCCTTCCGGGCTCTTATTGAGCTCCAGGAGGTCCTGCAGACGCTCCTTTGATTGTTCCAGTTCCTGCATGAGCGTGTGATAGTTCGTGACATCCTGTTTGTTGATCATCGACAAGGTTTCCTGAATCGTCGTGTTGACGCTGCGCTCCGACCAGGTTGTCTTCTGATAGTCGCTGCCTTCCAGCTTTGGATAGAGATCCTGCCAATATTTATTCCAATCGGTATCATCCAAAAAGAATCCGCTCTTCTGCAAGGCGCCGGTTACGATGGCCATGCTGTTCGCCACGGCATTCTTATAGGTATCGAGAATCTGCTGCGGCAGGGAGGTCAGCTCCTTCAGCTGAAGCTTGATCTGTTCAGCGGTATTGGTCACGACCTTGATGGTCTCGGTATACGTCTTGATCTGCTGCATGATGTTGCTGTCATCGATGACGGGAATTGCCGCTTCCGTCCGTACCGGATTCATGAGCAGCAAGGAAAATGCCCCGGCCACCAGGAATTTACGAAATCCGACCATGTTCTCCTCTCTCCTTTCCGGGTGTTCATAATGAACACCTTTTGCCCCCTCAGGAGCATTGCTGCAGATACCGTTCAAAATCACCATACGGAGATCCTGTTTCGGCTGCCTCTGCTTTTTCCTGCAAATACGCCTGCTGATACGTTTCCCATTCTTCTTCATAACCTTTGAAGCGAAGCCATTCTTCCAGAAAATTCTCCCGGCCATAGCAGAGGAGCAGCCGATTGATTTCCTGCTGATCCTGCTTGGAAGTCGCGGTCACGAACGGAATCTCTGCCGGGCGCAGGGCCAGCCGGAAGACGCGGTTCCCCTTTTCTGATGAATAGTAGTAGTCCTGCTTCTTGGTCATACGGGAAATGATGCTGATCTGCTTCTCATTGCAGTCAAACATCTTATACAGTTCCTGGTTCTGCGCGGTCATCGCCTTGCTGTTCGGCAGGAAGATCCGTGTCGGGCAGTTATCCACGACCGTCGACAGGAGTTCCGGTTTATTGGCAAGGTCTGACAGGTTCTGCGTGGCAAAGATGATGGAGGTATTCTTCTTGCGGAAATCCTTGAAATACTCCCGAAGCTTGGCCCGGAAGATATCATTGTCAAAGAACAGCCAGGCCTCATCGAGCGTCAGCAGCGATGGCCCTTTCCCCACCCGCAGCTTGCGTTCGATCCGATGGAACAGGTAATCCAGGACGGTCGGCACGATGGCCGGCGTATTCATGACCGTTTCCATCTCATAGACCTGCCAATGGCCTTCGCCAGAGATATCCCGGGAATTGTCAAAGAGCTTGCCATAGCTGCCCTTCATCGTGAGCGGTACCAGCGCCTGCCGGATTTCCTGATCCTGTACCATTTCGCAGAAGGTGGAAATCGTCCGCTGCTGCTTGGGGAATTCCCGCAGGGAACACAGGGCTTTCCAGACAAAGTTGTCCTTGGCTGGCGTGATGACTACGTTCTTCTGTCTCAGATAGGCCAGCACCCATTCCTTGGCCCACTTGATTTCCTGCTCATCCTCGATATCGGCCAACGGCTGGAAGGAAAGTTCCCCCTTGCCTTCAGCGGCAATGTTATAGAAATTCCCACCGACAGCCAGGGTCAGTGCCCGGCTCGATGCCGCCTTATCGAAGATGAACACATTGCTGTCCGGGTATTTCAGGAAGTGAGCTTCCAGCGTATTGAGCAGCACGGACTTGCCGCTGCCGGATGGCCCACAGATCATCGTATGCCCTACGTCTTCGATATGCAGCGACAGCCGGAATGGCGTGAACCCGCTGGTATCGGTATAGAGCAATACAGGCCCCTTCAAGTGCTTATTCCATTTGTCTCCGGACCACAGCGAGGTGATCGGGGCTAGGTGACAAAAATTTAAGCTGTTGACATTGTCCTGCCGAAGATTCGCCCGGTAGCAGCCCGGTATGGATCCCCACCAGGCCTCCATGCTGTTGATGGTCTCCACATAGCTGGAAAAGCCACTGGAATTGATGGCCTGGCTGATCATATTCGCCTTTTCCTCGCAGTGCTGCTCATCCTCATCAAAAATCAGCATGGTCATCGTATAGTTGCCATAGCTTACATCATCCGTGCTGAGCTCCTTCATGCACTCCGTGACATCCTCGCGGTTCATGAGCGCCCCTTCATTGATCTCATTGTCGAAGCGTTCATGCAGGAAAGCTTCCCTGGCATGTACCCAGAAATCCTTGATCTCCTGATTCCATTCCCGATGCCGGTATTTCATGGTTTCCATGCTGTCTTCCTTGGACTGGCAGATAAACCGGGATACCCAGCGATACTCCAGATCCATATGATTGAACACATCAAAGGTTCCCGGCGAGGAAAGCGGTGCATAGTTCAGGATCGTGACGGCCCGCATGTGCTTATCTCCCAGTTTCATCCGCTGCCCGCCAAGCACATCTGAATCACAGAGGTAATCCGGCAGGTACTTATATGGATTGACTTTCATCTTATGCCGATGCAGTGTAGATACCGTCGTATGCAGGTAGGAAATCGTCTCGCTGTCATCCATGAGCCGGATATCCGGGAACCACAGGGAAAGCATACGAGCCACCATATCCACCCGGTTCATGAACTTTTCCATCCAGTCCAGATAGACCCGGATATCCGCTTTCCCTTCCGTCTTCTTATCCTCAATGAAGAGATTCGTCAGCTTCGATTTGAGCATCTGCGGCGGCTCCATGAAGATCGTGAAATAGAACTCCGTCTCATAGTGGTGTTGGCCGCTATAGTATTCGGCCCGTTCATCCTCCATCATCTGCACCAGCAGATTTTCCGGCTTTGCTTCCTGATACTCACTGGCAGCATGACGCTGCGCCTCAAAGTAAAGCACCACGCCGGTCGGCAGCATCTTGATGACGTTGTTCACGGCGGCATTATACTGCATCAGTTCCAGTTCCGTAGAGCTTTCCATATCCGGCCCCCGGAATTTCAGTACCGCCATGAGCGAATGATCCTTGCCATGCACAATGCCGTTCTTATCGACAAAAGCCCAGGGCAGCATAAAAGCCAGCCGTGGCTTTTCACGGAACACGCCGACTTCATTGCTGAACCCCATCTTCGGACCTTTCTTATGCCATTTGAACCGCCATAAATCCTTGAATTTCATGCCATCACCCTACCCCTTGTAATAATATTTCTTATGACGCAGGGAACGGATAAACACCTCCAGATAGCGAGGATCCTGCTGCGTCAGATAACGATTCAGATAATGAAGCCCGATCACAACGAAAAGTACCGTCCAGGTCTTGAGGAATATTCCTCCGGCTACACCAGACAAAAGTTCAACGATAAAGAGTTTCCGGGGCACGCCCATCCAGAGCCTTGCTTCCACCAGGGAACGGTGAATGGGAATCTCATACCCCTCCGGCCGATTTTCTGTCTCTGCCATCTACATCGCCCCCGAAATCGTAAGCCCGCCAGCCGAACTCTGCAGGAACGTCATGAAGTTCGGTGCGAACAGGCAGATGGAAATCACTAAGATGAGCAGGATGAACTTCTGGGTGCCGCCGCCTGCATGCCCGGCAAACAAACTGATGGCGGCTCCGGCAATACCAAGTGCCCCCAGGGTCATCGGCAAGGGTCCGGTCACCTGATCCGCCAGGGAATTCAGGAACTTCATCCATGGCCATTCAATCCCGGAAACACGATCTCCACTGATGGTACTGGCAAAAGCCGTACTGCTGATGCTGGAAAGCAGGATGCTCATCGCTACCGCTGCCCGAAAAGAGTTCTGCTTGATGATTTCTTTACTGTTCATTTGTTCTGCCTCCTTATGCATTCACATGCTTGATCCGATATTGGTCTTCCTTGCTGTCATAGCCAGCGACTTCAATGATGTCATTCACCCTGCGCCCCTTTTTCCCATCGCCAAGCTCAACATGCGCAATGGAAATCACCACATCGATTGCTTCCCCGATAAGCTCCTTGGTATCCCCGGCTGCATCCGGGTCTTCCTGTGCCAGCGACTTGATACGGGTCAATCCTTCAACCGCTCCATTGGCATGAACGGTACAGGCACCGCCTTCATGGCCGGTGTTCCAGGCCTTGAGCATCGTATAGGCAGCCCCGTCCCTTACTTCGCCAACCACAATGCGATCTGGCGACCGACGCATACAGTCAGCCAGAAGCCGCGTCATGTTGTAGCGGATGCCTCCCTGCCCGGTATCCTGTTTGGTGAACATCGGACTGTAATCATCTGCCGGGCACTGCAGTTCCGGCAGATCTTCCAGGCTGATGATCCGGTGGTAGGGCGAAATCCGGGCAATAGCCGCCAGCACTGCATTGAGAAAGGTCGTCTTGCCAGTTCCTGTACCGCCAACGATCAGGATATTCTTCCGCTCAGCAATGGCCTGCTCGATATAGGCCTTATAGGTGAGGGAAAGCATCCCGTCCCGGACGTAATCCTCCAACGAAAAGATCCTTACTGCCTTCTTGCGGATATTGATCTGCGGCTGCCGCACGATTGGCGGAAGCTCGCCCTGGAACCGGCAGCCATAGCCAGCAATCTCAGCGGATAAGGAGGGAACCTCCTCGTTGGCAATCTTGCCGACCTGCCCGGCTACCAGCTCGATGATGGCCTGATACTGCTCTGGTGTCAGCTGGATATCGGTCTTGACCTTGCCCTCCGTATGCGACTGATAGCGGATAAAGCCATCATCGTTGTTGTAGATTTCCGTGATATCCTCGCGGTTCATGAGATCCACGACCCTGGCACCTAAAACTACATCAAGATTGCGGTTCATTGCCATCCAGCATCTCCTCCTTCCCTTCCGGTTCCTCCTCTGCTGGCTCTTCCGCTTCCTCTGCAAACGCCACCAGATTGGGATAAGCCGCAGCGAATTCGTTATAAAGTGCAATATACCGGTCAATGAGCGCTGCCTTTTCCGATCCTTCCAGCCGCTGCTTTGCCTCCAGCAGCACCCCGATCAGGATGACGGGTTTATCCGTCGGGAAATCCATACGCCGGATCGTCTGCACGATCAATTCATTGCGCTTATCTACAATAGCCCGCTGTGTCTCTTTCAGCTGTGCTTTATAGCGGGCCTGCATAGCCTCCTGCCGCTGTCGGAGCACCAGGAACTTTTTCTCCAGCCGTGTCAATGTCCTGCTTCCTGCCATCTTCCTCACCTCCCCATCGCCATGGTTCTCTGTGTATTCTCCTGTTTTTCTGCTATTGGCAGATGCTGCGAGCTGCGCTCATTTTTCCGGGCCAGCACCGGCACCCAGCTCTTGGAATAGAGAATCGTACAGGCATCCAGCCGATTCTCGTTATGATACTTGGCCCAGGTATGGACCGCCGCCTGAAACCGCTGATCTTCGCGGGCATCGATGAGGTGCGGCAAGCCTACCGGCAGCTTATGGTTCAAGTCCCCGCTGCCTTCCCGATAACGAATCTGATAGAATGGCTGGTCATCGAAACGAAACTCCATCTTCACCATGGTTTCCAGCGCCGGATCATGATTGGGAACCGTCGCCAGCGCGGCATCTTCCAGCTTATGACCAACGAAATATGCCATGGCTTCATCGCCCCGAAGTACCGACCTGTTTTCCGAAAAAGCCTGCCCTTCCTCCCGATAGGCAATGGAAAAACGCTCCAGATCAGCAAAATCCGCAATCTCTTGCTGCGTATACACCGGCTGTCCCATTTTAGTTTTCACCGGCCACTTCGTTTCAACGATGATGCCGCCTGTCTGATAGTCCTGTCCCTTCTCCCCTGGAAGCCCGATCCTGGCTCCCGGAAAGAATCGATCATTGTAATGGACCGCCAGTGCCTGGTCCGCTACACGATGCTCGATAAGCTCATCCAGTCCATGAAAATAATAGAGATACGTCGGTGCTCGTTTTTCCATGGCCGCTTTCCTTTCCGGATATTCCCGCAGATAATGCCGTTCTTCCCGGCGGATTTCCTGCACGGTATCCGCGCAGGTCTCCAGAAAGGACCGTAACGTATCGGCCCGTCTCTCTACAGCCCGGCTGTTTTCCTCCAGGGAACGATCATACCGGAACAGATGCAGCCGCATGCCGTCTTTATCATTCAGCTCTTCCCTGGCTTTCATCGGCAGCCGTTCAGCCCATGCCCTGCTGACCGTTATCTCATTCGCCAGCTCCAGCCTGCCCAGATTGATCACGGCCTCCTGCAGCTGGAAATTGCCATACTCCAAAGAGATCTTCGTCCGGCCGCGATCATCATGACGGCCCAGTCCGCTCTCCCAGCGTTCTTTGTCTACACGCAGCAATTCAGCCAGCAGTTCATAGGCTGCTTCCTGCCGATAAGTTCCTGCTGGGAAAAAGTGTTCATTGTGAACACCTTTTCCCAGTTCTGCCGCCTCGGAATAAAACAGCGTGACCCGCAGATCCTTGAAGTATTCTCCTTTCCCCTCATGGCAATAGTCTTTGGCCTGGGCCAGCACCTGTGACTGCAGACGATTCAGCATGCTGCTGGCTTTGCCCATCGCCCGGAACAACCGGGCAGGCCCCTCTGATCCCTGCAGTTCTTCCAGCCAACTTTTAGAAAATATCGGTTCCTTCTCATAATCCCAGGATAAGCCTGCTGTCTTGAACGTCAGATAAGCCATAAGCGGCGCGGCCAGTATCCGGTCTGCCTCGATACTATTTTCCCTGCGAAGCTCATATGCGCTGGCGTGAATCAGCCGATAGAACATATCCTCTTTTCCCGTGGGATAGGTGAACCTCCGGTTTCCGGCCTTTTCTTCCGCACATTGCAGAAGCTGTACGACCTTATCATAGCTGTCCCCACGATCCCGGCTGAATGCAGCTCCTGGTGGCAGATCCAGCACATAACGGGCGTTCACGTAAGGCTCAAACTTTACCCTTGCGTTCTCCATGCCATCGCTTAGATGGGTCCAGCTTTCCAGTTCTGTCACCGGATATTCCTGCCGCAGCCGATAGCCAAAACGCTGCAGCTCCTTCAGCCTATACCAGCGCGGGTCCTCTTCACCAGCGGCCAGCAGCCGCAGATAATTCGCCCCGGTGAAGGGATATTTCACACGGGCACTGTCATTATAAGGACGCTGAATCTGTTCGCTGCTGCCATCCGGTATGCCGTAGCTGCGGATGTTCTGGATAATCTTCCGGCCAATTGCATCACGGCTCTCTAAGACTTCATGAATCATCATCCTCACCTGCCGGTTCCTCAGCCAGGATCAGCTCATCATAATCAATGCCGATTTCCTCTGCTGTTTGCCTTGCACGCTCATCCTCAATATAAGTGCCTTTCTCCTGCTTATCCATACTGCTTTCCTCCTAACTCCGATAAGTGAAATGAAAATGCCGTCGATTTTCCTCCGCTGCCTCCTGTGCTTCACGATGCAGCCTCAGGCACTGTTCCCGCTCTGGATTTGGATTATCCCGGATGACATCACTTACCACCGGTGCATCCATCAGTTTCTCGGTGAAATAGCCATTCTCATAGTATTTCACCTTATCCGTCAGCAATGGGGGACTGCCGCTGGCAATGATGATCTCCTTATCTCCCAGCCTCTTTATCTCATCTGCGGTGATAAGCGGCCTGCCCGTCTCGGACTTCGTATAGTTCTTGTTTGTCAGGGAAAGCCATCCATTGGATGACTGGCTTTCCACATAGATGGTCTCATTGCCGACCAGCGTCTCCGCATACTTTCCCGTATCGTTATCATTCGGGGCATAGAAGATCTGCAGGTGACAATTCATCAGGATATGATTGTCCTTGCCATAGATGCTGTTGATCTGCGGCAGACCCTGATTGATCAGGAATACTTTCATCCCATAACCGGCAATATACGATAAAGCCGCCGCAAAAGACTGCAGATTGCCCAGGCTGCTGAACTCATCCATCAGGAACAAGCACTTATGGCGGTAGACCGTCTTGACAAGACCATTCTCATAGGTACCGATTTTCTTGGCATGATGCTTGACCATCATCTCGAAGAACAGCCGAAAGATTGGTGCCAGACGCAGCAGGTCAGCTGGCGGTGTCACCAGGTACAGGCTGATCGGCTTCTCGTCGTTCATGATGTCATCGATACAGAAATCACTGCAGGCGGTATTCTTCGCCAGTATCGGGTCCAGATATTCCTTGACTGCGGTATTGGCCGTGGAAATGATGCTGCCACGCTCCATCTCTGGTTTCGCTGTAATCTCAACAAAATTCTGATAAATAATCGGATGCACATTCGGCAAATACTGCAGGGACTGGGCACTGGGATAGATTGCTGCCATGTCCTCCGGTGTGAAGTGCCGGGTAACGTATTTTCCCGCCTCCTTATCCCACTGCCGGATATCAATCCCCTCATCCGGCACATGCTGAAAGGTTTTCAGTGAATTCAAGGTATCGATAAAGCCCTTGGGATCGACCTTCTCCACCAGGACGCCGTCGTGTGTTTCCATCACGACATTCCCCTCCTTATCCCTTACCGGAACAAGATTGGCTTTCATGAACGCCGACACGCTGTACAGGTTCGGCATCTCCGGATAATGCTCCGGGTCGCTGTAATGCGCATATAGGAGATGCAGGATAACCACCGTCAGGACAACCGCTGCATTAGCGCCCCAATGATCCAGCTTGTCCTTGCCATCATAGTTGGCAAGGATATAGGCAAGATTCTGTGCCGCGGATACCTCCCCAGTTGTACCGATAGGGATTTCTTCCAAAGGATTCCACCGGGCCGAGCTGCCATCCTCGGCAGTAGGCTCAAACTTGATGACCGTCTGTCCCATGCGCTTCCGATACCCGGCAGTGATTCCCCAGTTCTCAGACTTGATATCGTTGACGATGACGCTTTCCTTCCAGCCGCCTAAGAGAGTCGGGATAATAAGCCCGACTCCCTTGCCGCTGCGTGTAGGAGCAACGACCGCCAAATGCTTATTCGAATTATCCCGCAGGTAAAAATGCTGTTTATGCAAGAAGATCTGCTGCAATTTCTTATAGCCGTATACCAAGGGATATACCGTAAAGTAATCCTCAACTGCCGGATCATAACGCAGGGGATGGTTCAGATATTTTTCCAAAACTTTCTGCCGCTTTTGTACCTTTCCTTGCAGTTTCTTGTCTTGTATCTGCGGCAGCTTTTGCTGGATACTCTGCAGTTCCCGGCTGTACTTGTCCCGTATCTTTTCCTGCCGCTTATCAAATGCCATTTCTGCGTAAGTGACCTTCTCCTTCTTGATACGCTCCAACGCACGCAGACAGGCTGTCCCCAGTTGTGTCAGCCGGTTATCATAGAGGCCGACCACGACACCACTTGAGGAAATCAGGTCCATGGCTTCAACATCTTCGTATTCACCCCAATGCGCGGATCCATGCGACCGAAGCAGCTGCTTTTTCTGCAGCAGGAACAGGAAGATCGTCCCCACCAGCAATCCGCCGTACAAATACCCATAGGTCTTCTTGAACAGCTCCGGTATATACCCATAAAGCTCCATATACCAGCGGATGTAATGCCAGGGCAGATAATACGGCTGACCACCATACCATAAGGGCTGACCAAGGATTCCATCATACTGCAGCAGAGCAGCCAGTTTCTGCGTGGCCATCCACCAGCCGCCAAAGAGGGGCAGGAAAAAAGCCAGCAGCTTAATAGACATCGTACTCACCAACCAGCAGATCCTGATTGACAAATACACTGAACTGGAACCCCGGCTCGATCTCGATAGTCGGGCTGATCTTGGCATCACGTTCCACCAATTTATTGCCGGTACTCAGGATGGCTGCTGCCGCACCGGAAACAGCTTCCTGCCCTGGGCTGCGGTCATCGCTGCCCGACGTATTGCCCGTCGCACTCTGCGCCGCAGCTGCCAGCAGGGCACTCAAGAAGGCAGTGCGATACAGTCTGCCGCTATGCTCCATGTATTTATCTGCCAAGCCCGGATAACCAGTACCATCAATAGCCTGCTGATCCGGCAGTGTCAATGAGCTTCCATTCGGCAGGATAATGCGATAGAACTTCACGCCGATCCGGTGATTGCCAAGGCCACCAGCAGAACCAGCCCGACCAATCAAACGACTGCCCTGCGGAATCAAGAGATGCATGCCAGTCAGGCTGTCATAAATATTCTGCCGGACCTGCGCGACTACGTCACTATTGGCTACATCGCTCGTGATTCCCGTAAGCAGTGATGCCTGGATAACCGCTCCCGCATTGAGGATATACGAACCAATACCCGAATCCTCATAGGTCTCCACACCATAATGCGGTAATGCCGTCTGCACGCTTGTCTGCATCACATTCCCACTCGTACTCACAGGTGCATTCGCCAATGGCTGGATTGCATTGGCAGCCTGCTCCTTTGAAATCGCAGCTGCCAGCTTGAACGCAATCTCACTATTGTTCCTTGCCTCCACTTCTTTCTGTTTTTCACGGGCTGCTGTCTGCTCCGTATGATTAGCCGCTGGCATAACCACCGGTGCAGCTGCTACCGCTGGCATGGCAGGTGCACGACTGGGCGTTTGCGCAGCCGCCGGAGTGTTCGTCCTCGCAGGCGCCGTCGTCCGGTTGTCGGGTCCAGTCTGCTGTTTCGCGGGCTCCGGCTTTTCATTGGCTGTCGGCTTTTTCGTCTTATCGATATCGGAATACTTACCTGGCAGCTGATCCGCCGGCGTCGCTGCATTGGCAATGCTCTGAGTGCCCAGCGGTTTATCTTCCTTAGGCTGCGTACTGAACAAATGATTGGAAGCAATCGCGGTAAGCGTCACCGCCGCCACCACACCGGCTGCACAGAAGATTTTCTTTTTCGCAAAGGTCTTGGCCTTGGCCTCAGGATCCAGTTCTTCCCCGAAATGGATGTCACCCAGGTCAATCTCATCTTTGCTCTGTTCTTCTTGCTGTTCCGATTCATCAACGGGCAGTTCTTCCTCTGTTTTCGTCCAGAACTTCTTGAATTTCGGCCATCTCATTTGTTCTCGCCCCCATGTTCATTTTTCGGATAGATATCCACGTAAACCTTATGGGAATAATACAAGCGTGCATGCGCAAATACACGATCCGCAATGAAATATGCGCCATGCATCCGATAGTTCACCAACGTAAGCTTTCCCTTCTTCTCTGCATCATCCACGTTGTAAAGCACCGGGAGGTCGTACTTGTTATTCTGCGGCATCTCGATATACGTTCTGGTACCATCATCAAAGATCTGCAACGGGAACAGCTCCTTGCTGGCCTGCTTGCTTCCCTCCAGCCTATAAGATGCATTCATGGCCTTGGGAATCAACCTTCCCTGATAGTGTTTCATGAAAAGCTCCGGATACATTCCATCGCTGCGATTGGTCAGCTCTCGTTCCCGTGCTTTTTTTCGCTGCTGATCAGCCGGATAGGTCCAGCACACCACCGGTTCATATTCTTCGGTCGATGCCACCATCAACCGATAAGAGCGGCGATCCGTATTGATGACGAAGTTCGTACTGATCCCGGCAGCCTTCGGCTTGATATAAACATGTGCGGTTCCGCCGACCTTGGCCGTCTCAATTCCCCAGGAAGACGTTTCTCCGGCCATGACATTCTGGATGCTTTCTCCCGCATGCATCTCAATGTCCGTCACGTGCCCCAGCTGCGTATAAACCTGGTACATGCTGCCATCATGATAAGGATAGACCAGACGGGATTCCTGCCAGGCTGCATCCTCGATGCTGTAAAATCCTTGCGCAGCAAATACAGGGGATACAGAACAAACAACAACAGCTATGGCCGCTGCAAGCAGCTTCTTTTTGCACTTCATCCTGCCTCACCCCTTCGTCTCATTTTCACGGGTCATCGTGAGATCTTTGATTTTCAGCCCTAACGGATTGATGAGCAGTTCCTGCTCCTTCGTCGGTGGATCCAGCTTGATGGTAAACAAAGCAACATAGCTTGCCTTCTCACCACTCTTGCCGCCACTCAATGCATACTCTTCTTCAATCCAGCGCACCTGATAGGTAGATTGCGTACCAGGCTGCAGCTGGATGGATTTGATTTCCGGCTGCACCGTCAGATGCCCCAGCTTATTCACCGGCTTTTCCTTGTCAGTCATCGCTACCAGCTTCTGTGCCGCTTCCTGCGTCAGGAAATGCTTGGAATTCTCCCAGTTCACACGATACTGAACCGGATCGAGTGGGATGGTCCGCGTGTTCATGATGAACTGTGCCAAAAATGTCTTGAGCTCTGCTTCCTGAGGCTTATAATTCGTTGCCTTGAGCTCACCGCCAGTCTCCACCTGCCCGGTTGCGTTATCTACCCGCACAACATACGTCTTGTAGTTCGCCGTCGCTGCAATGAAGATCGTAGAAAGGACACAAACGATAATCAGGCCCAGATACAGCAGGTTCCGCTTCTTCGCTACATCCTTATCCAGAGCCAGGTTATAAAGGTCATTTTGAAACTTTCCCGAAGCCTTCCGATCAAACAGCTCCGTCGGTTCCCTGTCTGGAAAGAACGTTTTTTGTGGTTCCATATCACCACCTCCTACAAGGTAAATATTATCACAATCATAATAATCTGTAAATATTTAATTATTTAATATATTCCTTTATTATTCGGTAATATATCCTTATTGTTCTACCTGTATTCAAATATTTTTATTTACTTTCTATTCGATGAGCGATAAAATATCCTTGAAGGGATCCCTACCAGCCGCTGCGCGGAGAAAACCCATAATGCGCATTTACACAAGTCTCTGCGAGACTTGCCTGCGCCAACCTCCGGCTGGACCGGCAGACGCCCATAGGGCGCTGGCTGCCCCTAAGGGGCAGACGGCTGCGCCGTATTCTTCTGCCTTGCAGGCATCAGAAAAGGCCTCGGCTGACATGCCGAGGCCCAGGAGGATTCGCTATGGCTCATTTCTATTTCGAGAATGTCCCTCACGGCAAACGCCGCGATGGATCGAAGCTGAACACGCAGACACACTATGAGTATATCTGCCGACAGGGCAGCTATGCCCATCTTCACGACCGGGAAGAAGATCTCGTCTATTCGGCCAACGGCAATATGCCAGGCTGGGCCGAAAACGCCGACCAGTTCTGGGAACAGGCAGAACTGAACCGTCGCAAGAATGGCCGTGCCTATCGTGAATTCCGCTTTGCCCTGCAAGAAGAGTTCACGCTGGAAGAAAACATCGCACTGGTCGAGCAGCTGATGGATGATTATGGCATTCGCGATCAGCATGCGTTCAGCTATGCCATCCACGATAAAACCGCCACCTTTGATAAGGAACACCGGAACATCCATTGTCACCTGATGTTCTCCGAAAAGATCTTTGAAAAAGACCGTCCTCTCCCTGCTGAAAAATACTTCAAGCAATATGCCGAAGACACCAAAGGAAATGCTGTCTCCGGCTATCGCAACTCCCGGCAGTTCTGCCCCAAAGAAGCTACGCTGGATCTCCGTCATCACTGGGCCGAACTGTGCAATACAAAATTTGCCGAAAAAGGTCTCCCCTGCCGCATCTCGGAAAAATCCTTGAGCAGCCAGCGCGAAGATCTGCTGGCCCAAGGACGCACTGACGAAGCTGCGCTTTTAGACCGCTCCCCAGCGCCTCACCTCGGCTCCTCCTATCGCAATCCAAAGACCATGGAAAGGATCTTCAAGGAAGCCGAATTTGCAGATTCCCTTGCAGAAAAAACAGTAACTGCTGCAGAGGATACAGCAAACGTCACGACAGAGCCGGATGCTTCACTGAAAGAGCAGAAACTATCGCTATTCGCCAACGACCTCGCACTTCGCCGGATTGCCCGTCAGATCCAGCAGGAACGGCTGCGCCTTGCCAAGCAAAAAGAGGCACGTATCGCCGCCGAAAAGGAGCAGGAAGAAGCGAATCAGCCAATGGTCATCACCGTTGGCGATATTCAGGATTTCCTGCGCGAAAAATCAAAAGCGAGTGACTCCACCTTGGCCGCAAAACTGACAGCATATCGCCAGGAAAGATCCTTCATCATCCCGGATAAAAAACTGCATGCAGCTGCTATCGACAGGCTTTTCAATGGCAGATACGCTGCAGCCTGCCAGGACTACTTCCAATCCAAGAAAGATCTGGCAAAATTAAAGCCTCAGATTGAAGTGCTTTATAATCAACCGGAACAAGTCCATGAACTGGCAGCACTGATGCGAGCCTATCAGCAAACAGAGCAGAAACGAAAAACATTAGGCAAACAGATTGGCCGCTACAAGAAGCAGCTTGCTGGCGAATATCGGGATAAACTTCCTGCTATAGAAGAAACTCTCCGGCAGGAAAACGAAGCCCATATTCACACCAGCAAACAGGCCTACGCAGCCTATCTGCAGGAAAAGAAAACGGTGGCCGCCTACTCTGCTGTATTGCTGAAATTAAAAGAGCAGGCCCCGGAAGATGTTCTCTATACAGAACATCTCCCGCGCCTGCTCACACGTCACTGTAAAATCGATGGCAAAATCCCAATCCGGCAATTGAAGATTCTATCTTTCCATGGAGATTCTTATGCTTTACTTGCCCCGTTGCCAACCGACAAGAACCATGCTGAAATATTTGCTGTAAAAATTGGGGATGAAATGCATCGCGGCTGCGTGCCTAAATATTTACTCCAACTTGATCAAGCCAACAATAAAAACTGGAATATTTCACAGGTTACAACCGCTTCTACCCTATCAAAAAAATCTAATACAATATGGATCTATCCGCATCGCAAATCCAAAGCCATTGCTATAACATCGACAAACATGGCAAACGACTCACGATACAGTCAGCAACGACATTCTCTTATAATCGACATCACAAAAGATTTAATTTGTAAAGAAAAAAGCCACCAATTCACCATTAATATTAACGGTGAATCAGATGTAAAAGATAAAGCCATTCACAATGAAGACAATCTTTATACAAGCTGGATACCATAGTGATGAATAGATATTTTATTTAGAAACATTTGCCTTGCCAATTTCGGAGCCATGGCGTTATAATAAAGTATATCTTCGGCAAAATTACACGTTTTTTGCCGAAGATATACCAAAGGAGATGAGCAATATGAGTGCAATCCGTACACAAACGCAACCTGGGATCCTAAGCCGACATGCCATTCTTGCCAGCTTTGCCAAGGACAATCCCGGTAAAAGCCATTCTGCATATATGAAGAAACTTCAGCAGAAGCTAAAAGACGGTTCCCTGGTACACGTAGGGCGTGATGCTTATCAGCCTGCAGAACAATCCAGCCGCTATGAGCACGCCTATTCGCAGGCTGCACTGAAGCTGGCTGCTTTCATGTCTAAAGAATACCCTTTGGCAGACGTCCGCATCCTGGAATTTACACAATACAACGAGTTTGTCAACCACCTGCTGGGGCACAATACTATCCTGCTCTCTGTCGAAAAGGATATCATGAGTTTTATTTTTGACGCCCTGCAGGAACAATATCCCAGCAAAGTTCTGCTGCACCCATCTGTAGATGACTTCCATCTCTACCGGCAGGATGACGCCATCATCGTAGAGCCTCTGCTGACAGAATCCCCACGCAGTTCCCAAGGGCCATGGCAGACCGGACTTGAAAAGCTGCTTGTAGATCTCCTTACAGACAAATACCTGCGCAGCAGCATCAGCGAAAGCGAATATCCACTTATTTACGAAACTGCCTTTGAACGTTATACTGTAGACGAACGTAAACTTTTCCGTTATGCCCGTAGGCGTAACGCTGCACAGAAGATACGTCAACTCATCAAAGATAAGACCAGCATCGAACTGAGAACGGAGACAACATGCTAACCAAGGAAAATTTCACTGCCGAGCACATACGCGAATTACAACAAAACAGCAAATGCGATCCCTCTATACTGGAGCGCACGCTCTTCGCCTTCGGACTGCTGGAAGCTCTGATCCGTGTGGATATGCCCTTTATTTTCAAAGGCGGTACCAGTCTGATGCTCCTCCTGGAACACCCCAGACGGTTATCAACAGATATCGACATCCTGGTAGAACCTGATACCGATCTTGACAGTTACCTCGATGCAGCTGCTCAGATCTTCCCATTTGTGCGCCAGGAAGAACAGCCAAGAGCCAAACACAGTGGCATAGAGAAACGTCATTTCAAATTCTCCTACCCTTCTCCAATGACCGGCAAAGAGTTCTACATCCTGCTGGATGTTGTTTTCGAAGCCAATCCCTATCCCAGTCTGGTAAGCCGTGCCATAGATAACGATCTGTTGCACACTGAAGGCGAGCCATTAACCGTTCAGTTGCCAAGTATCAACTGTGTACTCGGCGACAAGCTCACAGCCTTCGCACCACACACGACAGGCATTCCCTTGGGCATTGGCAAAAACATGGAGATCATCAAGCAATTCTACGATGTGGCCACTCTTCTTGATGAATTCACCAACTTTGATGAGGTAACGGCAGCGTACCATCAGGTAGTACGTGAGGAAATAGCATATCGCGGTGGCGATATTACCCCAGAGGAAGCCCTGCGCGACACGCTGAATACTGCCCTCTGCATTGCTTCCCGCGGTAAAATGCAGCCGGACGAATACCGACTCTATGTCAAGGCCATTCGAGACCTGCGCGATCATATATACGCAGAACGCTATACACCAGAGGTTGCTGCTCGACAGGCCCCGCGTGTCATATACGCTGCTGCCTGTCTGCTAAAGAATGCTCCATACCAAAGCATTTCCACCCCTGCAGACTATCTTCGTGAGCAATACATAGGCCAATCATTCATGCCGCTAAAATATCTGAAGCGCATTGATCCCTTAGCTTATGCACTCACTGTTGAAGCAGATAAAATCTTACACGGCTGATTAAACATCAATCCCCGGCAAGTCGCCTGATGAAACTACTCATCAAATGATTTGCCGGGGAAGATCGGAAGAGCACA
>ERZ650307.375-NODE-375-length-25141-cov-12.635175_pt1 | contig 25141 bp, 21 predicted proteins | sample MGYA00376243_ERZ650307 | MGnify/ENA primary metagenome ERZ650307 (study PRJEB26733, sample SAMN07839242) | wastewater metagenome | biome: urban; feature: artificial channel; material: waste water | place: USA: North Carolina | collected 2016-03-31 ... | reverse complement strand
CAATGAGCATTTTTTTTTCGAATTTCAACGCAGGATCACCCGAGTCTCGCAGATCGTAGACAGGTTCTAAGCACCTCGCTGCCCCACCCCCCCGCGCCCCGCCTCGCCTGTGCCGTACAACAGGGGCGGGGCGCGGTGTTTTTTGGGGGGGCTAGTAGGCGATTCAAACCACACGCCGCACGTCCCTAGCCGCCCATTTTGGGTCAACCGGTGTATCCTTCGACCTCATTTATTTTTTGACGACATGGTTCCCGTTATGCCCAGTGCGCGCGCTTGTTTTTTCCTGATTTTTACCGCCTGTGTGGGGGCGATGGCCTTCGCGTTGTATGCTCAACATGGGCTTGGGCTGACTCCCTGTCCGCTGTGTATTTTCCAGCGGGTGGCAACGATCGGTGCGGGTGTGCTGGCATTGCTGGCCGCGCTGATTAACCCCCACCGTGGGCTGTGGCCGAATGTGTTGGCGGGGCTGGTGGGGCTGGCGGCATTGGCTGGCGCGGGCGTGGCGGGCTGGCAAGTGAAGCTGCAACTATTTACGGCTGCCGACAAAATCCCCGCCTGCGGGCCGGGCTTGGATTACATGCTCGAAACCCTGCCCTTTGCCGAGATGTTGGCCAAGGTGTTTCGCGGCAGCGGCGAGTGCGCCGAGATTACATGGCGGCTGCTGGGCTTGCCGATGCCGGTGTGGTCGCTGGTGTTTTTTGTCGGCATCGCGGGCGTGGCGATGTGGCTTGCCAGCCGCCGTCCTACGCGGTGGTTGTATCGGTGAGGGGCGGGCGCGGCCTGTTGTGCGGCTATTGGATGAATCAGGAGAGGCGATGAATTCCCCACTGCAAAAAACCCAAGCAAGTGCGCTGCATGAAGATTGTCTGGCATTGCAGGATGCTTATGCAAAGACAGGGAAGCTTAACGATTTGACCCACCAGCGATTGGTGCGCGAAGCTCGGAAGCTCTGTGCGTTGTCCTCAGTGTCTGCATGGGAGGGCTACCGATTATTGGCCGCGCTGGCCGCTTTAAAAGGCCAGCGGCGCGACTGCCAAACCCATTACCAAGCAGCAGAAAAATTGGGCGTGCTTTCAGGCATTCCCCTGCAGAACAAAATAGTTTCTTTTTTAAGCTTGGGGCTATGGGACGATGCGGAGGCACTCTTGCCGCAGGTCGTGGCGGGTATCGCCGACGCTCCGATGGACGTGGACTATCTGGCCATGACGGCACGCATCGCTTGGCAGCTTGGCAAGTTCGACACGCTGCACACGCTTGTCGATGCCTTTGACCGGCGAAACCTGCTCGACCGCCTGCCTATTCATCCCAACACCATTACGATGGCGTGTGATTTGATGGCGCGACACGGGGTCACCGAGCAGGCCGTATTTGAGCGGATTGCTTTTGCCACAGCGCAATTATTTACACGCTACAGTAAGCCCTTGGGGGGCTTCTGCTGTGTTGTTCTGCCAGTAGGGATACGCTGCCAAATTGTCTTGCCCTTTGCCTCTATCGCCGAGGTGGTTGAGGCGGATTTTTTCTTGGCCGAGCAGATGGTGGCGCAGTTTGAACACCCCCTCGCTGATTTAATCACCCTCTCCACAACACGTAGCGTTGAGCCATGACCAGCACCGCTCTTGATTTTTTAGACAGCGCGAAACGCCTTCTCGACCAACCCAACCCCGCCGAAATAGCGTGCCGTAATGCCGTCAGCCGTGCCTATTACGCGGTGTATCACCACGCCCTCTCCCATGCCGATACCCAAGACTGGGCTTGCTACGAAATGCCCGCACACCAAGGGCTGGCTGAACGGTATGCGGCAAACCAACACAAAGCATTGGCCTACCAGCTGACGGATTTGCACAAATCACGCTGTGCCGCCGACTACCAACTGAACTACACCTATAGCCAAAGCAACGCCGTAGAGCACTTGGCCAAATGCGAAAAATGGATTGAGCGGACGGCTTAGACTTAACGGCTCAGCCCCCCACAAAAACGGCGACCACCATTTTCCTTAGAACCTGTTCAAAGTCCCAATGGTGCAGGGGTTGCCAAGGCGGAATTTGCAAAAAATGCGCGTTGACACGCGGTCAATGCGCATTTTTTGGGGCATTTCAACGCAGACTTACCCGAGTCTTGCAGAGCGCAGACAGGATTCTAAGTCCAGACAGGGCAAACATCCGCCCCCCTCTCTCTACATCCCCGCCCGCAGAGCCGCCACCAAATCAGGCGCGGCTTCTGGGGCTTGGTTGGCGCGGACCAACTGAATGCCATCGGACAACACGGCAATCACATCAATCGCCATCTCGAAGGCTCGCTCGGCCTGACGTGGATGAGCCAAGGCCTTGGCAAAGGCCGCTGCTAATTCGGCGAGGGCGGGATAGCCCGCTTCTGCCGCACACCGCGCCAGTTCCTCTGCCGCCGTGACAAAGCCAGGGGCAATGCCGTGCAGCCGTGCCGCAATGCGCTCCGTGGTCAGTCGCTGAATCAGCGAAGGGCCTTGCAGCAAAAATGCCGCACGGTCAATGCCGGGCTCTGGCGGCGGAGCTTCGGCGTTGAGCAGGCCAAACAAGGCAGCCAGTGCCGTGGGGGGGAGTGTGACCGGCACAGAAGACGACCCTGTTTTGGTCGCTGCTGCTGCGGCGGCGGCAATTTCTTCGGCTTTTTCCATCTCTTCCAGCCGCATCGGGCGGCGTAGCAAGGGAATGTCATCCACCAAAATTGCGCCAGGAATCGCCGAGGGCGTGTAGCTATCGGGCTGCCCCCATGTTTCGGCCTGTGCCATTAAGTCGTGACCAAGAGGGTCGCCGCTGTGCTGCTCGCGGACATGGGGAATGGCATCGACCAAAATGCTGCCGCTGAATGGGGCAGCAGGCGGTGCGGGGGGCGGGGCAACGGGCAAGGCGGCGGCTTCTGCCTGAACTTCTGCTTCTGCTTCCGCCTCTGCCAGCACCTGAGCCATCCGCCATGCCGTCGCAGGGTCGATGGCCTCTTCGGCGGCCATGCTTTCTGCTGCTGAAGTCGGCTCGACCACCAAAAAGGCCGCTGCACCCAAAGCGGGGGCAAGAGGGGCGGAAGCCTCGACGGCCTTGCTGGCAGCCGGTGGCGAGACAAAGGGTGGGGGCAATTCTGCCCACTGCGGGGGCGTGTCAAAGAGTTCGAGCGGGCTATCGGCGGCGAAATCCAAGGAGAGGTCGGTCTCGTCCACGTCATCGGCTTCGCGCTCGGCCAGCGCGTCTGCTTCAGCCTCTTCTGCTTCGACCGCTACACCCTTCGCAACCGGTAGCGATTGTGCCGCCACCAGCAGGGCATCGCGGTCCGCATCTGGGGGGGTGTCCAGTGCGTCTAGCGACGGCATGACCCAGTCGTCTAGCGGCGCGACGGGAGGGGCGGGCTCGGGTTCTGATTCGGGGGCGGGCTCTGCGTCTGCTTCTAGGGCAGGCATCGCCCCGCTTAACAGCCTATCCAAGGCTGACAGGGTGGGTATCGCGGCGGCCTCTGTCTCCTGCGTGGCGACCATTGGCACGGCCTCGGCCACCGGTGCCGCGTCCTCCGCGACGGCGTGAACCAAGGCCGCAAACATATCTTCTGCTGGCGCGGTGGGTTGCGGTGCAGCGGCGGGGACTTCGACGACTTCGGCGGGGGTAACGGCCAGCACGGGCGGGACGGGTTCTGTCACCACTGTAGCTTCTGGTGACGCAAAGCCCCAAGGCGTGCGGGGGGGGGCGGCGTAGTCAAACCCCAATCGGGCATCACTTGCCATTGCAGCCGTGTATGCCTCAACGACCGGCGGGACGGGCGCAGGTATTTCTATTTCGGCGATGGGTGCGGCGGTCAGCGTGGATCGTGCCGGTTCAGCGGTGGCCAGTACGGGCAAGGCCGCTTCTGGCGAGGCTTCGGCGGGGTCGAGTGCCAGTGGTACGGCAGGCAGCTCGGCTTCGTCAAATGCAAATGGGAAAGGGTTGACTGCGGCAGCGGGTGCTTCGATCTCTTTCGGTTCGGCAGTCAGTAGCGGCGTAGCAGTCAGTGTCGGTACGGCGGGGGCAGGTGCGACGGGTTCAGGCTGGGCGGTGGGGGCAGCAGCAGAGGCTGTCGCCAATATCGGCGGCGCGGCAACCAGTGCTGGCGGGGCAGGTTCCGCCTCGGCAGCCGCTTCGACCCCGTCAAAATCAAATGGAAAGTCCAGTGCGGCGGCGGGCTGTGCCGCGACCGGCTCGGCGACCAGTAGTGGGGCGATGGGTGCGGCTGCAGCGGTTTGTGCTGTTACTTCGGCCACTTCGGCGACAGGTGCAGCAGTCAACGTGGGTGAGACTGGCTCAGTCGCGAGAGTTGGTATTACCGTCATCACCGGCGGCACGGCGACGGGCGTTGCTTCTGGAGCCGCTTCCATCCGCAGTGCATCAACCCCGTCAAAATCAAATGGGAAGTCTAGTGCGGCTTCGGGCTGTGCCGCGACCGGCTCGGCGACCAGTAGTGGGGCGGCGGCGGCAACGCTAGCAGCAGCAACGGCGGCAGCTTCAAGCAGCGGGGCAGCAGTCAGTGTCGGCACGGCGGGGGCAGGTGCGACGGGTTCAGGCTGGGCGGTGGGGGCAGCAGCAGAGGCTGTCGCCAATATCGGCGGCGCGGCAACCAGTGCTGGCGGGGCAGGTTCCGCCTCGGCAGCCGCTTCGACCCCGTCAAAATCAAATGGAAAGTCCAGTGCGGCGGCGGGCTGTGCCGCGACCGGCTCGGCGACCAGTAGTGGGGCGATGGGTGCGGCTGCAGCGGTTTGTGCTGTTACTTCGGCCACTTCGGCGACAGGTGCAGCAGTCAACGTGGGTGAGACTGGCTCAGTCGCGAGAGTTGGTATTACCGTCATCACCGGCGGCACGGCGACGGGCGTTGCTTCTGGAGCCGCTTCCATCCGCAGTGCATCAACCCCGTCAAAATCAAATGGGAAGTCTAGTGCGGCTTCGGGCTGTGCCGTGACTGGCTCGGCGACCAGTAGTGGGGCGGCGGCAACGCTGGCAGCAGCAACGGCGGCCGCTTCAAGCAGCGGGGCAGCAGTCAGTGTCGGCATGGCGGGGGTAGCATCAGCCGGTGCCGTCGGCGGGGCATATTCGGACACCATCGGCACGGTACGCAACACCGGCGAGGCCGCTTGTTGCAGCATCAATGCATCAGCTTGCCAGCGGGCAGCATCTGCGGGTAGCCAGCGCGGGGCGTGGGGCAGGGTGGCCGCCAAGGTGGCTAAGGCCGTCCGTACCGCTTCAGCTTCTCTCGGGTTGGGGCCGGACACGCGGAGCTGGTCAACACAATGAATCAAGGCATCGACCAAGGTGGTTAATCCACCATCTTGGGGGGTGCGGTTAGGCAGGGCACCCACCCGTGCCACCAGCAAAGACAAACCATCACGCAATACGCCGTAATGGTTGGCACTGCCTGCCACAATCGCCGCCCAGTGAGTGGTCAGCGTGCCCACACCGGCTAACAGGGTGGCCAGTTCAGGCGACGCGGCGGGGGGCAGGGCTTCCAGTGTAGGAGGGGTGGGTGAGGGTGCAAAATCAAAGTCGGGCAGCTCAAGCTCTAGCGACAGCATCTCTTGTTCTCGCTCGGCCTCGTCGGAGGTGACGGCGGAGGGTGCGGACAAGATTGGGGGCTGCGACGGCGTGCGCGGCTCGGACAATACCGGTGGGGCAAGCGGGGTCAGTGTGGGCGGGGCAGCGGCAGGCAAGGGGGTCAGCACCGGTGGCACCGTTGGCGTGGCAGGCACGGCCACAGGGGCAGGTCGAGTTCGTCCTCCCCGCCGAAAGAGGCGGTTGAGGGCGGCATCTTCTTGGGTTAGCGCAGCGCGACCATCCTGTGCCGGCGGGGCGGCCAAGATAGGCTGTGGAGGGAGTTCGGTCAGCTCAATATCAAAATCAAGCGACACGGGACGGGCGGCAGTGCCGAAGGGAAGAGAAGTGCTCATAGCGGGCGACAACCAAGAGGACGGCAACAGAGAAAAAAACCAAGGCCCATGATAGGCGATTTACCCTTTTTCTGGAACGTAGGGAGGGGCTTAACTAAGGGAATCACACAACAAACAAGCCATTGCTGAGTGGCATGGCGTGATGCCCAGCCTTGCCGCGTGCAGACACCACGGCGGAGGTTGTCACTCCTACGGCGGTGACGGGCGGGCAGCGAAGGTCAAGGCACCGACTGTAGGTGCTGCGCCAAGTTATACAACATGGCCGCTGTGGCACCCCACACCAGATGCCCGCCATAGCGCAGTGCCAGATAGCTGCCTTCGATGCCGTCACGCTGATAGTGGTGGCGTTCGTAGCGGGGCAGGTCGAGGGCAAGGGCGAGCGGGAGCTCAAACACTTCGGCGACTTCCCCCGCTTGCAGGGTCAGTGCCGTATGCCGGTCAAAAGGCGGGGCAATCAGCCCGACCACCGGCGTGACACTAAATGCAGTAATCGTAATATACGGCGGCAGTTCGCCCAGTACCTGTACCCGCTGCGGGGTCAGCCCGATTTCTTCGTGGGCTTCGCGCAGGGCGGTGGCGGCAGCATTGAGGTCGTGATGCTCGGGCTTGCCGCCTGGAAAGCAGACTTGCCCTGCATGGTGGCGTAACCCTGCTTCGCGCCGCGTGAGCAGCACGGTGGGCTGGTCGGTATGCCACACAAGGGGAATTAAAACCGCCGCAGGCTGTTTGGCTGCGCGGGGGTAAAAAGGGGCATCCCCCCCCACGGGGTGTGGCAATGGTCGCGCCAACTGAGCGCGTAGCCACGCGCGGGCTTCGGTGGGGTGAGGGGGGAGGGCAGACATGGCAGTAATTAGCGGCGCATGGAGTCAAAAAACTGTTGGTTGTTCTTGGTCGCCTTGATTTTGTCGAACAAGAATTCCATCGCGTCCAAATCATCCATTGGGTAGAGCAGCTTGCGCAGTACCCAGATTTTTTGCAGCTGTTCTTGTGGAATCAGCAATTCTTCGCGGCGGGTGCCGGAGCGGTTCACGTTGATGGCGGGGTACAGGCGTTTTTCTGCCATGCGCCGGTCAAGGTGAATTTCCATATTGCCCGTGCCTTTGAACTCTTCAAAAATCACGTCATCCATGCGGCTGCCGGTATCAATCAGGGCGGTGGCAATAATGGTCAAGCTGCCGCCTTCTTCGATGTTACGGGCCGCGCCAAAAAAGCGTTTAGGCCGCTGCAGGGCATTGGCATCCACCCCGCCGGTCAGCACCTTGCCCGAGCTGGGCACCACGGTGTTGTATGCACGGGCAAGACGGGTAATCGAATCCAGCAAAATCACCACGTCACGCTTGTGCTCTACCAGTCGCTTGGCTTTTTCAATCACCATTTCGGCCACTTGCACATGGCGGGTGGCGGGTTCGTCAAAGGTCGAGGCGACCACTTCGCCTTTGACCGTGCGGGTCATTTCGGTGACTTCTTCGGGACGTTCATCAATCAGCATCACAATCAAGGCCACGTCGGGATGATTGGTGGCGATGGCGTGGGCGATGTGCTGCAACATCACGGTTTTGCCCGATTTGGGCGGGGCGACCAACAGGCCACGCTGCCCTTTGCCGATGGGGGCAATCAGGTCAATGATGCGCCCTGTGACGTTTTCTTCGGATTTGATGTCGCGCTCTAGCTCCAAGCGGTGCGTAGGGTGCAGCGGGGTCAGGTTTTCAAACAGAATTTTGTTTTTGCATTTTTCGGGCGATTCGCCATTGATGCTGTCTACTTTGACCAAGGCAAAGTAGCGTTCGCCATCTTTGGGGGTACGGATTTCGCCTTCGATGCTGTCGCCGGTATGCAGGTTAAACCGGCGAATCTGCGAGGGGGAGACGTAAATATCGTCTGGCCCCGCAAGGTAAGAGATGTCTGGGCTACGCAAAAAGCCAAAGCCATCGGGCAGGACTTCAAGCGTGCCATCACCAAAAATACTTTCGCCTTTTTTAGCGTGGTGCTTGAGCAGGGCAAACAAGAGGTCTTGTTTGCGTAAGCGGTTTGCGCCGTCAATTTCGTTGGCAATTGCCATTTCGATCAATTGACCGACGTGCAGGTGTTTCAGGTCGGATAAATGCATAGATTAGAGAGTCAACGCTGCGGGGGAGGGGAGGCTGTTGGGAGACAAGCCAGAAGAAGCCGTTTTGTGCTCGGCGATGGGCTGGCGCGTAGGCGAGGTGTGCCGAAGACTAGGCGGAAGAGGACGTGGTCAACGTATTTAGCCAAGAATAGTGAGTGCGGCAGAATCAAAAAAGGGGGAGACGGCTTGGCTAAACAGAGATGCCTTACAGGGCCAAAAAGGGTTGGCAAGGCGGGGTTGCGTCAGGGAAAAACAGTCAGGCATTCAATAACAGACGGTAGAGAACCGTCTGTTATTAATATAACTAAAGCAGAATAAACGCTTTAAATATGGCTGTCAATGAAGGCTGTGAGCTGGCTCTTGGACAGTGCGCCGACCTTGGTGGCCACCACATTGCCATCCTTAAAAATCATCAGGGTAGGGATGCCACGAATGCCGTATTTAGGCGGTGTGCCTTCGTTTTGGTCGATGTTGAGCTTGGCGACTTTGAGCTTGCCTGCGTATTCCTTGGCAACTTCGTCCAAGATGGGGGCAATCATTTTGCACGGGCCGCACCACTCTGCCCAATAGTCCACCAATACTGCACCAGAGGCAGCCAATACATCGGCATCGAAACTGTCGTCGGACACATGCGAAATCAGGTCACTGCTCATGGTCAAGCACTCCAAGAAGAGGAAAAGGTTAAGTCAGTTGATAGTAACAAGCCTGACATCTTGCAGCAAGGCGGCTTAACCCGCGCTGAACTGTGCTATTCCCAGCCCACACTGCTGACAAACAAATACCCTGCGCCGTACACCGTTTTAATCAGCGTAGGGTGTTGCGAGTCGTCTTCTAGCTTGCGGCGTAGGCGTGAAATCCGCACATCAATACTGCGGTCAAACGGGGATAAATCGTTCTGCCCCAGCAGCTGTTCGCGGGGGAGGGCGCGGTTAGGCCGCTCCAAGAAACGCTGCAGCATTTGGGCTTCGCTGGCACTGATGGATTTTTCGCGCCCATCGGGGGTGGTCAGGGTGTAGCTGTCGGTATCAAAACGCCAGCCCGAAAACCGCGCTACACGTGCCTTGCCGTTGCTGGCTTGGGTGGGTTCGCAGCGGCGCAAAATGCTGCGGAGTCTCGCCACCAGTTCGCGGGGCTCGAAGGGCTTAACCACGTAGTCATCCGCGCCAATTTCCAGCCCCATCACTTTGTCGCCAACATGGATGCGGCCAGTCAAAATCATCACCCCGCAGCGGTAATCTGCACGGAGCTGACGGACAATTTCCATGCCGTCCATGTCGGGTAGACCAAGGTCGATAATGCACAAATCTGGCGTGGTTTGGCGTAGGCGGCGAAACAGCTCGCCCCCTGTACGGAAGCTCTCGCAGCGAAAACCATACTCTGGCAGTACCGTGGTAATCAGGCGGGCAATAGAAAGGTCGTCTTCAACCAAAAAAATACGGCGTTCTTGTCCGACATTGGCATCGGCTTCGTTTACGTTGCTTGGGAATGACACAGCGTTACCTCATCAAGCAGCGCGGAGAGTTGCGCTTGGGTAAAAGGTTTCTTGAGCAGCGGCACAGGTGGTAGCTCATCTAGCGTAGGGGCGTTGTGGGCTTCGTCGGTGTAACCGCTCATCAGCACCACACGTACTTGGGGGCGGCTAGTACGGGCAAATTTGGCCAATGCCCGACCATTCAGTGAGCCAGGCATGACGACATCGGACAGGAGTAGCCCAATTTCGGGCACGGCATTCAGCATATCGGCAGCTTCGTCGCCGCTGGCGGCTTCTAGGACGGGGTAACCCAAGCCGGTCAGCTGCAAGCGCACCACGCGGCGCACGTCGGGGTCGTCTTCGACCAATAGCACCAGCAGCTTTTCGCGGCCACCGGCCAGCCCTCGGAAATTTAGCCGACCGGTAGGCAAGGAGGCTTCATCCGCCCGTGGTAAAAAGAGGCTGACGATGGTGCCATGCCCTGGTGCGCTGGTGATTTTGACCGCACCGCCTGATTGTTTAACAAAGCCATAAACCATCGACAGCCCTAGGCCACTGCCTGAGCCAAATTTTTTGGTGGTAAAAAAGGGCTCAAAGACGCGAAGTTGTACGCTTTCATCCATGCCCAGCCCCGTATCGGCCATGTTGATTTGCACATATTCGCCTTTGTCGAGCTCCAAAGACAGTGCATCTTTGGCATTGATTTCGACGGCACGGGCATCAATTCGCAAATGGCCGCCGTCTGGCATGGCATCGCGGGCATTGAGCGTCAGGTTGAGCATGGCACTTTCGAGCTGGTGCGGGTCGGCCATGGCATACAGGGGGTCGTCGGGAAGCTGGGTGTCGATGGCGATATTTTCAGGCAGGGAGCGGCGCAGCAGCTTCATCATCCCCAACACCAGTCCACCAATTTGCACGGGAGCAGGCTCTAGCGGCTGCTGGCGAGAGAAGGTCAGTAATCGCTTAATCAGCTCAACCCCGCGCTCGGCGGCCTGCATGGCAGGGTCCAAAAATTCAATTAACGCGGGGTTCTCTTCTAGGCGCACCCGCAACTCGGCAAGGTTACCAATTACCACTGTCAGCATATTGTTGAAGTCGTGGGCAATGCCACCCGAAAGCTGCCCGACGGCTTCCATTTTTTGTGCCTGAACCAGTGCCGCTTGGGTGCGTTTTTGCTCGGTAATATCAAACGACAGCACAAAACAGCCCTGCACTTCGCCATCGGGTGACAGTTCAGGTACGAGTGTGCTGCGGGCAAAGACCACCGAGCCGTCTTCTTTGTCCATCGAGTATTCATAGGTGACTTGCTGCCCCCCCAGTGCCGTCAGTACATAACTATGCACGGCGGCGTAAAACTTGCTGCCGAGGGCGGCTTCGATGTGGCGATCCTCGATATGTTCGGTTTTTCGCCCAAACCAGTCTGAATAGCCTTTGTTGGTGTAGCGGTAGATTTCTTTTTTGTCGAAATAGGCAATCAATGCGGGAATGGTATCCGTAATCAAGCGCAGCCGCTCTTCGCTGCGTTTGAGCGCGGCGGTGATTTGGGTATTGACTGCGTTGGCATCGATCAGCTGGGCGTTGGCGGCTTCTAGCTCGGCAGCGCGTCGCCCTACGCTTTGTTCCAGCATCACATACTGTTGGCGCAAGGCGCGTTCTTCGCTGTGCTGGCGGGTAATGTCGGCATAGAGGGTAATGAGGCCGCCATTGGGGAGTGGCTCACCTCGCACCAGCAGCACCCGCCCGTTGGCCTGCGTCCGCTCTGCGCGCGAGGTCTGCCGTGACCTTGCCACCGCCATCCGCCCCGCCACCATAGACGCAATATCGCCCTCGCCGTACTCCCCATGCTGGGCGTTGTAGCGAATAAAGTCTTCGAAAGGTGTGCCGACCTTGACCATTTCTTCGGGAAAGCCTAGCAAATCAATAAATAAACGATTCCACGCCAGCAGGGTGAGGTTTTCATCAAACAGGCTTACCCCCTCGTCCAACAGGTCGAGTCCGGCCAGCAACATGCCTTGCAACCAAGCCATATCGTGGGATGTTGAGCCGAGTGAGGGGGGGGGTGGAGTGGGGTTCATGTCAGGCCAGTAGAGGGGGCAAGGTCAGCGTATTGTGACCGATTTTTAGGTGTGCAGCAGGCAACGCAACCATTGGTTACATTTGCCACACAGTTACGCAAGGGTTTCCGTTAATCATTCCAGCATAAAAATCAGAATCACACTGGAGATGGCAATGAGTATGGCAAGCCCTTACGCCCACGGTTTGGCGAAAACCCCCGCAAATTTTGTATCCCTGTCCCCACTGACCTTTCTAGAGCGTGCGGCGACCGTTTACCCCACTCACATTTCGGTGATTGATGAGGGCCAACGTTACACATGGCAAGACACCTACCGCCGTTGCCGTCAGCTGGCCAGCGCCCTGACCCGCCGTGGGATTGTTAAGGGCGATACCGTCGCCGTCATGCTGCCTAACATCAACGCCATGTTTGAATGCCATTTTGGCGTACCGATGACCGGCGCGGTGCTCAACACCCTGAATACGCGCCTCGACCCTGAGGCCATCGCCTTTATGCTCAAGCATGGCGAAGCCAAGGTGCTGATTACCGACCGCGAATTCTCCTACACCATTGCCCACGCCCTGAAGATGCTGGATGCCCCCATCTTGGTGATTGACGTGGACGACCCCGCCTTTGTCGGCGGCTCGCTGCTGGGCGAAACTACCTACGAAGCCTTTATCGCCGAAGGTGATGCTGAATTTGCATGGCAGATGCCTGTAGATGAGTGGGAACCCATTGCGCTGAACTATACCTCTGGCACCACCGGCAACCCCAAAGGCGTGGTCTATCACCACCGTGGGGCTTACCTGAACGCCGCATGTAACATCTTGGACTGGGGGATGCCGCACCATTCGGTGTACCTGTGGACCTTGCCGATGTTCCACTGCAACGGCTGGTGCTTCCCGTGGACCATGGCGGCTAACGTCGGCACCAACGTCTGCCTGCGCCGCGTGGATCCCAAGCTGATTTTTGCGCTGATTAAAGAACACAAAGTCAGCCATTACTGTGGCGCACCGATTGTCCACAGCATGATGATTAACGCCCCCAAAGAATGCCACGAAGGCATTGAGCACCAAGTGAACTGCTTGATTGCCGGCGCTGCGCCGCCTTCCTCGGTGATTGAAGGTATGGAGCTGCTGGGCTTTAACATCACCCACGTTTACGGGCTGACCGAAACCTACGGCCCCGCCTCTATCTGCGCCAAGCACGAGAGCTGGAACGACCTTGACTTGGCCAGTCGCACCGAGAAAAACGGTCGCCAAGGCGTACGTTACAGCATGCAGCAGGGCATGACCGTCATGGACCCTAACACCATGACGGTTGTCCCCCATGACGGCGAAACCATGGGCGAAATCATGTTCCAAGGTAACTTGGTCATGAAGGGTTACCTGAAAAACGAAAAAGCCACCGATGAAGCCTTGTCTGGCGGCTGGTTCCACACTGGCGACTTGGCGGTGATTCAGCCTGATGGCTACGTCAAAATCAAAGACCGCTCCAAAGACGTGATTATCTCGGGCGGTGAAAACATCTCTTCGATTGAAGTAGAAGACGTGCTGACCCGTCACCCCACGGTCTTGTCTGCAGCGGTCGTGGCCTTGCCTGACCCGAAATGGGGCGAAGTGCCTTGCGCTTTCTTGGAATTAAAAGACGGCTGCTCTGCCACCGAAGAAGAAATTATCCTCTACTGCCGCGAACATCTGGCGCGCTTCAAAGTACCGAAGCGCGTGGTGTTTGGTCCTATCCCCAAGACCTCCACCGGCAAGATCCAAAAATTCATTTTGCGGCAGCAAGCCAACTCTGCCACCGCAATTGAGTAAATGTTCAGCGCGTTCGTAAAACGGACGCTGCGCTGACTCCTCTCGCTCACAAAGCGAGGGGAGATTCTTTTCTCACCCTATAAATTCGCAAAACCGGTGCGTTGCCTCGCGAAGGCACACGGCACACAGCGCAGACTGATTACTCAATCGCAGGGAATTCAATACAGCGCTGTTTTGTGCATGACCCTCTCTTATTCACGCTGAACTTGATTTGGCGGCGTAAAAGACGGGGGTGTGAATAGCAACATAACAATAATTTTTTTAACACTGACACACGACGGAGGAGAACACATGTCGAGTCAAATCTACCAACGGGTTCGCGAGAACCCGAAATTCAAGGAGCTGGTCACACGCCGAGGGCGTTTGGGCGGGCTGTTGTCCTTGATTGTATTGGGGTGCTACTACGCCTTTATGGCCGTGGTTGCTTTTAAGCCTGAAATTTTCCGTATTCCGCTGGCCGAAGGTGGCATGTTGACGTGGGGTGTCCCCGTCAGCGCGGCGTTGATTATTGGTCCTTGGCTGCTGACCGGCTATTACGTCAGCAAAGCAAATAGCGACTTTGACCGCCTGAGTGACGAAATCCTACGGGAGGCCAACAAAAAATGAAGCGTATTTCCCAAACTCTTTCTGCCCTACTGCTGAGCGGCGCGACAACCCTCGCGTGGGCCGGTCCTGGCGCGGTTGAAGCGGCTCAAAAGCAGCCGCTGAACATGACCGCTATCAGCATGTTCTTTGTGTTTGTGCTGGCGACCATGGGGATTACTTGGTGGGCCGCACGTCGCACCAAATCCACCTCTGACTTCTACACCGCTGGCGGCGGCATTACCGGTTTCCAAAACGGTCTGGCCATTGCCGGTGACTACATGTCCGCAGCCACCCTGCTGGGCTTGTCCAGTATGGTGTTTGCCAAGGGCTTGGATGGTTTCTTGTTTGCGGTGGGCTTCTTTGTGGGCTGGCCTGTCATCTTGTTTATGATGGCAGAGCGTCTGCGTAACCTTGGCCGCTTCACTTTTGCTGACATTGCCAGCTATCGCCTCGACCAAAATAAAGTCCGTACTTTTGCCGCGATTGGTTCGCTGACTGTGGTGTGCTTCTACCTGATCGTGCAAATGGTGGGTGCAGGCCAGCTGATTAAGCTGCTGTTTGGCTTGGACTACAACGTCGCTGTGGTGGTTGTGGGTGTGCTGATGGTGTGCTACGTGACCTTCGGCGGCATGATTGCGACCACTTGGGTGCAAATCATCAAGGCGTGCTTGCTGCTGGCAGGCGGTATCGTCTTGCTGTTTATGACCATGAGCAAATTTGGCTTTAGCCTTGAAAAAATGGCGGTTGCAGCCGTCGCCACCCACAAGGGCGGGATTAGCATTATGGGGCCAGGCACGTTGATGTCCGACCCTGTCACAGCGGTCTCTATGTCCTTGGGCTTGGTGTTCGGTACAGCAGGCTTGCCACACATCCTGATGCGTTTCTTTACCGTGCCTAACGCGGTTGAAGCACGTAAGTCGGTGTTTGTGGCCAGCGGCTTTATCGGTCTGTTCTTCTTGGTGGTGTGCACCTTGGGCTTGGCTTCGATTTCCATCGTCGGCGGCGACCCTAAATTCTTCGAAGGCGGCAACCTTGCTGGCAAGCTCATCGGCGGCGGCAACATGCCGGTGATGCACTTGGCTAATGCAGTGGGCGGCGACTTGTTCCTCGGCTTTATGTCTGCAGTCGCGTTCGCCACCATCTTGGCGGTGGTATCGGGTCTGGCACTGGCCGGCGCATCGGCTGTCGCACACGACATCTATGCTCGCGTAATCCGTCAAGGCAAAGCAACCGAAGCAGAAGAAATGCGCGTCACCCGTTATGCCACCGTTGGCTTGGGTGTGATTGCTGTGATTCTGGGCATTGCCTTTGAAAAGCAAAACGTGGTGTTCTTGGTGGGCTTGGCGTTTGGTATTGCCGCTTCGACCAACTTCCCCATCTTGATTCTGTCCATGTACTGGAAGGGTCTGACCACACGCGGTGCGTTGGCTGGCGGGATTGTGGGCCTGATTTCTGCCGTGTCCTTCGTGGTGCTGTCTAAGGCAGTGTGGGTCGTGGTGCTGAACAACCCTGCACCTATCTTCCCGTACGAACAACCTGCGCTGTTCTCCATGCCGCTGGCGTTCTTCTTCACTTGGTTGTTCTCGGTGACAGATAAAACCCCACGCGCACAGGCTGAAATTGCCGCGTTCGACGACCAGTACGTTCGTTCGCAAACAGGGATTGGTGCTGCTGGCGCGTCGGCACACTAAACCTTGCGCTAAAAATCACGTCTCTCTCTCCGCTTGCGGAGTTCAGCCCAACCGTTTTGCGGTTGGGCTTTTTTTATGCCGCCGCAAAGGCAGCGGTAAGCCGCAGGCTTTTGCCTGCAATAGATTCCCCCTCCCCCTGCAAAACCGGCAAAATAGCCACCCTTCTTTTGCCCGTCTTGTGCCTGCCCTATGCCCCACTCTATTGCCATTCGCGCTGACCAATTAAGCAAGGTTTACCCCCTGTATGACCGCCCTTCTGACCGCCTCAAGCAGATGTTTTTTCGCGGTGGGCGGCAGTATTACCGCGAATTCGCGGCTCTGCGGGAGGTCAGCTTTACGCTTAAAAAAGGTGAGGTTCTAGGCTTAGTCGGACGCAATGGCGCGGGCAAATCCACCCTGCTGCAAATGATTTGCAACACCCTCACCCCCTCGTCGGGCACGGTCACTGTCAATGGGCGGGTTGCCGCCTTGCTTGAGCTGGGTGCGGGCTTTAACCCTGATTTTACTGGCCGTGAAAACGTCTATTTAAACGCCTCGGTCTTAGGGCTGCAGCAGGCCGAAATTGATGCCCGCTACGACGACATCGTGGCCTTTTCAGGGATTGGTGACTTTATCCACCAGCCGGTCAAAACCTATTCCAGCGGGATGTACGTCCGGCTGGCGTTTGCCATTGCCACCAGCGTAGACCCCGATATTTTGGTGATTGACGAAGCCCTGTCGGTGGGCGATGGCGCATTTGCCCGCAAGTCGTTTGACCGCATCATGCAGCTTAAAGACAAGGGCGTGACCATCCTGTTTTGCTCGCACTCGATGTACCAAATCGAAGCCATTTGCAACAAAGCCATTTGGCTAGAGCGCGGCCAAGTCCGTGCCTTGGGCAACCCTGGTGAAGTGATTGTGGCCTACGAATCCTCGCTCGAAAGTGCCGCCCACACCCCGCCGATGGACAGCACTGCCCCGCCGCCAACCGCCATCCCTGCCGGCTTTGCGCGGATACGCGCCGTGCGGGTGCGCTGCGACGGCATCGAAGGCAAAAAGCTCACCGCCCACAGCGGCAGCAGCACGCTTTCCGCACAGATTGATTTTGCCTCTGACCCCGCCCTGCCCGCTCCAGTGGTCGCCGTGACCCTGCACGCCATGGACGGCCAAACTGTCTGCAGTGCCGGCACCCACCTTGGCCAGCCGGTCGAAGTCACCCGCGATGGCTATGGCGAGGGGCAGGCTGAAGTCACCTTCTCCGCCCTGCCGCTGCTCAAAGGCACCTATCACCTCTCGGCGCATTTGCTGTGCGAACGCGGCGTGCATCTTTACGAATCCGCCACCTACGCCAGCGTGATTCAGGTCAAGCAGCAAGATTTGTCGCAGGGCGTGTTTATCATTCCCGCACAGTGGACGATGGGCACCCCGTCTGCCCGCCCCTTGCCCGCCTCGACCGCCGCAGAGGACATAGGCCGCACCCTGCCCGCTGATGCCGATACGCTCGACCTCCTCGCCGCCCACGCGCCTGCCCTGCCAGTGGGGGCGGCCTTGCTGCTCGATATTCCCGCCGAAGCCGAAGCCCTCGCCGCCCGCTTTGGGCTGGCACGCCAAGCGGAGGGCACATGGCTAAAAACCCGCCAACCACGCTGGCAACTCGGCTGGGTGCGGCGCGACCAACAAGCCGCATGGCTCACCCTATTTGAAGCCGCATTTGGGCACAGCATGACCCCCGCTTTCTGGCACTGGAAATACCGCGACACCGACAAGCTCGGGGTAGGGGCGTGGCGAGATGGCCAGCTGGTGGCGTTTTACGGCGGGATGCCGCGCCCCATCCTCGAAACGGGCAACGCGGCCTACGCGGTGCAGGTCGGTGATGTGATGGTGCATCCCGCCGAGCGGGGGGTGATGACCAAGTCGGGCGTGTTTCAGCAAATTGGCACCAGCTTTTTAGAAAGCCAAATCGGCTACGGCTGCCCACATTTACTCGGTTTTGGCTTCCCCAATGCCCGCGCCCTCTCTACCGCCAGCAAAATGGGACTGTATGCCGGTGTAGATACCCTGACCGAAGCCCGCTGGACGGTCAGCCGTGCCCGCCCCTCACCGTGGCACAGCTCCCGCCCTGTCACTGCTGCCGATGCGCCGCAGGTCGAAGCCCTGTGGCGGGCGATGGCGCGGGATTTGCGCCAAAACATCGTCGGGGTACGTGACTGGGCCTACCTCCAAGCCCGCTACCTTGACCATCCCGACCGGCCTTATACCGTATTGCTGACCCGCCACCGCTGGACGCGCCAGCCGGTGGGGCTGGTGGTGCTCCGCGACCGAGGTACCGAGGGTATTGAATTGGTCGATGTCGTCGCCCCGCTCACCCAGCTTCCGGTCTTGGTGCAGACCGCCCGCCGCTTTGCTGCCTACGCCCACCGCCCTTCCGTTTTTGCGTGGATTACCAGCAGCCAGCAAGCTGCTTTTGCCTGCCATCAGGCCACTCTGACCCCTATGGACATTGTGATTCCGACCAATATCTGGTCAGCCGGCCCCGCCCCTGAAACCGTGCAAAACCGCTGGTGGTTGATGGCGGGGGATACGGATTTCCGGTGATCGGGTAATTTACCCCACAAACGTTGAAGTCATATTTTCGGCAGAAGGCAGAAAAATGGAATCGAATTACATCCCTTACCATGCAGAACATTGTCCGCCAGTGGGTCGGGTTTTAGTTTTTGCACCCCATCCTGATGATGAGGTGTTTGGTTGTGGCGGTGCCATTATTCGCCATGTAGCGCAAGGCGATGTGGTCAGCACGATTCTGGTAACAGATGGCGCGGCAGCGACCAGCCATCAGGATAAAGCAGCCAAGCAGCGTTACATCGCGGCTCGCTATGCTGAAAGTGTGGCTGCGGCAAAAGTTTTGGGCTACCAAGATATCCAAACATGGGGAATGTCTGACCGAACTTTGGTGTGTGATGTGGCATCTATCCAGCGTGCTATTGATGCAATCCGCGCAACTGGGGCGACGCATATCTATGCGCCTTCTGTTTTTGAGATACATCCTGACCATGTCGCACTGGCCGAAATTGCCATTGCAGCGGTGATTGCCACGCAAACCATATTAGTTATGTATGAGGTCGGCGTGCCACTACACCCCAATAGATTGCTCGACACAACGGCTATCCAACACCAAAAAACACAAGCCATGCACTGCTTTGGGAGCCAAACACAGCTTAACAATTACATTGACGTGGTGGCTTCACTCAACCGATTCCGAACGTATACCTTGCCGCCTACCGTTCAGTTTGCAGAAGGCTTTTACCAAGTCTCCGGAACTGATTTGCGAGACACCCCGATCCTCCGCTATGGAAAAACACGGCAGACAGAGGCGATGTTGGCGCAAGCTGCAGTATTGGCAAATCCACCGCGTGCATGGTGGCAACGGCTACTCGCCCAGAAAAGAAAGAGCAAAACCGTCTTGTAAAGTGGTTTTGCTCTGCAAGCAGGATTTATATTATGTGTCTTAAGGTGTGGCCATCTCTTTAACCATTAAATTGGCTATTTTATTAACGCGTTGGATTGTGTTGCTGCCTCAGGGTGAGAAGAAAAATATATGCCATTTTTTGTGCAAATACCCAAAGCAACCGAGCCTAAAAAAATGAAGCCAGCCAGTGCTACACTACATTTTTTTAGTATGTAGCAGGCTTTCATCTCTTTGCATTGTGATTTTCGTAATGAGACTAATTTTTCTTTATATGAAGAAAACTCGGAATGCCAAGCAAATAGAATAAAGAAGAGCGATATCCATCCGTACATGGCTTGCTGTTCCAGTCCCATACACGATAGACCCGTAGAAAATGCCAACACACCCAAAACATTATTGGTTGTTAAAAAATACTTCTCAATTACTGCTAAATTGGTATCTGCTTCTTCATTTTTCATGTTTTCCACGACTCGACCTTGTTTGCATAATATCGAAATATGTTTTTATAACATAAAAACACTATAGGAATAAAACACTATCTCCGCGCCATCGAAGGCCTGAACCGCTACCGAGGCCTCTATCTGGGGCGCGAGCGGTGGGCAGAGGCTTTTTGGGTGGAAACCCGCGCCGCACCCCGCCTGTTTGATGCTGTTCAGGCCTTGAGCTTGCGGCTACTCGCCCGCCTGGGATGATAAAATCCCCGACTTACCTCACCCTCTCCCCTCCCCCCTCATGGAAATTGACTTAATGCGTCGCCATGCCAGTAGCGCGACCGCCCTGCTCAAGAATTTGGCTAATGAAGAACGTCTGATGCTGTTGTGCCAATTGGTCGAGGGCGAACGCTCGGTGGGGGAGCTCGAAACCCTGACCGGCATTCGCCAGCCCACGCTGTCCCAGCAACTGGGCGTGCTGCGTAACGAAAACCTCGTCACCACCCGCCGAGACGGCAAGCGGATTTTCTATGCCGTGGCCAGCGAAGACGCGCTGGCTATTTTGAGCGCGCTCTACGGTATTTTCTGCCGCCCCAACGCCCCACACTGCTAAAGTGAAACCAGCACAGCCCGTCTGTGCGTCCCGCCATGTGGGTGGGGCAATGGCTGCGTGAGGGGCTTATGTTTGAATCGGCAGAATTAGGGCACAAAATCGACAAGGCAAGCTATCGCACCGCCATCCCTGGCCTGCGCTCCGCCCTGCTCGATGCCCAGTTTGAAGTGCGCGAGAACGGCACGTTTCCCGTGGTGATTTTGATTGCAGGCATCAACGAGTCCGACAAAAGTGCCACGGTCAACACCCTGTATGAATGGATGGATCCCCGCTATCTGTCCACCCTCGCCCCCGCCACTCCTACCGACGAAGAACGCGACCGCCCCCATATGTGGCGGTACTGGCGGGCTTTGCCGCCTAAAGGGCGCATCGGAATTTTGTCGGCCTCGTGGTATTTCGATCCCATCCGCGCCCGCATCGAAGAAGACCCGCTGGCATTTGACCAGCGCATCGACCAAATTAACCGCTTCGAAACCATGTTGGTTAACGAAGGGGCGTTGGTCCTGAAATTTTGGCTGCATCTCACCCCCAAGGGGCAGCGCGAACGGCACAAACGTCTGAAAGACAACCCCGCTACCGCATGGCGTGCGGCGCAAGAAGCCCCCTACCGCCGCAAAATGTATAACACCATCCAAACCTCGGCCGGCCATGTGCTGCGGCTGACCAACACCCCGTGGGCACCGTGGATGGTGGTGGAAGCGACCGATGACCGCTACCGCAACCTTACCCTCGGCAAAACGATTTTGGATGCGCTGCAAAAGCGGCTGGCAGACCACCGCGACCAGAACTTCCCCGTCGCGCCGCCCTTGTCGCTGCGTACCGACCAGCTCGACGTACTGACCGCCCTCGACCTCGGCCAAAAGCTACGCCGCACCCCCTACAAAGCCCAACTCGCCGAACTCCAAGGGCGGCTGGCCGAGCTGGTACGCCACCCCCGCTTTCAAGACCGCTCGGTGGTGGTGGTGTTTGAAGGCTCAGACGCGGCGGGCAAAGGCGGGGCGATTCGGCGGGTGGCCGCAGCGATGGATGCGCGGCAATACCGCATTGTGTCGATTGCCGCCCCCAGCGAAGAAGAACGTGCCCAGCCCTATTTGTGGCGATTCTGGCGGCACATTCCGCGCACAGGGCAAGTCGCCATTTTTGACCGCTCATGGTACGGACGGGTGCTGGTGGAACGGGTCGAAGGCTTTTGTAGCGAAGCCGACTGGCTGCGGGCCTACACCGAAATCAATGATTTTGAACACGAGCTGCACGAAGCCGGTGCCGTGGTGGTCAAGTTTTGGCTGCAAATCAGCCCAGACGAACAGCTTGCCCGCTTTGAAGCGCGTGCTGCCATTCCGTTTAAGCGGTTTAAAATTACCGAAGAAGACTGGCGCAACCGCGACAAAGCCGAGGCCTATCACCACGCCGTCTGCGACATGGTGGACCGCACCAGCACAGGGCTGGCACCGTGGACGCTGGTCGAAGCCAACGACAAAAACTTTGCCCGCGTCAAAGTGCTGAAAACCCTGTGTGCACGGCTTGAAGCGGTGCTCAAATCCAAACCATGACCTGCCCCAGCCCCGAGGTGCTGCCGCCGGTTGGGGCGTTTGGCGGCACGTTCGACCCCTTCCACCGTGGCCATTTGCGCCTAGCTTGTGCTTTTCGGGACGAGCTGGGCTTGGCCGAGGTGCGGGTGATACCCACCGGTGCATCGCCCCACCGCCCCACCGCCCACGCCAGCCCCGCCCAGCGGTTTGATATGGTGACACTGGCACTGGCCGACGAACCTTGCCTTATCCCCGACAACCGCGAAGTGACGCGGGGGCGGGTGTGCTACACCGTGGAGACCCTAGAAAGTCTGCGGGCGACATGGGGGCCGACCCGTCCGCTGTGGTGGTTGGTGGGGGCGGATGCCTTTGCCGGCTTGATGACGTGGCACCGCTGGGAAGATTTACTCACCCTCGCCCATTTGGCCGTGGCACTCCGCCCTGGCTTTGCGGTCGAAGCCTTGCCCGCCCCCCTGCAAACCCTGTGGCACACGCGGCAAGCGGCTGATTTTCCAAATCAATCGGCAGCGGGTAGAATCCGCCCCTTGCTTTTGCCACCGGCAGACATTTCCGCCACGGCCATTCGCGCCGCCCTCTCTCAAGACCACGCAGTGGATGACCTCGTCGATGCCCGTGTGCTTGACTACCTCCGCACTGCGCGGCTTTACCAGACTGAATCAAGAAAGATTGCCCCATGACTGATACCGAAAACACCCCCCTGCCCCCTGTAACCGATGTGGAAGAAATGAGCCTGCTGGCCGTTGAAGCCCTTGAAGATATTAAAGGCAAAGATATTGTTAACCTCGACACCCGCGCCCTGACCTCCTTGTTTCAACGCATGATTGTCTGCACCGGCGACTCTAACCGTCAGGTCAAAGCCTTGGCCAACAGCGTGGCGGTCAAGCTGAAGTCGCGCGGCGTGGATTTGGTTGGGGTCGAAGGCGAACAAACCGGCGAGTGGGTGCTGGTCGATGCGGGCGATATTGTTGTCCACGTCATGTTGCCCGCCGTGCGCGACTACTACGACATCGAAGCCCTGTGGGGCGGCGAAAAGCCTTCGTTTAATGTGGGCTTGGCACGGCCATGGAGCGCGGTATAAGTTTTTAGCTGGCTGCCCGTGCCAACCGGTTTACCCCCGCCCCGTCGTGGCGTGAACCGCCCCGTCGTGGCGTGAACCGCCCCGCAACCCCGTCTCTCCCAAGGACACGGGGTTTTGTTTGGCTTGCGTCCTTGCCCTCGCCCTTATTCCCCCCCCTTCTTTTGACTGCCGCAGCGGTGCCGCTGCCCCCGCCGGAATCTACCCGATGAAACTCACCCTCCTTGCCGTAGGACACAAGCAGCCCGCTTGGGTCAATGAAGCCTATACCGACTATGCCCGCCGTCTGCCCCGAGAAACCCCGCTGACCTTGGTGGAGCTGCGCCCCGAAAAACGAGGGGGCGGCGTGACGGTGGAAAAAGGCATTGCCGCTGAACAAGCCCGCATCGAAGCCGCCTTGCCGCCACGGGCACGGCTGGTGGTGCTGGACGAACGAGGCCGTGCGCCGACCTCGCTGCAATTGGCCGAGCTATTCAAAGGCTGGCTGGCAGAGGGGCAGGACGTGTGCTTTGTGATTGGCGGCGCGGATGGCTTGGCTCCGGCGTTTCGGGCGCGTGCCGATACCCTGCTGCAGCTTTCTTCGCTGACCCTGCCCCACGGCATGGTGCGGGTATTGCTTGCCGAGCAGCTCTACCGTGCCAGCAGCATCTTGGCCGGCCACCCCTATCACCGCGAGTAAGTCGGCGGTTTCTCACCGCCCGCCGCGCGTCATGCCTGCCGAAAACGAAGCGCGAGACCCCACCGACCGGCACCCAATCCACCTTGGGGGGAGACATCACCACGACAAGATGCCCACCTGCACGGGCTGATGGGGGGTGGGCGTGAGCGTGGGTCAGGGCAAGGGGGGGCTTTTTATGTTACTTTGCTATTTTGGGCATTTGAATTGCGCAAGGAGGTTGGGATGATTGGGCGTTTAACCGGCACCGTACTAGAAAAAACCCCGCCGCAGGTGGTCGTTGAAGCCGGTGGGGTCGGCTATGAAGTTGATGTGCCCATGGGGACGTTTTGCCAGCTCCCTGCCGTGGGGCACGCCGTGGTGCTGTTTACCCATTTGGTGGTGCGGGAAGATGCCCAATTGCTCTATGGCTTTGGCAGCCGTGCCGAACGCGAAACCTTTCGCCGCTTGCTCAAAATCAGCGGCGTAGGGGCAAAAATCGCGCTGGCGATTTTGTCCGGCATGAGCACCGACGAGCTGGCGGCGGCCATCGACGGTGAAAATATCACCCGCCTTTCACGCGTGCCGGGCATCGGCAAAAAAACCGCCGAACGCTTGGTGCTGGAGCTACGCGGCAAGCTGGGCGGCAGTGGCGCGGGCTTGCTGCTGGCCGATGCCACCGCTGCACCGCAGCCCTCCGCGCAAGACGATGTCACCAACGCCCTGCTGACCTTGGGCTACACCCCGCGTGAAGCGGCAGCGGCACTGAAAACCTTGCCCGCAGAGGCCAGCGTGGAGGACGGCATTCGCCACGCCCTGAAAGCGTTGGCCAAGCCATGAGCCGCCGCGCTTTATTTCGACAATCGCCCTCCACCGTGCCGTACTGGGCGATAGGGGGCTGTGTGGCAGGCGTGGTGCTGCTGGTCAGTCTGTTGCCGCTGGCGGGGGTGCAACACGCCGATGCCCTGCTGGGCGAAGCCATCACCCAGTGGCGGGGTCAGGGACTGGCGGCGGGCTTTGAGGGCTTTGCCCGTGCCCTAGATGGCCTCGGCCACAATCCTTGGCAAGCGATATGGGTGTTGCTGCTGGCGGGCGGCGTGGCGCACTGGGGGCATGACCGACGGGCGGCGGCGGTGCTGCTGCTGGGGATGGCGGCACAGTGGGGGCTGAGTCATGGCATCAAACTGCTGGTGGCGCGGGCGCGTCCGCCTTGGCCTGCCGACGGGTTGGCGACGCTGGGGGCTTCGTTTCCCAGCGGCCATGCCACCAGTGCGACGGTGCTGTATGGCTTTTTGGCCGCATGGCTATTTGCCCAGCGAGACCTCTCACCGCGTGCCCGTGTGCTGGGCTGGCTGGGAGTCGGGAGTTTTGTCGGCGTAAACGCGCTGGCTCGGGTGTTTTTGGGGGCGCATTTTCCGCTGGATGTGCTGGGCGGGATGCTGCTGGGCAGCGCGTGTGTCGTGGCGATGTGGCTGGCGTGGCGGGGGGATTAAGAGCCTGCTTATGGTCTCAATGGCACGGGGTTTGGCTCTGGCGGTATCGCCAGCCACCACCCCGTCCGGCTTTGCCGTCGCCCCCCCCCACCAGTAGAGGGGAATAAAAGCCAAGACCGCAGCGATTGCGCTTTTTTGCACATTTCGCCTTGGCAACTCCTGTGCCATTTGAGACTTTCTCTGATACCGCCATCCCGTTTTGCTTGAGTATTAAATCCCTATTTGG
>ERZ650307.371-NODE-371-length-25298-cov-9.928653_pt1 | contig 25298 bp, 18 predicted proteins | sample MGYA00376243_ERZ650307 | MGnify/ENA primary metagenome ERZ650307 (study PRJEB26733, sample SAMN07839242) | wastewater metagenome | biome: urban; feature: artificial channel; material: waste water | place: USA: North Carolina | collected 2016-03-31 ... | reverse complement strand
TAGCTTTTAGCTGACCGCCGTAGGAATCCCCTTTCTTTCCAGCTTGTCTGGCGAGAGGTGGGGGAGGATGTCAAGAGGCGCACATAGCGGGCTTGTTTGACGTAAAAATCACCGCAACCCCCTAGGACAATCATGCTATGCCGCTACCAACTTTTTGTTCAGCAATTGCAGCCCTTCTTGGGGTTTTCACAGCTATTTAGTCCATGCACAGGGGCAGAGGGTGGACGCGGTACGGTTAATCCGCCCAGTCCTCTTGATTTAGCCCACAATTGCCCCACATCCCCCCTCAATTGCCCTTTTTCTGAGAATAGATAGACGTTCATGGCTCACACTCCCACTTCCCCTGCTGCTGACGAATCCAGCCTGCCACTGCTGCCTTTGCGCGATGTGGTGGTGTTTCCGCACATGGTTATTCCCCTTTTTGTTGGGCGGCCCAAGTCAATCAAGGGACTAGATAAGGCAATGGAAAGCGGCAAGCGTATTTTGCTTGTCGCCCAAAAAGCCGCCGCCAAAGAAGAGCCTTCCGCCACCGACATGTACGACATCGGCGTGGTAGCGACTATTTTGCAAATGCTCAAGCTACCCGATGGCACGGTCAAAGTGCTGGTAGAAGGGCGCGAGCGGGCTCAGGTCAGCAAAATTGACGACGACAAAGGGTATTTTGTTGGCGAATTTGCCACCTTGCCCGCCGAGCCAGAAGACACGCTAGAAAGCGAAGCCATGCGCCGTGCTTTGCTGGCGCAATTTGAGCTGTTCGTTAAGCTCAACAAAAAAATCCCCGCCGAAATTCTGCCCTCACTGAGCAGCGTCGAGCAGGGTGGCCGTCTGGCCGACACCATCGCCGCCCACCTGCCTTTGCGCTTGGAGCAGAAACAAGAAATCCTCGACATTATCGGGGTGCAGCCGCGCCTAGAGCATTTGCTGGCGCAGCTTGAGAGCGAAATCGACATTTTGCAGGTCGAAAAGCGTATCCGTGGTCGGGTGAAGCGGCAGATGGAAAAAGGCCAGCGCGATTACTACCTGAACGAACAAGTCAAAGCCATCCAAAAAGAACTGGGCGAGGAAGACGAAGGCTCAGAATTTGATGAAATTGAAAAGAAAATCAAATCCGCTGGTATGCCCAAAGAAGCCCGCGAAAAAGTCGAATCCGAGCTAAAAAAGCTCCGCATGATGGGGCCTTCTTCTGCAGAAGCGACCATTGTGCGGAACTACATCGACACGCTCATTGACCTGCCTTGGAAGAAAAAAACCAAAATCAGCAAGGACCTGCCTCAGGCCGAAGCGATTTTGGATGAAGACCACTTTGGCTTAGAGAAGGTCAAAGAACGTATTGTTGAATACCTCGCGGTGCAGCAGCGCGTGGACAAGCTTAAAGCTCCGATTTTGTGTTTTGTCGGACCACCAGGGGTTGGCAAGACCTCTTTGGGTCAGTCGATTGCCCGTGCCATCAACCGTAAATTTGTGCGGATGGCTTTGGGTGGGGTGCATGACGAAGCCGAAATTCGGGGGCACCGCCGCACCTATCTTGGCGCGATGCCAGGCAAAATCCTGCAAAACATGATTAAGATTGGCGTGCGTAACCCACTGTTTTTGCTGGATGAAGTCGATAAGCTCGGCGCGGATTTGCGCGGCGACCCCGCTTCTGCCCTGCTGGAAGTGCTCGACCCCGAGCAAAACAGCACCTTCTCTGACCATTACGCCGAAGTCGAATATGACCTCTCCGACGTGATGTTTGTGGCCACCGCCAACTCGCTGAATATCCCGCCCGCCTTACTCGACCGGATGGAAATTATCCGACTGGCGGGCTACACCGAGGACGAAAAGGTCAACATCGCCGAACGTTACCTCGTGCCCAAACAGCTCACCAAAAACGGGCTGACAGAGAGTGAAATCGCCATTCAAGAGCCTGCATTGCGTGATGTGGTGCGCTACTACACCCGTGAAGCCGGTGTGCGTAATTTGGACCGAGAAATCAATAAGATGTGCCGCAAAGTGGTCAAGGTGCTGCAAGAAAAAGCCGTCGTGCCTAAGGCCAGAAAGCCCGCCAAGACCACGATTAGCCCTAAGAATCTGGATAAATATCTAGGCGTGCGCCGGTTTGATTACGGTCTGGCCGAAGAAGCCAACCAAGTGGGGCAAGTGACCGGCTTGGCATGGACCGAAGTCGGGGGCGAGCTGCTCACCATCGAAGCCGTGGGCTTGCCGGGCAAGGGCAACATTATTCGCACCGGCCAACTGGGCGAAGTGATGCAAGAATCGGTGACGGCGGCACTGAGCGTGGTGCGCCATCGCGCCAAAACGCTGGGGATTCGCACCGATTTCTACGAAAAGAACGACATTCATATCCACTTGCCAGAGGGCGCAACCCCTAAAGATGGGCCTTCTGCGGGCATTGGCTTGGTGACGGCGATTACCTCGGCACTGGCGAATATTCCCGTTCGCGCCGACGTAGCCATGACCGGCGAAATCACCTTGCGGGGCGAGGTGCTGCCTATTGGTGGGCTGAAGGAAAAACTGCTGGCGGCGCAGCGCGGCGGGATTAAGCATGTGCTGATTCCCAAGGGCAACGAAAAAGACTTGGCGGAAATTCCGGCTAACGTCAAACAAAAGCTGAAAATTCATCCGGTTAAGTGGATTGAAGAAGTGTTTGCGCTGGCCTTGGAGCGTTCGCCTGTGCCGCTGACCGATGCGGAAGATATGCCCATTCCGGTTATCAAAATCGAGCCTATGGATACACCGCGCCTCATGGCGCACTGAGTCCACAAAAAAATGGGGGGCGGGCACGGTGCTGCTCCCTCGGGCGCGGGGTGGGCGGCAACAGGCTCACCCCTTCTCTGCCAGAGTTTACGGCCTAGGGCAAGGGACACCGTTGGCGGGGAATCCGCTTGCAGGGATTCGCAAAGCCCCGCTAAAATGCCCGTGTTCTCTAGCCCTGCGGTCTTAATTCCTCGTTGCAACGGAATGCACCGGCTATCAAGAAAATCTGCTGCGGTTTGGCAGAAGCACACCCACCTTGGCGAGTTTGGCATTCGCCTGCTCGCCGCCGAAATCCCCCCCACCGCAAGGCAGGGAGGATGTCAAAAACGCATTTGGTCTGAATTTTACAAAGGGGACAGTAGTGAACAAATCAGAATTGATTGATGCGATGGCCGCATCGGCTGACATCACCAAAGCCGCCGCAGGCAAAGCCCTCGACGGCATGATCGAGGCACTGACCGGTGCACTGAAAAATGGTGACACCGTGACCCTCGTTGGCTTCGGCACATTTTATGTTGGCGAACGCGCTGAACGCGTCGGTCGCAATCCTAAAACCGGTGAGCCTATCAAAATTGCGGCAGCTAAGTCCCCCAAGTTCCGCGCTGGCAAAACCCTGAAAGACGCGCTGTAAAAACCGGTTTACGCACTAGCGAGCGAAGGCTCACCCGAGCATCGCAGATGCGTAAACAGGTTTTAAGCAGCGACGGTGGCTGGTCTAATGACCCCGCCCACCCCGTCTTATGCAAAGAGGTGAACGTGATGCGTTCACCTCTTTTGTTTGTTTTTTACTCCTACGCCCAAGACTGCCCATGTTTGATTTTGTCCAAAAAAATTCCCTGTTTATCAAAGTCGTGCTGGGCGCGGTTGCCCTCACCTTTGTTGGCTTTGGCGTAGGCAGCTATACCACCGCCACCGATGACCCCTATCTTGCCCAAGTCAACGGCGTAGGGATTTACAAGCAAGACATTGAGCGGATGTTGAATGGTCGGCCCGCCGATGCCCCGACCCGCCAAACCATGCTGGATAACCTGATTCGCAAAGAGCTGTTGCTGGCCGATGCACGGGCGGCCGGCTTGATGATTACCCCTAACCAGCTACGCGCCGCCATTGCTGCCATTCCCAATGTGCAAGAGAACGGCAAATTCAGCCCCGAACGCTATCAGTCCTTTTTGGCGCAGCAAGGGTTGAATACCGAAGCTTTTGAACGGCTGGTTCGCGAAGACATGCTGATTGAAAAGCAATTGGCCGGCATTGCCAGCAGCACACTGGTGGGCAGCCAACAAGCCGCGATGTTTTACCAGCTTCTGGCCGAAACCCGCCAAGTCAGCCACGTCGCCCTGACCCCCGCCCAGTTTGCCAGCGAAGTCAAAATTGACGATGCCGCCATTGAGGCTTACTACAAAGCCAACACCAAACGCTTTCAAACGCCAGAACGGGTCAAGCTGGACTATCTGATGTTGTCGCAAGACAAGCTGGCCGCTGACATCAAGGTGGCAGACGAGGAAGCCGCCCAATATTACGCCGCCCACACCGCAGACTTTGCCAAAGAAAGCCGCCGCGTCGCCCATATTCTGCTGACTGCCCCGCAAGAAGCCGCCCAGCGTGCCAAGGTCAAAATCGAAGCAGAAGCCCTGCTGGCCAGCCTTAAAGCCGACCCTAGCCGCTTTGCTGAGCTGGCCAAAACCCGTTCGCAAGACCCCGGCTCGGCCAAGCAAGGTGGCGATTTGGGCTATTTCCACCGTGGCGCGATGGTTAAGCCGTTCGAAGATAGGGCGTTTAGCCTGAAAAAAGGCCAGATGAGCGACCTCGTCGAAACCGAATTCGGCTTTCATGTGTTGCGGGTCGATGACATCAAAACGCCGCCTTTTGCCGAAGTGCGTGGCGAAGTGTTGGCCTATCTGCAAAAGCAAAAGTCCGCTGGTGTTTTCCGTGAGCAGCTGGCCAAGCTGACCGAGCTGAGCTACCAGCAAGCCGACAGCCTCAAGCCCAGTGCCGACGCGCTCAAGCTGACTGTCACCCATAGCGACTGGCTGACCCGCGAAGCCCCAGCCAAAGGCGCAAGCCCACTGGACCACGCCAAGCTGCGCGAAGCGGCATTTAGCGAAGATGTGCTAAAAGCCCGCCACAACAGCGAGCCGGTCGAAGTCGCACCAGGGACGGTTGTCGTGGCGCGAGTCGCTGAGCACCAACCCGCCGCCACCCAAACCTTGGCGCAAGTCACTGCGCAAGTCCGCACTGAGCTGACCGCCAAACGCGCGACTGAGCTGGCCACTGAAAAAGGCAAAGCCCTGTTGGCGCGTCTGCAAAAGGGTGAAGCACTTACGCAAAACTGGGCCGCGCCTCAAACTGTGTCTCGCCAATCCCCTGCGGGTTTAAGCCGCGACGGGGCGCGGAGCGTGTTTGCAACCGATACCAGCAAGCTTCCCGCCTATGCCGGCGTGACCGAAGCCAGCGGCGAATACCGGCTCTATCGTGTTGATTCGGTCAAACCCGCCGCCAGCGCGGACCAAGCCCAGCAAACGCAGATTCGCACGCTGTTGGCGCAAATGATGTCCAACGCCGAAGCGATGGCCTATGTCGAAAGCCTGCGCCATCGGTTTAAAGTCGAGTTAAAGCAAACGCCCACCGAGTAAGTCTCTCCCTCCTGTGCAGCCCCTCCCCGATGGAGTGGCCTGCCCCACGCAAAACGGCACGTCTCTTTATCGAGCGTGCCGTTTTGCGTGGGGTCGTACCTGACTAAATCCGCTTAAACGGCGGCAAGGCCGCCAACAGCCTTTTGCCATAGGCTTGGTGCAGTAGCCGGTTATCCAGCAGCGTGACCCGCCCGTAATCGGTTTCGCTGCGAATCAGCCGCCCCACGGCCTGTATCAGCTTGATAGACGCTTCGGGCACGGACAACTCAATAAACGCATTGCCCCCATTGCGCTGCACCCACTGCGACAGCGTTTGGCTGACAGGGTCATCCGGCATGGCAAACGGCAGCTTGGCGATAATGACGTGAACGCAGGCCTCGCCGGGCAAATCCAAACCCTCGGCAAACGAGTCCAAGCCAAAAATCATGCTGGCACGCCCTGCTGCTAACTGGTCAGCGTGGCGGGTCAGCAGCACCGCTTTCGGCAGACTACCCTGCGCTAAGGTGATGGCGGCAAGGTCAGGGGGCAGCTGGTCAAATACCTCCTGCATTTGGCGGCGCGAGCTAAACAGCATCAGTGTGCCGACCGGTGCTGTGGCATCGACCAGCTTGGGCATCAGGCTGACGATTTCGGCGGTGTGGGCCGCTGCATCCTTGGGGCTGGCCAGCATCGGCGGCACATACAGTTCCCCTTGCTGGCTAAAGTCAAACGGCGAATCCAGTGCCAGCGTATGGGTTTCCGGCAGCCACACCAGCCCTGTTTGTTTTTGCAGCAGCTCAAAGCTCCCCAAGGAGCGCAGCGTGGCCGAGGTCAGCAACGCCCCTGCCGCCTTGCGCCACAAAAAATCCGCCAAATCACTGGCCGCCGACACCGGCGAGGCGGAGATTTGCCAGTCTGGGCGGCCACTCAGGGCACGGGTGCTTATCCATTTAGCGATAGGCGGCGCGGGCGGCTCTGGCGTATCGCGCATCAAATTCCAGACTGCAGCCAGCGGCTCGGCACGGGCGGTAAACATGCCTAGCTCGGAGGTGAGCCGGTCCAGTATTGCGCCGTCGTCGGGTTTTTCGCGGCGGGCTTCGGTCAAGGCTTCGGTCAGGGCCGTTAGCCGTTTGACCAGTGTGCTGCTGGCAATGGCCAGATTGGCGGCCAGTTGCACCAAGGCTTCGGGCAGTTCGCCTTGCGGGAACAGCCACGTTGGCTCGGTCCATTTGTCGGTGGGCAGCAGCTCGGGTGCGGTGCCCAGCAAAGACACCAGCGTGTTGAGCTCGGCTTCGCACATCAAGGCTGCATCGACGGTATTGCCCACCAGCTCATGCCGTGCTGAAAGATAGGGTGCGATGCGGTTGGCGGTGTCGGGCAGCTTACCCAGCCAGTACAGCGTCGCCCCGATAAGGTGTTCCGCCGCAAACTGATTGATGGCCTTTTTGGCCAGTTGGTGGGCTTCGTCGATGCAGTAAAACGTCCCCGCAGGGTCGGGCAAAATCACCCCGCCGCCCATTGCGGCATCGGCGAGGAGTAAATCGTGATTGGTGACGATAATATCCACTTGGTCCAAGGCTTCGCGTGCCAGATAAAACGGGCATTCTGGGCGATTGGGGCAGGCAGATTTAAGGCAGCCGTGACGGTCGTTGGTAATCCGCTGCCACAGGCGGTCGTCTAGGGTGTCGGGGAAGGTGTCGCGGTCGCCGCTCCAAGTGCGGTAGTAAAACGCGTCGGACAATTGCTTGAGCAGGGCGATTTCGGCGGCTTCGGGTTTACGTTCCCACAGCGCGGCCATGGGATCAGGCGCAAGGAGCTCGCCTTGGGCGTTGTCGGCGGTGTGCTGATACAGCCGGTAAGGGCACAGATAGCGTCCTCGCCCCTTGGCAAGGGCAAACGTGGCTTCTAGCCCGCTGTGTTGCAGCACAAAGGGGATGTCGCGGTTGACCAGTTGTTCTTGCAGCGCGACGGTGGCGGAGCTGACCACCAGTTTTTTGCCGCGCGACTGTGCCATCACCCCACCGGCTAACAAATAGGCCAGACTTTTGCCCACCCCCGTGGGGCCTTCAATCACCACGAGGCTTTCGCCTTGACGGTCGGGCAGCGCGTCGCCGTCGCGCTCTTGGCTACGGGCAAAGGCTTGGGCAATGGCGGCTAACATTTCCCGTTGAGGCGCACGGGGTCGGAAGCCAGGAAGGCTCGCGCTAATCGCTTGGTAATGATGGCGGATAGCGTCTTTTTCGGCAGGGGTAAGCATGGGGCGAATTATGGGGGAAAGCCCGTGGTACGGCTATTTTTGTCCATCTGCTTTTGTTTAGAACCTATTTACGAACTAGCGAACGACGGGTCAGCCAAGGTGAAATGAACCAAAAAAGCGGAGTTGATACGAGGTCAATGCGCATGTTTTTGGGGCATTTCAACGCAGGATCACCCGAGTCTCGCAGACTTTGAACAGGCTCTTAGCGGCGGACTAAGTTGCCGTGGGCGGGTTAGTCATGGGGCTATGCTGCGGGTTGTTGCCCCATCCAAGGGCACAAACGCTTATTATCCTAGCCAATGCTTCTCCATCCTCAGCAAGGACTTGCCATGCCGCTTTCTACTGATTTCACCCTCGCCACGACCCAAGCGGGCAGTTTCACCCTCTCTACGGCATCTTTTCCGCTGGTGCTGTTTTTCTATCCCAAGGACAACACGCCAGGGTGCAGCACAGAAGTGGCTGATTTTCGTGACCAGTACCCTGCTTTTCAGGCCGCAGGGTGTGCGGTGCTGGGGGTGTCTCGCGACACGTTGAAATCGCACGAAAATTTCAAAGCCAAGTTTGCCCTGCCGTTTGAACTGATAAGCGACCCAGACGAAATCGCCTGCGAAGCTTTTGGCGTGATGAAGGTCAAAAGCATGTACGGCAAGCAAGTGCGCGGCATTGAACGCAGTACGTTTGTGCTGGATAAAAATGGCGATTTAGTGTGTGAATGGCGTGCCGTCAAAGTGCCAGGCCATGTGCAGGATGTGTTGGCCTGTGTGCAGGCTTTGTCGCTCTAAGAGGCTGTTTAAAGTCTAGCGTGCGCATGTTTTTGGGGCGTTTCAACGCAGGATTACCCGAGTCTTGCAGACTTTGAACAGGTTCTAAGCGGCGGCTAACCCTCTGCGGTGCGGGATAGGCGGCGGCAAAGTGGGCGCAAGCCGCACTGTGTCGGGGGGCAAGCTGCCCCTACGCCTCTCCCTTACGCAACCCCTTCCCCTCGGCGGCACGGCGGCGACGCACCTCTTTGGGGTCGGCTTGCAGCGGGCGGTAGATTTCGACGCGGTCGTGCTCACGCAGCACCGTATCCGGCTGAACCAGCTTGCTAAAAATGCCCAGCTTGGCGGTTTCAAGGTCAAGGTCAGGGTAAAGCGTGGCCATGCCCGAGAGCAGGGTCGCTGCGCGTGCCGTGGTACCCAGCGGCACGCGCAGCGACAACAGCGATTGCCGTGCTGGCAGGGCGTAGGCAACTTCTATCGCGATAGTGGCGGATTCAGTCATCGCCATACAGCCGGTCGGCTTCTTTGATAAAGCAATCGACCAGCGTGCCTGAAATATGGCTAAACACAGGGCCAATCAGCTTTTCGAGCAGCTTGCTAGAGAACTCGTAGGACAAGGTAAATTCAATTTTGCAGCCCAGTTCGCCCAGCGGCACAAACTGCCAATGCCCTGTGAGCTGCTTAAACGGGCCATCGACCAGTGCAATCGAAATCGCTTGGCTAGGGATGTTGGTATTGCGCGTGGTGAAGTGTTGGCGGATTTTGAGGTAGTCGATATGCAGGCTGGCGACTAACTCGTTGCCTTCGCGCTGCAGCACTTCGGTTTTGCCACACCACGGTAAAAAGCGCGGGTAGTGGGTGACATCGTCCACCAACTGAAACATCTGGTCAGGGCTGTGCGCAACAAGCACGTTTTTTTCGACAATAGGCATGGTGTGGGCAGGGCAATGAGGGCAAATAAGCCGAAAATTGTAACGCCAGCTCGCCTGTGTGTGTTGGGCATTCGTGGGGGAAGGCGTGGTCTGTTAAACTAGCCAATTACCCAAACACGGGGGGCATGATGAGCATCATTCAGAACAAAAAAGCATTCCATGACTTCTTTATTGAAGAAAAGCACGAAGTCGGCATGGTGCTGGAAGGGTGGGAAGTCAAATCCATCCGCGCTGGACGCGCCCAAATCAAAGAGTCTTACGTCATTATCAAAGGCGGGGCATTGTGGCTGATTGGCTGCCATATTTCTCCGCTCAATACGGCTTCAACCCATATTAACCCTGACCCCACCCGTATCCGCAAGCTGCTGTTAAAGCAAGCCGAAGCCGACAAGCTTATCGGCAAGGTTGAGCGGTCGGGCTACACCCTAATGGCACTCGACCTGCACTTTAAAGGTGGCTGGATTAAGCTGGAAATCGGCTTGGCCAAGGGTAAAAAACAACACGACAAACGCGAGGCTGAAAAAGACCGCGAATGGCAGCGCGAAAAACAACGTGTGCTCAAAAGTGAGCGTCGCTAATGCGTACCAGTGCCACCCTCCCCGTTTTACTGATTACCTTTGGCGTGCTGTGGTTTATGAAAAGCGCGGCTTTGCTACCCGATACAGCTACCTTGCTGGCACTGGGTTTGGTGGGGGCAGGTGCCCTATTGTTTCTGCTTGATGGCCTCAACAAATCCACCGTGGTGGTCGCGCCTTTGCTGGGCTTTGCAGGGCTGGCCGTGCACGGCATTGACCGCTTTGGCTTACCGCTGTCGGCATGGGGGTCGATGGCCATGGTGTTGGCGGGCATTTTGATGCTGATTGCCCGCAGCGACCGCATCCCCGACCGCCGCCAAGCCCGCCGCACCCCGTCAAATTACCCGCCTGATTCGCCTTTTTAATCTTTGCCCCGTCTGGCAACCCAAAAGCAAGAAAGACTGCACATGGACAAAATTCTCATCCTTGATTTCGGCTCACAAGTGTCACAACTGATTGCCCGCCGCGTGCGTGAAGCCCACGTTTACTGCGAACTGCATTCGTTTGATATGTCGCTGGACGATATCCGCGCCTTTGCCCCCAAGGCCATTATTCTCTCCGGCGGCCCGAACTCGGTGTACGAATCCGACTACCAAGCCGACCCCGCGCTGTTTACCCTTGGCGTGCCGGTTTTGGGCATTTGCTACGGGATGCAATGGATGGCGCACACCCTCGGCGGCAAGGTCGAGTCTGGCGAAACCCGTGAATTTGGCTATGCCGAAATCCGCGCCCGTGGGCATTCCAAGCTGTTTAACGGCTTGCAAGACCGCAGCAACGCTGAAGGCCATGGCCTGCTCGACGTGTGGATGAGCCACGGCGATAAAGTCACCGCCCTGCCTGACCAGTTCAGCCTGATTGCCGAAACGCCTTCTTGCCCGATTGCTGCCATAGCCGACGAAGCACGCGGCTTTTACGGCGTGCAGTTTCACCCCGAAGTCACCCACACCAAGCGCGGCACCGATATTTTGCACCGCTTTGTGCTGACGATTGCCGGTGCCAGCCCTTCGTGGACCATGCCCAACTACATTGACGAAGCGGTGAAAAAAATCCGTGACCAAGTGGGCGACGAAGAAGTGATTTTGGGTCTGTCTGGCGGGGTAGACAGCTCGGTGGCCGCCGCGCTGATTCACCGAGCTATTGGCGACCAACTGACCTGCGTCTTTGTCGATCATGGCTTGCTGCGCCTGAACGAAGGGCAGATGGTGATGGATATGTTTGCCCGCAATTTGGGGGTGAAGGTTATCCACGTTGATGCAGCGGAAGCCTTTATGGGCAAGCTGACCGGTGAAACCGACCCCGAGAAAAAGCGCAAAATCATCGGGGCAGAGTTTGTCGAAGTCTTCCAAACCGAAGCCAATAAGCTGACCAACGCCCGTTGGCTGGCACAGGGCACAATTTACCCTGACGTAATCGAATCGGCGGGCGCAAAGACCAAAAAAGCCCACACCATCAAGAGCCACCACAACGTAGGCGGCCTGCCGGAAACCCTGAATCTGAAGCTGCTTGAGCCGCTGCGTGAGCTGTTTAAAGACGAAGTGCGCGAGCTGGGCGTGGCCTTGGGCTTGCCGCACGATATGGTGTATCGCCATCCCTTCCCCGGTCCTGGTTTGGGCGTGCGGATTTTGGGCGAGGTAAAAGCGGAATACGCCAGCCTGCTGCAACGTGCCGATGCCATCTTTATCGAAGAGCTGCGCAATACGGTAGACGAGGCCACCGGTAAAAACTGGTACGACCTGACCAGCCAAGCCTTTGCGGTATTTTTGCCGGTGAAATCGGTTGGCGTAATGGGCGATGGGCGGACGTATGAATGGGTGGTGGCCTTGCGTGCCGTGGTGACCAGCGACTTTATGACTGCCCACTGGGCCGAGCTGCCGTATAGCCTGCTGGGACGGGTGTCGAATCGGGTGATTAACGAAGTCCGAGGGATTAACCGCGTGGTTTACGATGTATCGGGTAAGCCACCGGCGACCATCGAATGGGAATGATGATTCATCGTTAGGCAAGCACGCACAACCACAGGCAGAAAATGCTAAAAAAGCCCTGATAAATCAGGGCTTTTTTAGGCGGGCAAGGGAGGGTATAGGGCTGGGCGCAATCAGATGTCCGGTAGGCCAAGCCGATTTTAGGGATTGTGGCTAGAGAAGGCTGCCACAACACCCCGACAAGGAGGGACAAATCCATTGCCCTGCACGATCTGGGCTGCCGGGTCAAGGGAGTCTGGCTGGCTTTGGGGTGAGCGGCTTTCACCTATCGGACTGTGCAAAAAAATCAGCCCCCGCCCCCATACAAAAGCCCCCGAAACCAGATTAGGTTTCGGGGGCTTTTTGCCTCAGGGAACAGCCGCTGGTTTAGTCGCGGAAGCCTGGGTTGCGGTCACGGCGTTGGCCGGCAAAGGAAGAACCCCCTGCTGCAGGACGACGGCCATCACGTTGCCCACCTGGGCCGCCACGCGGTGCCTGACCTGCGCGGGTGCTGGGCGAGGAGAAGCTACGGGTTGGCATGTCGGTGAAGTGGGTCAGCGGATTGCGGTTGCTGTTATCACGCGGCTGACGGTCTTCACGCGGGGCACTGCTGTTAAAGCTGCGTTCCTGCGTGCGGGGTGCGCGTGGGGCATCGCCGTGGGGGGCGGTAGAACGTTGACGACGGTCATCCCCTGCAAACGGGTTGCGCGGTTGACGGTGCTCGAACGGTGCACGCTCGGTGGTGTGGTGAGGCGCATGGCGGGGTGCATCGCCAGCAGCATGGCGGGGTGCATCACCATGTGGGTGACGAGGTGCTTCGCCGTGACGGTCGCTAAAGTTGCTGCGGGTGTGGCCGCTGTGGGTCTTAGGCTTGCTATCACGCCAGTTGCCACCGCTGCCGCCTTGTGGGCGCTTGTTGCCGTAGCCACCGCTGCCTGCACGGCGTTCTTGTGGGCGTGGGTTACGGGCTTCCATGCCAGCGACTTCACGCACATCAATTTTGTGCTGGGTAAAGCGTTCAATGCGGCGCAAAGGCTGCACATCGTCTCGTCCCACCAAGGCAATCGCGGTGCCGGTTGCACCAGCACGACCCGTCCGGCCAATGCGGTGAACGTAATCTTCGGCAAAGCGGGGCAAATCAAAGTTAATCACATGGGAGATACCTGCCACGTCAATCCCGCGTGCAGCCACATCAGTGGCGACCAGCACGTCACATTCACCGCGACGCAATTTGGTCAGGGTGCGGGTGCGTTCGCGCTGAGGCATATCGCCATGCAGCGCAGAAGCGTTGTAGCCTTCGACCGACAGCTCATCGGCCAATTCTTCGGTGTCACGCTTGGTGGCGGTGAAGATAATGGCTTGCTTGATTTCGCCGGTGGACAAGAAGTGCTTGAGCAGACGTTTTTTGTGACCCAAATCGTCCACGTAGTACAGCATTTGGTCGATTTGTTCGTGGCGGGCGGTTTGCGCAGCCACTTGGATGGTCGCGGGGTTGTTCAGCAACTCTGCCGCAAAACCCAACACGTTTTGGGTCATGGTGGCGGTAAAGAACGCGGTTTGGCGTTGCTTAGGCAAGAAGCCGGCAATCGCCAACACGTCGTCAGAGAAGCCCATGTCCAGCATACGGTCGGCTTCGTCCAGCACCAGCATTTCTAGGCGGGAGAAGTCAATACGCTGTGCGTTAACGTGGTCAATCAGACGGCCAGGGGTGGCAACCATGATTTCGTGCGGCTTGGCCAGCAGGTCGTTTTGGATGCGATAAGACACGCCACCGACGATACACACGGTTTTAATGCGTGCCAGACCCTTGGAGAAAGTTTCACCGGCGTGTGCGACTTGCTGCGCCAGTTCACGGGTCGGGGTCAGCACCAAGACGCGGGGGCCGCGGCCTTTGGCTTCGGAAGGGTTGGCCAAGCGTTGCAGGGCAGGCAGCAAGAACGCAGCGGTTTTGCCGGTGCCGGTTTGTGCAGAAGCAATCACATCACGCCCATCTAACAACAGGGGGATGGTTTGCTCTTGTACGGGTGTGGGGACAGTCAGGTTGTTCTGTGTGAGGGTCGTAACAATACGTTCGTCGAGGCCGAGCGCCCCAAATGCGGATGACAACAAGGATATTCCTTTGCGGAGGGTGTGTTTAAAGCTCGGCAGGGCAGGCGTCGAACGTTGATACAAGCTGAACAACAGGACGGCGGCGGCATGTCAAAACATCGAATGCCAACCATAGGGAGGTCAATCAAGTGATTGACGGAGGGTCGGAGAGACGATGATCCGCTGATGACTACTGAACTACATGCGGATAGAGCCGAGCGGCAATCGCGCATTCTCTGTGCTTTCCCTCGCGCTGGCAAGCAGTATTTCTACCTAAGAACCTGTTTATCTGCCGCACAGCTCGGCTGGGCCTGCACTCAAACACCCCAAAAAAGCCCAATCGCTGCGGCCTTGGCTTTATATTCCGCTCTACTGGTGGGGGGGGGGTAGCCGGACGGGGTGGTTGCGGGCGACACCGCTAGAGCCAAAATCTAGCCCAAAAGCCACCCCCCACCACCCCTCCACGAAAAGGGGAGACGAGATTCAGCCAACCCGTCGTTTGCGAGACTTTGAACAGGTCCTAAGCTCCAAAAACCTGCATGGCTTGAGTGCAGAGGCAGGATGCTGATTTAATAGCCGACTTTCATTTGCGGCGCACCCGACATGCAGGCTTTCCCCCCTCTTGCCTTTGTGGACCTCGAAGCCACCGGCGGCGACCCTAGCCGCGACCGCATCACCGAAATCGGCGTGGTCTTGGTCACGGATGGTCAGGTTGAAACATGGCACACGCTGGTCAACCCTGAGCAGCCGATTACCCCCTTTGTTGCCGAGATGACCGGTATCCACGACGACATGGTGGCAACGGCACCGTGCTTTGATGCCATCGCCGCGACACTGGCCACCAAGCTCGATGGCCGCCTGTTTATCGCCCACAACGCCCATTTTGACTACACCGTACTGCACCACGCCTACCAGCGAGTCGGGCAATGGCTGAGCTGTGATGTGCTGTGTACGCTCAAGCTGGCCAAGCAGTTCGCGCCAGACAGCCCCAAGCAAAACCTAGATGCGCTGATTGCCCGCTACGACTTGCCTTGCACCGCCCGTCACCGTGCTTTGGGCGATGCCGAAGTGCTGCATCACTTTTGGCAAGCCTTGCTGACCCACCACGGCGAAGCCGCCCTGCTGGCGGCAGTCAATGCCTTGGTGTCGCCTGCCGCCAAACCGCCTGCCGAGGCCTGCGTGGTTCCGCCCTCCCGCTGCGGCTATCTCCCGCAGAAAAAACCCAATAAAAAACCCCGTGCAGCCCAAAAAGCCGAACGGGGTGGGGATGACCCGCCATCGCTATGAAGTAGGTTCAGTTAAGAACCTATTCACAGCCTGCGAGACTTAGGTGATCCTGCATTGAAATGCACAAAAATAGGCGTGTTGATTTAAGTTCAACGCCGCTTTTTTTGCGAATTTCGCCTTGGCTGACCCTTCGTTGAAATTCGCAAAAAAAGCGCAATCGCTGCGGTCTTGGTTTTTATTCCCCTCTACTGGTAGGGGGCGACGGCAAGGCCGGACGGGGGGGGTGCTGGCGAGGCTGCTAGGGCTAAAACTAAACCCAAAGACAAGCACCTTCCATCCCTGCGGGGCACCCCTCCACGGGAGGGGAGTAATAGCCAAGCCTAGCTGCGGCGTGCGTCACCAGCAGCGAGGCATCACGGCCAGTCTCGCCACGGCGTAGGTTGGTGCCGCGCGGTGGCTATGGCAGCGAATCAGAGCCTGCCCCCTACCGCCAAGCGGTGGCTTGCCCTGATTTATACCCGACCCAGCCCCACCCCTTCCCCTTCTGGCGCACCAAAGCACGAACGGCAGGGGGCGTGGGCGGTAAAAAACACCCCCACATCGGGGTAACGCAGCGGGTAGCGCAGCTCGTGCCGAATCCGCTGGTTGCTGACCCGTCGAGACTCCCGCAAAAACGACCACAGCGCGGGGCTGACCACCTGCTGAAGCGCGGCGCGGGGCAAACGGGGCAAGGGCGGCAGATGGGCAAACGCCGCCACGCATTCCAGCCACGTACCGGTGGGCAGGGGGAAGTTATCACAGGCGTTAAACACCCGAATCCCCCCTTGATACCGTGCCAACGCAGCGACGATCAGCCCCGCCAAATCATCGGCGTGGATGTGGTTGCCGTAGTTGTCTTCGTCTGCCTGCAATACGGGGGAGCCACTCATCACCCGCTCTACCGGCAGGCGGTCGATGGCATAAATGCCAGGGACGCGCAAAATCGACAGCGACACCCCGCCCGATTGCGCCGCCCGCCGCCATTGGCGTTCAGCATCAAGCCGCCGTTTGCCGCGAGGGCTGTCTGGTGCAGGGGTGCGCGTTTCATCCACCCACGCGCCGCCACAGTCACCGTAAACCCCCGTCGTGCTGATGTAAACAAGGTGCTGTGGTAACATCGACCGCCGTTTTAGGGCGGCAATCAAGTGCGCCACACGCGGGTCGCGCTCGCCCTGTGCCGGTGGCGGCGCGGTGTAAAGCAGCCGCGAAGCCAGCCCCGCCAAACGTGTCAGCGTGGCGGGTTGGTCGAGGTCGGCATACACCGGTATCGCCCCCGCCGCCCGCAAGGCAGCGGCTTGGGCAGGGTCACGGTAGGTGGCTAAGACGCGATAGCGTTCAATTAAGCTGGGTAAGGCACGACGCGCAACGTTGCCGCACCCGACAATCAATAGACTGGGTTTCATCCGCCGTATTGTAACGGGTGGATGCAGGGAAAAAACAGATGACGTGTCAGGTTCAGATTCAACCAAGTGGTCAACACTTTGCCGTGGAAGCCGGCGAGACGATTTTAGAAGCCGGTCTGCGCCAAGGCGTGACCTTGCCATATAGCTGCAAAAACGGTGCGTGCGGCGCGTGCAAAGGCAAAGTCCTTTCCGGCGAAGTGACGCACCGCGCCTATCAGCCCCAAGCCCTTAGCGCGGCAGAAGCCGCCGAAGGCATGGCCTTGCTGTGCTGCGCCGAAGCTCAAACCGACCTCAGTGTGGCGGTGCGGGTAGTAGATGCCGTGGGCGATATTCCGGTTAAAACCCTGCCATGCCGTGTCGAAAAGCTGGAAAAAATCCACGATGTGGCGGTGCTCAGCCTCAAAATCCCCGTCACTGAACGTCTGCAATTTTTGGCGGGGCAATACATTGATATTTTGATGAAAGAGGGCAAACACCGGAGCTTCTCCCTTGCCAACGCCCCGTACGCCGATGGCCTGCTCGAACTGCATATCCGCCATATGCCCGGCGGCACCTTCTCTGACCATGTATTTAACACCCTCAAAGAAAAAGACCTCCTACGGTTTAGAGGCCCACTCGGGTCGTTCTTTCTGCGAGAAGAGGGCGACGCGCCGATGCTGTTTATCGCCAGCGGCACCGGTTTTGCGCCGGTCAAAGCCATGGTTGAGCAGCTCTTGCACAGCGGCTGTTCACGCAAGATGGTGCTGTACTGGGGCGCACGCACCCGCGATGACCTCTACCTCAACGCCCTGCCCGAAGGCTGGCAAGCCGCGCATCCGCAGTTTAGCTATGTGCCGGTCTTGTCCGAGCCCCTCGCCAGCGATAACTGGACAGGGCGCACCGGCTTGGTTCACGAAGCGGTGCTGGCTGACCACGCCGATTTGGCCGACTGGCAGGTGTATGCCTGCGGCGCACCGGTAATGGTCGAAGCCGCCCACACCCACTTTACCGGTCAGCGTAATTTGCCGAAGGACGCGTTCTTCTCGGATGCGTTTTGGCTTTCGACCGAGGCGACCCCTGCTGCCCCTGCGGCACCGGCGGCAAACTAAGCCATGCCAAGCGGGGGGGAATCTACCCCCCCCGCTGTGACCGCCCGCTTTGCCCCCGCCAAACAGTTTGCGATAATTCGCCTCGACCTTGCTGCCCCTGATGGCAGCTATTTTTTTGCATAGATAGAGAAAGCCTCCGCATGGAAAACACGCCCCCACTCGACCCCGCCATCACCGCTGCAATGGACATTATTCGCCGTGGGGCGGATGAGGTGCTGATTGAGGCGGAGCTGATTGCCAAGCTCAAGCAAAACCGGCCGTTGAATATCAAAGCGGGCTTTGACCCCACCGCACCCGACTTGCACCTTGGGCATACCGTGGTGCTGAACAAAATGCGCCAGCTCCAAGATATGGGGCATCGCATCCAGTTTTTGATTGGTGACTTTACCGGCATGATTGGTGACCCCACCGGCAAAAACGCCACCCGCCCGCCGCTGACCCGCGAGCAAGTCGAAGCCAATGCCAAAAGCTATGCCGAGCAGGTGTTTAAGATTCTCGACCCCGCCAAAACCGAGATTTGCTTTAACTCCACATGGCTGAACGCGCTGGGCGCAGACGGCATGTTGAAGCTGGCAGCCAGCATTACCGTGGCACGGATGCTAGAGCGCGACGACTTCAAAAAGCGGTTCGCCAATAACCAGCCGATTGCGGTACACGAGTTTATGTATCCGCTGATGCAGGGTTATGACTCGGTGGCGATGGAAACCGATATTGAGCTGGGCGGCACCGACCAAAAGTTCAACCTGCTGATGGGGCGGATGCTGCAAGAACAGCACGGGCAAAAGCCGCAGTGCGTCATCATGATGCCGCTACTAGAGGGCTTGGATGGCGTAAACAAAATGTCGAAGTCGCTGGGCAACTATATCGGGATTGCCGAGCCCGCCAACGACATCTTCGGCAAGGTCATGAGCATCTCCGATACGCTGATGTGGCGGTATTTTGAGCTGCTCTCTTTGCGCCCACTGGCCGAGATTGCCCAGCTGAAACAAGAAGCAGAAGCCGGTGCCAACCCCCGCAATATCAAGGTGCAATTGGCACAAGAGCTGGTGGCACGCTTCCATTCTCAAGCCGCCGCCGAAGCTGCGCTGGCTGATTTTGAGGCGCGGTTTAAGCAAAACGCCCTCCCCGACGACATGCCCGAATTGACCTTGACCGCCGGTGCGGCGGGTCTGGCCATTGGGCAAGTGCTGAAAGAAGCGGGGCTGGTGGCTTCGACCTCTGAAGCGATGCGGATGATAGACGGCGGCGGGGTAAAAGCCGATGGCGAAAAAGTCACCGACAAAAAGCAGGTTCTGCTGGCGGGCTGCACAGTGGTGCTGCAGGTCGGCAAGCGGAAGTTTGCACGGGTGACGCTGGACTAAGGCCCCAACCACTGCACCCAAAAAAGCGCGAGCACCGTAAGGGTGTCGCGCTTTTTGTGAGGCGTTTCAGAGGCTCTCAGCCTCGGGCTAAACCCCGAGGCTTCCCGCGCAATTGGCGATTCCCACTGCTATCAATCTTTGCGCTTTATGACCGTGGGCAGGGCTGCATTGGATATAGCGTTGCTTACGCACGAGACCGCGTAGATTGGCCGTGTCGCAAAGCTTCGGCACAAAATAGCACCACACACCATACCCGCTTAATCATCCCCTAATCAAACACTGTCCGTGCCCCATCAATACGGGCAGAGAAATACCCCGTACTCAGGGTTTCGACCTTAATCACGCTATTGGTACGCGGCGCGTGGATAAATTTACCGTCACCGATATAAATCCCCATATGCGAAAACGGCCTGTCCATGGTGTTAAAAAACACCATATCCCCTGCCCGCATTTTGCTAACCGGCACACTGCGCGTAGTTTCAGCGATTTGTTTGGCGTTGTGGGGCAACGTGACTTTTAGCGCGTTTTTGTAGATAAACGCTGCCATGCCGCTGCAATCCAGCCCTGCTTCGGGGTTGCTGCCGCCAAATTTATAGCCGACATCCAACAAGCCCAAGGCATACATCACCACTTCGCGGCCATCGCCCTCGGCTTGGATATTGCTCAAGCTTTTGCGGTTGCCTGCGGCGGCGGTGCGGGTGATTGGGGGCTTGCTGGCGGTGGATTTGCTGCGCTTGGGCGGCGGTGACGAGGACGAACAGGCCGCGACCACCAGCCCAAGTCCCAGCACCCCTACCCAGCGCATCCATGCTTGCCACACAGGCACGGTCAACCGGCCTGCTTGGCTTCTAGGGCTTCCCAGCGTGCCAGTTTGTCCAGTAACAGCGTATCGATTTCGTCCACACGGCGTTGCCATTCGAGTGCCTGCTTAGGGTCGTTGCGATAAATAGCGGGGTCTTGCAAAGCCTCGGCCAGCGCGACCTGCTCCACCTCGAGTTCGGCGATTTGGTCGGGCAATTGCGTCAGCTCGCGTGTTTCGTTGTAGCTCAATTTTTCGCGGCGGGCAGCGGGGCGGGCTTCGGCGGCTTTGTCCACCTTGGGCGCGGGCATTGGTACGGCTGCCACGGCCACCGCAGCGGGTTCCGCATTGAGCTCGGCCATGCGGGCTTTGGCGGCAATCCAGTCGGCGTAACCCCCTGGCGATTCCATCAGCTTGCCGTCGCCTTCAAAGGCAATCACTTGTGTGACCACGTTATCAAGGAAGGTTCGGTCGTGGCTGACTAAAAACACGGTGCCGGTGTAGTCGGTCAGCAGTTGCTCCAGTAGCTCTAGGGTGTCGATGTCCAAATCATTGGTCGGTTCATCCAGTACCAGCACGTTGGCGGGCTGGGTAAACAGCTTGGCCAGCAACAGGCGGTTGCGTTCGCCGCCGGAGAGGGACTTGACCGGACTTTTTGCCCGCGCAGGGGAGAACAAGAAGTCCTCTAGGTAGCTCATGACGTGCTTTTTTTGCCCGCCAATTTCGATAAAGTCACGCCCATCGCCAATCACATCAACAATCGCCATTTCCTCATCCAGCTGGGTGCGGAATTGGTCAAAGTACGCAATTTCTAGCTTGGTGCCTTGCGAGACTGTGCCGCTATCCGGCTGAATATCGCCCAAAATCAGTTTCAGCAGCGTGGTTTTACCCGCGCCATTCGGCCCCACCAAACCAATTTTGTCGCCCCGAATTAAACGGGTGGTGAAGTCCCGAATCAGGGTCTTGCCTTCGTAGCCCTTGCTGACGTGTTCCAGCTCGGCCACCAGCTTGCCGGAGCGTTCGCCGGCATCGACATTAAAGTTGACCTTGCCCACCCGTTCACGGCGTGCTGCACGGTCACGGCGGAGCTGCTCTAAACGCCGCACACGGCCTTCGTTGCGGGTGCGGCGGGCTTCTACGCCTTTGCGAATCCAGACTTCTTCTTGCGCCCAGAACTTGTCGAATTTGCGGTTTTGTACGGACTCTGCCGCCAGCTCATCGGCCTTGCGGGTTTGGTAGGCGGTAAAGCTGCCTGGGTAGCTGCGTAGCAAGCCACGGTCCAGTTCCACAATGCGGGTCGCCACATTGTCCAAAAAGCGGCGGTCGTGGGTAATCAGCAGCACACTGCCGCTGAAGCTTTTGAGCATCCCTTCTAGCCACTCAATCGCACTGATGTCGAGGTGGTTGGTCGGCTCATCCAGCAGCAGAATATCGGGCTTGGCAACCAACGCACGCGCCAAGGCCACGCGCTTTTTCCAGCCGCCAGAGAGTTCGCCGATGGTGGTGGTTTCGGGCAAGCCAAGGTGCGAGAGGGTGGTTTGAATCAGCGACTCAAACTGCCAACCGTTGTGGGCATCAAGGCCGGTTTGGGCGGTTTGCATCAAGGCCAGTGCGGCATCGTGGTCGGCATCGGGCAGCGACAACAAAGCCACGGCGTGGTGGTAGTCAGACAGCAGCTGTTTAAGCTCGCCCAGCCCTTCGGCCACCACATCAAACACCGTGGCGGTGAGGTCGAGCACCGGCTCTTGCGGCACATAGGCCAGCTTAGCCCCGTTCTGAAACAAGATGCGCCCGTCGTCGAGCTTAATCTCGCCCGCCACGGCTTTGAGTAGGGACGATTTGCCCGCGCCGTTGCGCCCAATCAGCCCCACCCGCTCTCCGGGTTCAAGGGCAAAATCGACATCATCCAACAGGGGGACGTGACCAAAGGCTAGTCCGGCTTTTTCGACAGTAATCAGCGGCATCATGTTCTCTCAGCAAGCAATGGCGGCGATTGTAGCAGGGAGCCGCCCCCCTTACCGGCAGAGTGATAATGTCGCTGTGTTGGTGGTAAATTTTTGCATAAATAAGCTGATATGGAATCAAACAAAAGATTTTTTTACCGCTTTTGGCTATACGATAATCAATCGCTTTCTTGTTTTTTTTGCCGCACTACAAAAAAAAATTACTGGACTTTTTCCATAACCCAACCAAAACAAAGGATGTTTTAGGCTAACCTACTGCTTTTTATTCACTTTTTTGTGTCGTCCACATCTTCTGTGGATAACTGTGTGGATAAATTGATGGCGAGTGCGCAAACCGCCCGCTACACAAGGCTTTTTTCTAGATTGCCCATTTGCTGGGCAGTGGTATTGAACCCATAAAAAACAAGCAGTTATCTTATTTTTAGACTTTGCCCATACCAGCACTTGACAGATTTATTTCACAGTAAACAGGGTGTGGATGACTTGACAAAACACACAGTAACCACGCGGCTATTTTTGCCCGATGCCTAAAAAAATGAGCAGGCGCGGTACGAGGGTCTCCCTTATTTAAAACCAAGGCACCGTCGTGGCATCTAGGCACACAGACTTGGCCTGCCATACATTGACATCCCCCCAGCCTGCAGGTGGGGGATTCCTACGGCGGTCAGCTAAAGGCTAACGCGCTTCGGCGGGTTCTTGCTTCACCGAGCGGCCTCACTGCGCCAGCTCTCCGCAAGCTAACAAGCGGTGTCTCCGCGCTAAGAACCTGTTTATAAGCTGCGCTATTTGCTGTAAATACGCCGCCAGACGTAGGTCGGGTTTTAACCCGACAAAGCATCGGGATAAATCCCGACCGACACAGAGGCTTCGGGGTATTTCAACGCAGGATCACCCGAGTCTCGCAGACTTTGAGAAGCCGTTTACGCACTGCGATGCTCGGGTGAGTCTGCGTTGAACTGTTTGAACAAATGCGTATAGCGCCAGTCCCAACGGTGCTTTTTCAGTGCGTTTTGCCTTGGCACCCCCTTCGCTCGCGAGTACGTGAACCGCTTCTACGCCAAACGCTTGTGCAGTGCAGTCAAATCAGCAAGAATTAACAGGTTTTTCACCTATTTTTTTGGCATAACATAATCATGGCAACGCTTTTGCACTGCAGCACACACACAGGACGATGGCGAGGCTGACCGCTCCCCTCGCTGCTACGCCCTATTTTTGTGATTTTTTGGAGCTGCCATGCTATCCCAAGCCGAATTTAACGCCCTCGCTGAGCAGGGCTATAACCGCATTCCCCTCACTCTCCCGCTGTTTGCTGACCTCGACACCCCATTGTCGGTGTACCTCAAGCTGGCCAACCAGCCCTATAGCTATTTCCTTGAATCTGTTGTCGGCGGCGAACGCTTTGGCCGTTACTCGTTTGTCGGGCTGCCCGCCGCAACACGGCTACGGGTGTCGGGCTTGCGGGTGCAAGTCGAACACGGCGACCGCGTGGTGGAAACCCACGAAGGTGACCCGCTGGGCTTTATCGAAGCTTTCCAAGCCCGTTTCCGCAGCCCACCCCAGCACGGTTTGCCGCGCTTTAGTGGCGGCTTGGTCGGGTATTTTGGCTACGAAACGGTTCGGCTAATTGAGAAAAAACTGGCCGCCCTGCCCGCCAAACCCGACCCCATTGGCACCCCCGATATTCTGCTCATGCTGTCAGAAGAGCTGGCGGTGATGGATAACCTTTCCGGCAAGCTTTACCTGATTGTGTACGCCGACCCCGCCGTGCCCAACGCATGGCAAAAAGCGCAAACGCGCCTCGAACAGCTCCGGCAGAAGCTACGCCAGCCCGCGCCGCTGCCTTTGCAGTTGGCCAGCAGCCCGACCACGCCGGTGTCTGCTTTTGGCGAAGCCCCGTTTAAAGCGGCGGTAGAACGCGCCAAAGACTACATCCTAGAAGGCGACATCATGCAGGTGGTGTTGAGCCAGCGCATGGCCATGCCGTTTACCGATTCGCCGCTGTCGCTGTACCGCGCCCTGCGTAGCCTCAACCCCTCGCCCTATATGTTTTTCTACCACTTTGATGATTTCCATGTGGTGGGGGCCTCCCCTGAAATTTTGGTGCGCCAAGAAGACCGTACGGTGACGGTGCGCCCCATTGCCGGTACGCGCCCGCGCGGCGCAACCCGCGAGGCAGATGAAGCCTTGGCCGCCGAGCTGCTGGCCGACCCCAAGGAAATCGCCGAGCATGTGATGTTGATGGACTTGGGGCGCAACGATGTGGGGCGCGTAGCCGACACCGGCACCGTGTGCGTGACCGACAAAATGGTGATTGAGCGGTATTCGCATGTGATGCACATTGTGTCGAGTGTCGAAGGGCAGCTTAAAGCGGGGATGAGCAATCTGGACGTGCTCAAAGCGACCTTCCCTGCGGGCACGCTGTCGGGTGCCCCCAAAGTCCGCGCCATGGAAATCATCGACGAAATGGAAGCCACGCGGCGCGGGGTGTATGGCGGCGCAGTGGGCTATTTGGGCTTTAATGGCGACATGGATTTGGCCATCGCGATTCGTACCGCTGTGGTCAAAGAGGGTGTGCTGCATGTGCAAGCAGGGGCAGGCATTGTGGCCGACTCGCAGCCCGATGCCGAATGGCAAGAAACCCAAAACAAAGCCCGCGCCGTGATTCGTGCGGCAGAGCTGGTGCAGGCGGGGTTGGATGGCTAAGAAGCTGTTTACGTTCTAGCGAACGCTGCGTCAACTAAAACAAAATGCCCCGAAACACGGCGACTGGAACGCCCCCAGATGCCTGTTGCGGGGCATTTTACCCAGCGTACGGAAAGCTCCGTCCTTTAGTGCGGGGATGAATAGCAGGACGGCGTAAGCCGTCTTTTCGCGGCACTTAATGCGGGTTTGCTGCTGCGCAATGGTTTGCCGAATCGCCGCAATCGGTGTGCCGCTACAAAGGCATAATGGCTGTTATGGAACGTCTTCAAGCTTTTAGATTCGAGCTACAGCCCAACGGCCAGCAGCAGCGCACGAAGCGCCGCTTCGCGGGGTCGTGCCGCTTCGTGTTTTTGAGCAACGCGCTGACTTCCCACGCTTCAAGAAAAAGGGCATGAGCGACAGCTTTCGCTATCCGCAAGGCTGCAAGCTTGACCAAGGCAATGGTCGTCTCTTTCTGCCCAAGCTGGGCTGGCTGCGCTACCGAAATTCGCGCCAAGTTTTAGGCGAAGTCTGCAACGTGACAGTCAGCCAATCCGGCGGCAAATGGTTTGCGTCGATTCAAACCCGCCGCGAAGTGGCAGCAAGCCAGCCAACAGGCGGGATGATAGGGCTGGATATGGGCATTACCCGTTTCGTCACATTGTCAGACGGCAGCCACCTCGACCCGCTCAATAGCTTTAAAAAACACCAGCAGCGGCTGAAACGCTATCAACGCCGCCTCGCGCGGAAAGTGAAGTTCAGCCAAAACTGGAAAAAGGCGAAAGCCAAAGT
>ERZ650307.364-NODE-364-length-25434-cov-8.064029_pt1 | contig 25434 bp, 24 predicted proteins | sample MGYA00376243_ERZ650307 | MGnify/ENA primary metagenome ERZ650307 (study PRJEB26733, sample SAMN07839242) | wastewater metagenome | biome: urban; feature: artificial channel; material: waste water | place: USA: North Carolina | collected 2016-03-31 ... | reverse complement strand
ACCCAACGTTTCAGACGGCTTGTGGATTTGTTGGGTTTACAACCCAACCTACCCGTTGTAACACTTTTCTAGGCATTTCACTATAGAAGGCCGTCTGAAAGCGTTTTCAGACGGCCTTGTGATTTCATGCAGCTGTTTTTATCATGAGGCGGCCGCCGGTTTCAGCGCCATCCGGCCGCGAGCATCAGGCTTTGCCCTGCATATTGTGGTGCTCAATCTCAAAGCCTTGCTGTTTGTAAGCCTTGAAGCGCTCGCGTGCTTCGGCCAACTCTTCCAAGCTGCTGCCGACGATTTCCAGCACCCGCGCCGGCGGTCGGGCGGCATCGCACCAAAATTCGGGCGACACATTGAGCACCACCCAATCGGCCGGCACGGCGGGTAAATCGGCGCCCGCACCCAAAAGCAGCGGCACATCTTGCGGCCACTCACCGCCCTGCCACATTTCATGCGCCAAAAAGCCGGCCGGCTCAAAGCGCCACAATTCGGCATCGAGCCGCTCGGCGGCAGCGGCGCCCTCTGCCCACACCAGCACGCGGCCGCTTTGCACGGCGCGTTGCGCCAGGCGGCAGATAAAGGCTTCAGCGTGGCTGACATGGGTGTAAAACGTGGCTTTGGGCATGGTTTTTCTCAAAATAAGCAGCGGCAGGACTCAGCTGATTTGGCATTGCGGCGGCAGTTTTTCGTTCATCAGGGCGCGGTAGTCGAAGCGCTCGCCTTCGGTGAAAAAACGGCCGTCGCCCACCGAATGGATTTTCGACTTGCGGTTTTCGGCCTCATTCACACCGGCGGACACAGGGCGCAGAATCACGATGCCGTGCTGCTCGATATCGTCCACCACGCGGCATTCGATATAGGCGGCGCAGCCTTTGATGATGGCGCAATCCACTTGTTTGGCTTCTTCACGCGCCAGGCCGAAGCGGTCGAATTTATCCACTTGCGCGCCGCTCACGGTGCCGATGGCGATGGTGTCGGCCATGCGCTCGGCGGTGGGCACATGCAGCACGCATTGTTTGTTTTTCAGCATGGCGCGGGCGGAATGGTTCCAGCGGCCGGTCATGATGGCGATGTTGCAGCAGCCGCTGTCGTCGTCAAAGCCCAGCGGCATCAGCAATGAGAGGGTGAACACATTGTCTTTGCCTTGGTCGCGCGTGGTAATCAGCACCACCGGCGATGGCTCGACAAGGGTAAACGCCAAGTTGAGGTCAAGCGTTTGATACATAAATCATCCTTATGGTTTGTGAAAGCATGGCTCAGGATGTGTGAGGACTTGATATTTTGTTATAGGCAAAAGGCCGTCTGAAGCCGCTTTCAGACGGCCTTTCCTTCTTTTTATACGTTGCGCAGATAATTGAGCAACAAAGGCACGGGGCGGCCGGTGGCGCCTTTTTCTTTGCCCGATTTCCAGGCGGTGCCGGCGATATCGAGGTGCGCCCACGGGTAATCTTCGGTGAAGTTGGCTAAAAACATGGCCGCGGTGATGGTGCCTGCGCCGGGCGTGCCAATATTGGGCAGGTCGGCAAAGTTGGATTTGAGCTGCTCTTTATAAGTGTCAAACAGCGGCAGCTGCCAGGCTTTGTCGTTTACTTCCAGCGAGGCGGCGAGCAAATCGTCGACCAGCGCCTGATTATTGCCCATCAGCCCGCTCACATCGTGGCCGAGCGCCACAATGCAGGCGCCGGTGAGCGTGGCCACATCAATCACGGCTTTGGGCTTGAATTGCTCGGCATAGGTGAGCGCGTCGCACAAAATCAGGCGGCCTTCGGCATCGGTGTTGAGCACTTCGATGGTGAGCCCTTTCATGCTGGTCACCACATCGCCGGGCTTGTTGGCCACGCCGCTGGGCATGTTTTCGCAAGTGGGCACAATGGCAATCAGATTAATCGGCAATTGCAGCTTCACGGCGGCGCAAAAAGTGCCGATTACGCTTGCCGCGCCGCACATGTCGAATTTCATTTCATCCATATTCAGGCCGGGCTTGAGCGAGATGCCGCCGCTGTCGAAGGTGATGCCTTTGCCCACCAGCACGGTGGGCGCTTCGTTTTTATCGGCCGCGCCGAAATAGCTCAATTCCACCAGATAAGGCTTTTGCCTGCTGCCTTTGGCCACCGACCAAAATGAGCCCATATTGGCTTTGATATAATCTTTGCCGCGGATTTTCACTTTGGCGCCGAGCTTTTTGGCTTCGGCCTTGGCGGTGTCGGCCAAAAATTCGGGTGTGCATTCGTTGGGCGCGGCGTTGCCCAAATCTTTGGCGATGTTCATGCCGTAGGTTTGCGCTTCGGCCACGGCCAGCGCGGCGGCCAAGTTGCTATCGGGGTGGTAAAACTCGGCTTGCTGCAATTTGGCCGGCTTGGCTTCTTTTTTATAGCGCTCGAAACGGTAAACCGCCTCGCCCAACGCCAACGCCAACACTTCGGCCACACGCGGCGCTTCCACCCCGTCAAACGCGCTCACATCGATTTTTACATTTTCTTGCTTTTGCGCCCAGGCGGCGGCTTCTTTGGCGGCTTTTTCCAGCGTGGCGCGTTCTTCGTCTTTCACGCGCAGCACCGCCACCGCCTGCAAGCCGCCTTGGTGCGCGATTTGGGTGCAGGCAAAGCTTTGCCCCTCTTCCAGCGCTGCGCACAATAATTGGGCGGCCTCATGCGCACTGTGTTGCGCACACGGGCAGGCATCGCTGCACACATAAAGCAGCGCGCCCGCGCTGCCCGGCTGCAATTTTTCGGCTTTTGTGCTAAATTCCACGTTCATTCTCCTGGCTCGATATCGGTTATATGTTTCAGACGGCCTGGTTATCCCGCACAGGCCGTCTGAAAACGGAATACCGGCTGATTGTACTCCAATACAGCGGCCGTCTGAAACCCTGCACCGCTACGGCAAACCCATTATTTATGATATATCAACGTAATTTCATTAAAGAGCTCTCGTTCACCGCGGTGGGCATCTTTGTCGTGCTGTTGGCGATTCTGGTTTCCACACAGGCCATCAACCTGCTCGGCCGCGCGGCCGACGGGCGCGTGGCGATTGATGCCGTGGTGGCGCTGGTGGGCTTCTGGATTATCGGCATGACACCGCTTTTGCTGGTGCTCACCGCCTATATCAGCACGCTCACCGTGCTCACGCGCTATTGGCGCGACAGCGAAATGTCGGTGTGGCTCTCATGCGGGCTGGCCTTGAAGCAATGGGTGCGCCCGGTGCTGCAATTTGCCGTGCCGTTTGCCATTTTGATTGCGCTGATGCAGCTTTGGGTGATGCCGTGGGCTGAATTGCGCAGCCGCGAATATGCGGAAATCCTCAAGCAAAAGCAGGAATTATCGATGGTGGAAGCCGGCGAATTCCGCGCCTTGGGCAAAAGCCGCGGCCGCGTGTATTTTGTGGAAACCTTCGACACCGACTCGGGCGTGATGAAAAACCTGTTTTTGCGCGAACGCGACGATAAAGGCAACGACAACATCGTGTTTGCCAAAGCCGGCGAATTTTCACTGAAAAACAACCAGCGCACACTCGAGCTCAAGCAAGGCTACCGCTACAGCGGCACGCCCGGGCAGGCCGACTACAATCAGGTGTCGTTTCAAAGCCTCAGCCTGGTGATCAGCGCCGCGCCCAAAATCATCGACCCGGTGTCGCACCGGCGCACCATCCCCACCGCGCAGCTTTTCGGCAGCAGCAACCCGCAATATCAGGCCGAATTGATGTGGCGCTTATCGCTGCCCATCAGCGTGTTGATTCTGAGTATTCTGGCCGTGCCGCTTTCCTATTTCAACCCGCGCACCGGCCACACTTATAATATATTGATTGCCATCGGCTTTTATCTGATTTATCAAAACGGCCTCACCTTTTTGCGCAACGCGGTTGAAGAGGGCAAGCTCAATTTCTGGCTGGGCATGCTGCCGCTGCATCTGCTTATTCTGGCAGCGGCCATTCTGTTGCTGCGTGTGCGCAGCCTGCCCGCGCAGCCGTTTTGGCAGGCCTTGAAAAACAGCCTGAAAGGGGGCGCTGAATGAAGCTGCTCACCCGCTATTTAATCCGCCAGCTGAGCAGCATGACGCTTTATGCCCTGCTCGCGCTGCTGGCGCTTTACAGCTTTTTCGACATCATCAGCGAAGTGGGCGACATCGGCCAGGGCAGCTACAACGGCGCCAAAATGATGCAATATGTGCTGATGCAAATGCCGGCGCATGCTTACGAGCTGCTGCCGCTGGCGGTGCTAATCGGCGGCCTGATTGCCTTGAGCCAGCTCGCTTCGGGCAGCGAGCTCACGGTGATGAAAGCCAGCGGCATGAGCACCAAAAAACTGATTGCCGTTTTGCTGCAATTCGGCCTGATATTCGCCGTGGCCACCGCCCTTTTGGGCGAATGGCTCGCGCCGGCGATGAGCCAGCGCGCCGAAAATCTCAAAGCCAGCGCCATCAGCGGCAAAATCAGCACCGGCAGCCAGGGCTTGTGGCTCAAAGAGGGTAACCACATCATCAATGTGCGCGAAATGCTGCCCGACCATACTTTGCTTGATGTGAAAGTGTGGCGCCACGATGCGCAATTCCGGCTGGCCGAGGCCACCGCCGCCGATTCGGCCACCGTTGGCAGCAATCACCATTGGTTGCTCAAAAACGTGCGCAGCAGCATTTTGGAAGACGATCAGGTGCGCACCGAGCATCAACCGGAAAAAGAGTGGGCCATCGGCCTGCAACGCAATCTTTTGGATGTGCTCTTGGTCGATCCCGAGCAAATGTCGGTGTCGGCGCTCACCACTTACATCACCCATTTGAAAGACAACCAGCAGCAAACCCGCACCTACGAAATCGCTTGGTGGCGCAAGCTGATGTATCCGGTAGCGGCCATGATTATGGCGCTGGTGGCGCTCTCGTTCACCCCGCAATCCACCCGCCACGGCAATATGGGCTTGAAGCTTTTCTTCGGCATTTGCCTGGGGCTGGCTTTTCACTTTGCCGGCCGCCTGTTTGGCTTTACCAGCCAGCTCTATAACGTGCCGCCGTTTATCGCCGCCGTGTTGCCCACTCTATTATTCGGCTTGCTGGGCGTGTATTTAATCCGTCGGCAAGAGCGGCGCTAAACATCTGCTCCGCTTGCCGCCAAGGCCGTCTGAAAGCGCTTTCAGACGGCCTTTCCTTATCGGCGCGGTGTGACAAGCCGAAAAATCTGTGTTAGGGTAAAAGAAAGTAATAAGCAGCAACTTCATTTATTTGCTGCCAATTTCATCAGAAAGCAAAAATTATGACCACACACACCGCCTACATCAACGGCCGCTACGCCGAGCCCAATCCCCAAGCCGACACCTTTGCCAGCATCAACCCAGCCAACGGCGAAACCCTTGCCACGCTCCAGCAAAGCACGCCCGCAGAAATCGATGCCGCCGTGGCCGCTGCGCGCGCCGGCCAAAAAGCGTGGGCGGCATACACCGCCGTCGAGCGCAGCCGTGTGTTGCTCAACGCCGTGGCGATTCTGCGCGCGCGCAACGATGAATTGGCGCAACTCGAAACGCTCGACACCGGCAAGCCGCTCTCAGAAACCTTATATGTGGATATCGTTACCGGTGCCGATGTGATTGAATATTATGCCGGCCTCGCCGCCGCCATCGAAGGCCGCCAGATTCCGCTGCGCGAGAGCAGCTTTGTTTACACCCGCCAAGAGCCTTTGGGCGTGGTGGGCGGCATCGGCGCATGGAATTATCCGATTCAGATTGCCATGTGGAAAGCCGCGCCGGCGCTGGCCGCCGGCAATGCGATGGTGTTCAAACCCAGCGAAATCACGCCCTTGGGCGCGCTCAAGCTGGCGGAAATCTTCACCGAAGCCGGCTTGCCGGATGGTGTGTTCAACGTGGTGCTGGGCGATTACCGTGTGGGTGCGGCGCTGAGCGAGCACCCCGATATTGCCAAAATCTCCTTCACCGGCGGCGTGGCCACCGGCAAAAAAGTGATGGCGCAAGCCGCCGCATCCAGCCTGAAAGATGTCACCATGGAATTGGGCGGCAAATCGCCGCTGATTATTTGCACCGATGCCGACATTAATTTGGCTGCCGACATCGCCATGATGGCCAATTTCTACAGCGCCGGCCAAGTGTGCACCAACGGCACGCGCGTGTTTGTGCCGGCCAAAATGAAAGAAGCTTTCGAGGCCGCGATTTTAGAGCGCGTGGCGCGCATCCGCATTGGCAACCCGCTTGATGCGCACACCAATTTCGGCCCCTTGGCGAGCTTTCCCCATATGGAAAAAGTGCTCGCCTATATCGAAAAAGGCCGCGCCGAAGGCGCGCGCCTGCTGGCGGGCGGGCAGCGCCTCGATGCACACCCGTTTGACGAAGGCGCTTACGTTGCCCCCACTGTGTTTACCGATTGCCTCGACGACATGACCATCGTGCACGAAGAAATTTTCGGCCCGGTGATGAGCATTTTGAGCTACACCACCGAAGAAGAAGTGATTGCACGCGCCAACGCCACCACCTACGGCCTCGCTGCCGGTGTGGTCACGCCCGATTTGAAACGCGCCCACCGCATCATCGGCCAGATCGAAGCCGGCATCTGCTGGATCAACAGCTGGGGCGAATCGCCCGCGCAAATGCCCGTGGGCGGCTATAAGCAATCTGGCATCGGCCGCGAAAACGGCATCCAAACCCTGCTGCACTACACGCAAACCAAATCGGTGCAGGTGGAGTTGGGCGATTTTCAATCTGTGTTTTGAGGCCGTCTGAATGAAGCGCACATATTGGTATGCCTGTTTATTTCCCGGCTTGCTGCTGACCGCAGCTCATGCCGACACACCGTTTATGCTGCTCAACGATGCCGAGGGCTTTGTCAACCTGCGCGATGAGCGCCAGCCGTCCAAAATCATTGCCCGCCTGCACACGCCGCAAGTGGTGGCTTCTTATGGAGAAGATTATCCCGACCACATGCAATACCACCAAATCAGCTACAGCGCCGCAAAAGCACCGCCCCACTTCCGCCGCTACGCCCCGCTCAATCCGCCCGGCGGCCTGATACACGCCAGCCGCCTGCAAGCGCTGGATGAGTTGCCGCAATTTGAAGTAGGCGCACAAAGCAGCAGGCAGCAAGTGTTCCGTCACGGCAGCCACCGCATCGAAATCGCTTATGAGCCGCTGGCGCGCCACCGCTTCGACGGCCTGAAAAACGGCTTTTACCACACGCTTGAGGGGCGGCCGTTTTTCGGTTTCGACGGCGGCATCAGCGTGGCACGGCGAAACGATTTATCTGCCAACCCGATTCGGCAGATTAAGTCCATCACCGTGCACCATCGCGGCCAAAGCCTGCTTTTCCCGCCTGCCGCCATCGGGCAGATGCTGAATTTCAACGTTCAAGGCGCTGCCATCGGCGATGAAAACACCTGGTATCTCTACGGCCGCGGCGGCGATGGCGCCGGCGCTTATTACAGCGTGTGGACGCTGCAACAAGGCCGGCCGGCCAGCCAATTTATCTGGCAATATTGACCACCCACCGTTTTTCAGACGGCCTTGCTGTGTGATGCCAAGGCCGTCTGAAAGATGCTGTAAAAGGATGTCGACATGACCTTCAAACCCGCCTACGACTACATCATCATCGGCGCCGGCAGCGCCGGCAACGTGCTGGCCGCGCGGCTCACGGAAGACGCCAACGTTTCCGTGCTGCTGCTCGAAGCCGGCCTGCCCGACTACCGCTTCGATTTCCGCACCCAAATGCCCGCCGCGCTGGCCATGCCGCTGCAAGGCACCACCTATAATTGGGGCTACAAAACCGAGCCCGAGCCCTTTATGAACAACCGCGTGATGGATTGCGGGCGCGGCAAAGGTTTGGGCGGTTCATCCTTAATCAACGGCATGTGCTATATCCGCGGCAATGCGCTCGATTTCGACCATTGGGCGCAAAAGCCCGGGCTGGCCAACTGGACATATCTCGATTGCCTGCCCTATTTCAAAAAAGCAGAAAACCGCGATGCCGGTGCCAACACCTATCACGGCGCCGGCGGGCCGATTGATGTGGCCACCGCCAAGCCCGGCACCAATTCGCTTTTTGAAGCCATGATTCAAGCCGGTGTGGATGCCGGCTATCCGCGCACCGACGATCTCAACGGCTATCAACAAGAAGGCTTCGGCCCGATGGACCGCTTCGTCACCCCCAAAGGCCGCCGCGCCTCCACCGCCCGCGGCTATCTTGATACCGCCAAAGCGCGTGAAGCGCTCACCATCGTCACCGGCGCGCTCACCGATGTGATTTTGTTTGACGGCAAACGCGCGCGCGGCGTGCGCTTTGCCCACCAAAAGCAAATGCACAGCATTGAAGCACGCCAAGAAGTGATTGTGTGCGCCGGCGCCATTGCTTCGCCGCAATTGCTGCAACGAAGCGGCATCGGTCCCGGCGCGTGGCTGGCCGAAGCCGGCGTGAGCGAGATTCTGGATTTGCCGGGCGTGGGCAACAATCTGCAGGATCACCTCGAGCTCTATATGCAATATGAATGCACACAACCCGTGTCTATCGCCCCCGCCACGCAATGGTGGAACAAGCCCGCTATCGGCGCAGAATGGCTCTTTCAAGGCACAGGCTTGGGCGCTACCAACCATTTCGAAGGCGGCGGCTTTATCCGCAGCGATGAAAAATTTGCCTGGCCCAATATCCAATATCACTTTTTGCCCATCGCCGTGCGCTACGACGGCCGCAACGCCAGCAAAGCGCACAGCTTTCAGGCGCACGTAGGCTCGATGCGCTCGAAAAGCCGCGGCCGCATCAAGCTCAAATCGAAAAACCCGGCCGAGCACCCGAGCATTTTGTTCAACTACATGAGCGATGCGCAAGATTGGGAAGAATTCCGCGCCGCCATCCGCATCACCCGCGACATCATGCGCCAACCCGCGCTCGACCCTTATCGCGGCAAAGTCATCACGCCGTCTGAAAGCCTGCAAAGCGATGCCGAGCTAGATGAATATGTACGCAATCACGCCGAAACCGCTTATCACCCTTCCTGCACCTGCGCCATGGGCGAAGGCAGCGATGCCGTGGTGGACGGCCAAGGCCGCGTGCACGGCATCACCGCCCTGCGCGTGGTGGATGCCTCGATTATGCCTGACATCATCACCGGCAACCTCAACGCCACCACCATTATGCTGGCCGAAAAAATCGCCGACCAAATCCGCGGCCGCACGCCCCTGCCCCGCGCCGATGCCGATTATTATGTGGCCGATGGCGCACCGGTACACGGCGAAGCCAAACGGGTTTAGGCATGGACAGACACTGCCAAATCAAGACGCAGCTTCGGTTTTCAGACGGCCTTTGGCTCTATCCGACAAATGTGTTGATATTGATTTGAAAGTTACCCAACCCGAAGTTTTCTAGGCGCCTGCCTGAATCGCCGGATTCAGCTTTCAGACGGCCTGCAAACAAACACAGGCCGTCTGAAAGCCGACACACACCACAACAAGCCACACCACAACAAGAAAGCGAGTATCCATGCACAGCCCGCCCAATCCTGCCGACGCAGCGCCTACGCTCTCGGTCAACAAAACCGTGTTTCTGGCTTCATCGCTGGTTTCCATCTTATTAATTGTGTTCACCATCCTCTTCCCGCAGGCGAGTGAAGCGGTGCTCGGCAATGCCTTGCGCTGGGTGTCAGACCATTTCGGCTGGTATTACATGCTGGTGGTGGCGGCCTACAGCCTGTTTGCGCTTTATGTGGGGCTGTCGCGCTATGGCGACATCAAGCTCGGGCAAGATCACGATAAGCCCGATTTTCCGTTTCTCACTTGGGCGGCGATGCTGTTTTCCGCCGGCATCGGCATTGATTTGCTGTTTTTCGGCGCATCCGAGCCGCTGGCGCATTACCTCACCCCGCCCGATGGCAGCGGCGGCACGCCCGAAGCGGCGCGTGCGGCCATTGCGCAGGCATTTTTGCATTGGGGTTTGCACGGCTGGGGCATTTATGCGCTGATTGGCATGGCGCTGGCTTATTTCGCCTACCGTCAAAACCTGCCGCTGGCTCTGCGATCGGCTTTGGTGCCGGTGTTCGGCAGGCGGCGCACCGATGGCTGGCTCGGCCACAGCGTGGATATTTTCGGCGTGGTGTGCACGCTTTTGGGCATTGCCACGAGCCTCGGCATCGGCGTATTGCAGGCCAATGCGGGCTTGAGCCATGTGTTCGGCATTGAAACCAGCAAGCTTGTGCAAACGGTGATTATCGTGGCGGTGGTGGCGGCAGCGGCTTTATCGGCCATGTCGGGCGTGGAACGCGGCGTGCGCCGTTTGTCGGAAATCAATATGCTGGGCGCCACTTTTTTGCTGATTGCGCTCTTGGTGATGGGGCCGACGGTGTTTTTGCTCAATGCGTTCACGCAAAATGTGGGCGATTATTTCCAAACCCTCATCGGCAAAACTTTTGACGTTTACGCCTATCAGGGCGCGGCCGGTGCCGAATGGAAAGCGGGCTGGACGATTTTCTTCTGGGCTTGGTGGGTGGCGTGGGCGCCGTTTGTGGGGCTTTTTATCGCCCGCATTTCGCGCGGGCGCACCTTGCGCGAATTTGTGCTGGGGGTGATGTTTATCCCGCTGGGCTTTATCTTTGCCTGGTTTTCGATTTTCGGCAACAGCGCCATCGAATTGGTGAGCCACGGCGCAACGGCTTTGGGTGAAACCGCGCTGGCCGACCCGGCGATGGGCATGTTTGCCTTGTTTGAACACTATCCTTTCGCCGCCACTTGGTCGCTGTTTGCCGTGTTGATCGGGTTGATTTTCTTTGTAACTTCGGCCGACTCGGGCGCTTTGGTGCTGGCCAATTTAAGCAGCAAAAACCTCGCCTCGGGTGCGGATGCGCCGATTTGGCTGCGCCTTTTCTGGGCGGCGGCCACGGGGCTGATTACGCTGGGGCTTTTGTTTGCCGGCGGCTTCTCTTCGCTGCAATCGGTGAGCGTGGTGGCCGGGCTGCCCTTTTCGCTGGTGTTGGTGGTGTATATGGTGTCGATGTGGAAAAGCCTGCGCCAAGAGGGCAACAAGCGCAAAGCCAATGCGGTGGATAAAGCGATGGTGTTGGACGACGGGCGCAATTGGCGCAACCGCCTCAACCGCTTGGTGAGCTTTCCCGGTGCCAAAACCGCGCTGCGCTTTATGGTAAAAACCCTGCCACCGGCCATGCTGGAGGTGGCGCACGAGCTGCAAGCCAAAGGCATCGACAGCACGCTCGCGCAAGACAAGCAAAACCACCGCCTGCGCCTGGAAATCCTACACGGCGAAGAAGTGGATTTTGTGTATGAAGTGCGCCTGATTGAAGGCATCAAGCCCGTGTTTGCGCTCGGCCAGGCCGGCAATCTGGCCTCTGCCGGCGAGCAGGAAAAATATTACCGCGCCGAAGTGTTTCTGCAAGACGGCAGCCAAGATTACGATATTGTCGGCTACACCAAAGAGCAGATTATTATCGATATTTTGAGCCAATATGAGCGGCATATGCAGTTTCTGCATTTGGAGCGCTGAGTGACATAACGAAGCCTATTTGTATGTCATCTCGCGGTAATGTAAACAGGCTTCGATATCAATATGCCAAAGGCCGTCTGAAAACTTTCAGACGGCCTTTGCATATTGCCGGCAAGCATCAAAACAAAGCTTCCAGCCGCAACAACACGCCCACATGATGGCTGCGGTTTTCGCGGCGGTCGTTATAATAATTCAGCTCGGTTTGCGCAAACAGCCAATCGCGCCAAAACGGCTGGCGGTAGCCCACAAACGGGCCGTAGCCGTTGATGTCGGCTTTTTTGTTTTCGATAAAGCCGCCGGCATACAGGCCGTAGTTCAACCATTTACCGGGCGCAAAATCGTGCTGGCGGTAGAGGCTGTTGCCCCATTCCCATTCTTCATCATTATCGTGCGTGTATTGCACATGCAGATGGTTGGCCACAAACGGCTCGCCCACCGGCGCGCGTTTCACCTCGAAATTAGTGCGCACATAATGCTTGCTGTCGATGCCGTAGCGGTAAATCTGCTCGAGCCGCGTGTTGTAATCGTTGTCCAGCTGCCAGTTTTTGCCGGCTTTGAAGCGCACATAAATATCATTGCCCGAGCGCACGCCCAAATCCACATCGGTGTCGAGCCCCGTGCGCCGGGTGATGTCGGACCAGCGCAGCGCCAGCGAGCTGTTTTCATCGCGGCTCTGGCGGCGGTCGAAACGTTTGTCTGAGCTGTCGTGCAGGCGGCCGTCGGCGCCCAGATGCGCTTCATCCTGCAATTCGTTGTCAAGCGAATCATCGCCAAACACCACGCTCAAGCGCTCTTCCAGCACCGGCAGCCGCAAGCGCCCGCGAATGCGCGGTTTGAAAGAAACATCATCGTATTTGTTCCAATTGGTGTCCAAAATAATACGCAGATTAGCCGAAGCCGGATCATCGGGATCGGGCTCGCCAAACCAATCGTCCAGCTGATGCGCCAGCCCTTTGATGCCGCGGCGCACGGAAGAATGCTGCTCATCCACCCAAGTGGCTTCTGCGGCCGTTTCGGTTGCGCTGGGTGCTTCGGCCGTTTCCGGCGCATCGGCAGCAAAAGCGGCAGCAGGCGCCAGGCAAAGCAGCAAAGACAAGGGCAGCTGCCGCGCCCTTAGATTTTGATAAGCCATTTGCTTCTCCTTTATATTTTATCTTTTCTATGATTCAGTATAGCCCGATTAACTTATACAAACAAACAAGCCGTCTGAAACTTTTCGTTTCAGACGGCTTGTTTATGCCCATATTTACAGGAAGAAAATAAAGGTGTGCAACACAAAAAGCGGTGCCAAAATGCCGAACGACCAAGCCATATAGCCGAAGAAGCTGGGCATTTTCACCTTGCGCTGCTCGGCAATGGCTTTCACCATAAAGTTGGGCGCGTTACCGATATAGCTGAGCGCACCCATAAACACCGAGCCCATCGAGATGGCCAGCAGCGTATGGAAAAGCGGGCCGGTCATCAAGGCCTGGGCATCGCCGCCGGCCATATTGAAAAACACCAAATAGGTGGGCGCATTATCCAAAAAGGCGGAAAGCAGGCCGGTCATCCAGAAATACATGCTGTTGATGGGCGCGCCGTCGGGCGTGTGCACCAGCGAAATCAGCTCGCGGAAATGGCCGGCCTCGCCCGCTTTCAAAATGGCAATCACCGGCGAAATGGTGATGAAAATGCCCAAAAAGAGCTTGCCCACTTCGAGAATCGGATCCCAGTTGAATTCATTACCCGCGCGCACCTGCGTGGGGGTGATTTTCAGCGAAATCAGCGCCAGCGCCAGCAAAATGCCGTCGCGCACCAAGTTTTGCAGCGCATAATGGCTGCCGAAAATTTCAAATGAAATGCCCGGCTTCCAAATGCCCGACATCAGCACCGCGCTCACCACGCCGCCCAAAAGCAGGAAATTCCATTTGCCGAAAATCTGCAATTTGCTGTCTGCCGTGGGGTCGACCGGCAAAATTTCATCTTCTTTAGAAAAGAAATAGCGGTCGAGAAAATAAAATGCAGTCAGCAAAATCACGCTGCTGATAAACACCGGCGGCAGCATATGCTGCACCGTCCACATAAAATCCACGCCTTTCAAGAAGCCCAGAAACAGCGGCGGATCGCCCAGCGGCGTGAGGCCGCCGCCGATATTGGCCACCAAAAAGATGAAAAACACCACCACGTGCACGCGGTGTTTGCGGTTATCGTTGGCTTTTAAAAGCGGGCGGATCAGCAGCATTGCCGCGCCGGTGGTGCCCATAAAAGAAGCAAGCACCGTGCCGATGGCCAAAATCGTGGTGTTGAGCCTGGGGCTGCCGTGCAGATTACCCCACACCAAAATGCCGCCCGAAATAGTGTAGAGTGCGAGAAGCAGCAAAATAAAAGGAATGTATTCTTCCACCAGCGCGTGGACAACGGTTTCCACACCGGCGCTAAAGCCGTATATCGCCACCAGCGGCACCAAAAAGAGCAGGGTCCAAAAAGCGGTGATGGTGCCGAAATAATGGTGCCACATACGCGGCATCAGCAAAGGGCCGATGGCAATCGACAGCAGCACCATAGCAAAAGGGATACCCCACAGCAAGCTCAGCTCGGCGCCGTCAAAAGCGGCGGCCAGCGCCGGCAGCGGCGCGAGGAGCAAGGGCAGAAGAGCGGATTGAACACGCATTGATTTTCCTTCACGATTGTTATTATAAACACGCTTATGCCGTCTGAAAAAAACCGCAACAGCATCAGCAGACAATGTGTCAAGATGGTGTGTTTGAATACAATTTGAATACAAATAGCACTCAAAAAACCATCTGATTGTAAAGGAAAAGCCATATTGATGCCAGTTTGGCCGGCTTTTTGTGAAACTTTTTTACATTCCCGAGCCGGCGCAATGCCCACAACGCATCCACAAGCAAGATTTTGAACGCAAAAGCGTGCCAATAAGGCACGAATTGCAGCAAGTTAAGCATTTTGCGCGCATTTCCAACGCAATAGACACGTTTTTGATTCACTATTGCCGCGCGATGAATGCAGGCTCAAGCATCGGGCAGCCGCCACATCCACACCGCCACGCTCAAACAAAAAGCCGCCGACACCGCCGCTATCCACCATTGCGCCGGAAAGCGCCACAGCAGCAACAGGCAGGAAAACGTCATCATCGAAAAAGCCAGATATTTGGCCTTCTTCGGCACCGCGCGGCGCGCTTCCCAATTTTGCACCATCGGCCCGAAATAATGATGCGCATGCAGCCAACGGTGAAAGCGCGGCGAGGCTTTGGCCCAGCAGGCCGCCGCCAGCAACACAAACGGCGTGGTGGGCAGCACCGGCAGAAAAATGCCGATCACGCCCAGCGCCAATGCCACAGCACCGGCCAGCCACAGCAGCGGCCGCATAATCATTGCGGCTTATCCGCTTCACCGCCCTGCCGCATCGGGCAGCGCGGAATCTCCAGTGCATCCCAGCCGGCCTGCCCCATTTTTTCCAAGCGCGCAATATTGCGCTCGAAAATCGCCGCCGCATCGGGAAACGCTTCACTCGCCCGCGCGATGCTCTCTTCCCGAATCAGATGCAGAGTGGGATAAGGCGAGCGGTTGGTGTAGTTGCCGATATCGTCGGCTTCGGTGCCTTCAAACTGAAAATCAGGGTGAAACGGCGCAATCTGCACCACGCCTTCCAAATCATTATCGGCTATCGCCGCATCAGCCACATCCAACACATCGTTAAACAGCAGAAAATCGCCAAACAAAGCCGGATGCACCAATAAAGTGGTTTCCAACTCATCGGCCGGCGTGCTGCCCAATAATTGCAGCTCGCGATCCAAATCTTCCAAAAAGCCGTCTAAATGGCGGGCATGGCTCACGCTGATGCGCACCAGCCCTTTGGCATACGGCGCTTTGGCAAACGGGCACAGATTCAGCCCGATCACGGCTTTTTCCAGCCAGCGGCGGGTGTGTTCGATAATGGTTTGGTCGTCGGGCGCGGTCATGATGTTTACTCAGTTAAAAATTGTTCTCAATTATAAGCGCACAGCGGCGCACTTGCCTATCTGCACGAGGCCGTCTGAAAAGAAATTCAAACGAACCATAATCAAGTAATACCAATTCGAAAAAATAATCTTACAAAATAAAAGCAATTCGGCAGCATCATCCGCGTAGGTCGGATTCTTGAATCCGACGTTTGGCCACCGGCCAAAGCAATGTGCGCGCCTTGTTCTGCAAACAAGTGTCGGATTCGAGAATCCGACCTACAGGCTACCTGTTTGTATATTATTTTTTTGAATGGGTATAACAAAAAAGCGCTCTTAAAAACTTTTCAGACGGCCTTGCGCTTCAAATTCAAAACCAGGCCGTCTGAAACAAAAAAGCAGGCCGTCGGCCTGCCTGCAAACATATTATGATGATGCCGCGCATCAATCAAAATGCTGCAAATGCCCCAGCGGCAAAGCCGTGGTGTTTTTAATTTCTTTGAGCACAAAGCTCGATTTGGCGTCTTGCACGCCCGGGTGCGAGAGCAAGGTATCGAGCACAAAATGCGAAAACGCATTCATATCGGTGAAAAATGTGTGCAGCAGATAATCGGTTTCGCCCGTGAGCGCAAAGCAGCTCAACACCTCGGGCCAGGTTTGCACCGCATCCGAGAAATGATCGCGCGCCTCGCTGGCCTTATTGATCGACACGCGGATAAAAGCCTGCAAGCCCAGCTGCACCGCCACCGGCGAGAGCAGCGCCGCATATTGGCGGATAATGCCCGCGTCTTCCAATTGCTTCAAACGGCGCAAACAGGGCGACGGCGATAAAGCCACGCGCTCCGACAGCTCCACATTGGTGAGGCGGCCGTTTTCCTGCAACACCTGCAAAATTTTCAAATCGGTTTTATCGAGTGTGATTTGTGCCATGGCTATTTCCCTTTAGTTTTTCTCATCGTTCGTATTCAAAGAGGCTCTGAATAACTCATCATGACGGCTTTTACCGCCCTTTTATTCCGGCAAAATCCATACACCAGCGTTTTTCAGAGCCTCTTTAAGCTATCCAAAATGGAAGCTTAATATATTCTAATTCAAATTAACGCACAATAGTTTAAAAAAATTAATTTTTTAAAATAAAGTAGGGAAAATTATTTTATTAAAGGGCTGCATATTGTTGCAAATGCCCGAAAAGCCCCAATCGCTGCCACAAGCGCCGTTTTTTACGTTAAGGCCACGTAAAGAGGGGCTTGCCCGAAAGCCCGATTGCCGCCATAATCCGCCTGTGCAGGAGAGATTACAGCCAGTAACACCGAAGGCGCATACACCCTTAAATCGCTCAGGTAAACGGACTGCACACATCAACACAACATCTGGAGAGCGGCGCGGCTGCGCCCACCGAAGGGGAAAAGGCCGTCTGAAAAGGCAGCCGAAAATCTCAGGTCACAGGACAGATAGGGGCGCGTGCCAAGCACGCTGCCATGCCTATTCTGATTACCGCGGAGCGCCGAGAAATGAACAACCCCCAAACCACCCCTTTTTATCAAGCCCATCAAAATGCCGGCGGCAAGCTGGTGGATTTCGCCGGCTGGATGCTGCCGGTCAACTACGGCTCGCAAATCGCCGAACACGAAGCCGTGCGCACCGATGCCGGCATGTTTGACGTGTCCCATATGTTGGTTTCCGACATCACCGGCGCTCAGGCCAAAGCCTGGCTGCAAAAGCTGCTTGCCAACGATGTGGCCAAACTCTCTTTTGTCGGCAAAGCCCTCTATTCCGCCATGCTCAACGACAACGGCGGCGTGATGGACGACTTGATTGTGTATCGCGCCAATGAAGAAGAAACCGCCTACCGCATTGTGTCCAACGCCGCCACCCGCGCCAAAGATTTGGCGCAATTTGCCGAAGTGGGCAAAGCTTTCGGCATCGAAATCACCCCGCGCTACGATTTGGCCATGCTGGCCGTGCAAGGCCCCAAAGCCATTGAAAAACTGCTCAGCGTCAAACCCGAATGGGCCGACACCGTCAACAAGCTCAAACCCTTTCAGGGCGCCGATTTGGGCGACAACTGGTTTGTTGCCCGCACCGGCTACACCGGTGAAGACGGCGTGGAAGTGATTCTGCCCGCCACCGAAGCCTGTGCTTTTTTCCAAGCCCTGCAAGCGGCCGGTGTGCAGCCTTGCGGCCTCGGCGCGCGCGACACCTTGCGCATGGAAGCCGGCATGAACCTCTACGGCAACGATATGAATGATGAAACCAGCCCCTTGCAAGCCGGCATGGGCTGGACGGTAGACTTAAAAGACGAAGCCCGCGATTTCGTCGGCAAAGCCGCGCTGGTGGCGTTGAAAGAACAAGGCGTAGACGTAAAACAAGTCGGCCTGCTGCTGGAAAAAGGCGGTATCTTGCGCGACGGCATGGAAGTGATTACCGAAACGGGCAACGGCATCACCACCAGCGGCGTGTTTTCACCCAGCCTGAAACAATCCATCGCCATCGCCCGCGTGCCCAAAACCTTTGAAGGCGACGCGGCTAAAGTGTTGCTGCGCGGCAAAGAAGTGGACGTGCGCGTGTTGAAGCTGCCGTTTGTGCGCAATGGGCAGAAGCAGTTTGATTGAGGCCGTCTGAAAGTTGTGCGTAGGTCGGATACTCGTATCCGACATTTAGCCGAAGGCTGAAAATAAAACTGGTTCTGCGAACAAGCGTCGGATTCGAGAGCCCGACCTACGGCGGCTTTTGCACCATGTGTAGGGTGTGTGGCGCAAGCCACGCACGCGGTTGCAGAGAATCGAACAACGCGTGCGTGCCATAGGTGCACACCCTACTCACGCATGCTGCGCTTGCTACGGTGGTAACACAAGCCAATGTCTGTCTGAAAAGACACACCCTTTCAGACAGGCATCATTAACCGATAAAGCCGTTTTCATTCCTTTCAGACGGCCTTATCTTTAAAACCCCCTTTAAATCCAAACATGGAGAACACATCATGAGCAATATCCCTGCCGAACTGAAATACGTATCCAGCCACGAATGGTTGCGCGCCGAAGCCGACGGCACCATCACCGTGGGCATCACCGAGCACGCGCAAGAATTGTTGGGCGACATCGTGTTTGTCGAGCTGCCTGCCGTGGGCGCGGTGCTGGCTGCCGACGAGCAAGCCGGTGTGGTGGAATCGGTAAAAGCCGCATCCGATGTGTATGCGCCGATTGCCGGTGAAATTGTGGCCGTGAACCAAGATTTGGTGGATGCGCCGGAAACGGCCAACAGCGAGCCTTACGGCGCGGGCTGGTTTTTCCGCATCAAACCGGCCGATGCCGCTGCTTTAGACGGTTTGCTGACTGCCGAGCAATACGCTGCCGAAATCGGCTGATGATTGAGAAGGCCGTCTGAAAGCAGTTTTGCGTTCAGACGGCCTTTTTTATCATACAAAGGCGCGCCCAAAGGCCGTCTGAAAGCAGCGTATGCATTCAAACGGCCTTTTCACAATACCCAAAAAATCTATGAAAACCATCGGCATTATCGGCGGCATGAGCCCCGAAAGCACGGTTGTGTATTACCAAACCATCAACCGTGAAATCAACCGGCGCCTGGGCGGCAACCGCAGCGCCGATATTGTGCTGCACAGCGTGGATTTCGAGCAGATTGTGGCGCTGCAAAAAACCGGCGATTGGGCGGCAGCGGCCGCCTGCCTGAGCGAGAGCGCGCAAAAGCTCGAGCGCATCGGCGCCGATGTGTTGCTGCTGGCCACCAACACCATGCACAAAGTGGCCGATGAAATTCAGGCCGCCGTGCAAGTGCCGCTGCTGCATTTGGTTGATGCCACCGCCGAAGCCGTGAAAGCGCAAGGCTTGGCCACGGTGGGCTTGCTCGGCACCCAATTCACCATGAGCGACGGCTTCTACAGCCGCCGCATGCAGCGGCAAGGCGTGCGCACTTTGGTGCCGTCTGAAACACAGCGGGCGGAAATCCACCGCGTGATTTTTAATGAATTGTGCCTCGGCCGCTTTGAAACCGAGGCCAAGGCTTATTATTTGGATGTGATTGAAGATTTGCGCACGCAAGGTGCCGAGGGCGTGATTTTGGGCTGCACCGAAATCGGCCTGCTGCTCAAACCCGAAGACTGCGCCCTGCCCTTGTTTGACAGCGCTGAAATCCACGCACATTCGGCGGTGGATTTTGTTTTGCAATGCTGAACAAGGCCGTCTGAAAGAAAAACATGACTTATTGCGAATTTGCCAATCAGCTGCCGGACAACACCGACAACCCCAACAAGCATTACCACGATCACGCCTACGGTTTTCCGATTGATAACGACAGCGAATTATTCGGGCGGCTGGTGCTGGAAATCAACCAAGCGGGCTTGAGCTGGACTTTGATGCTGAAAAAGCAAAAAGCCTTTCAAGCAGCTTATTCAGGCTTCGATATCGCCAAAGTAGCGGCCTACACCGAAGCCGACCGCGAGCGTTTACTCGCCGATGCCGGCATTGTGCGCAATAAATTAAAGGTCAACGCCGCCATTCACAACGCACAGCAGATTTTGGCGCTGCAAGCCGAACACGGCTCGTTCAAGCAATGGCTCGATGCGCACCACCCGCGCAGCAAAGAAGAATGGGTGAAGCTCTTTAAAAAGCAGTTTAAATTTGTCGGCGGCGAGATTGTGAACGAATTTTTGATGAGCACGGGCTACCTGAAAGGTGCGCACAGCGAAGATTGTCCGGTTTATGCCGAAGTGTTGAAGCGGCAGCCGCAATGGGCAAAAGATAGTGAAATCAAAGAAAAACGGATACAAAAATAAGAAATCTCAAAGCGTGTGTAGGGTGTGTGGCGCAGCCACGCACGCGGGTTAAACAGCTTCGGCGCAGGTGGCCGCGCCACATATCCTGCGCCGGTTTGCAAAAGCATTTCATTTATTTCATTATCGTTATTTCATTATCGTGAAATATGGAAATGGCCGAAGTTGATATCTATGCAAGCCGCAGGCAATGACAATAACACAACCAGGCAAAACAGCTTTTCAGGTTATTTTTTAAACAGGGGTAACACAAGCCTTCAGGCCGTCTGAAAGCCGCTTGCACGGAAAACACAACATGACAAAAGAATGGAATCCCGATCTTTACCGCCGCTTTGAAGCCGAGCGCACGCGCCCGGCGGCCGAATTATTGGCACGAATCCCGCCCAAAGCGTTTGCCCGCGTGGTGGATTTGGGCTGTGGCCCGGGCAACAGCACCGCTCTTTTGCACCAAGCCTATCCCAACGCCGCGCTCACAGGCGTGGACACTTCCGCCTCCATGCTCGAGCAAGCCGCCGTGCGCGTGCCTTCCGCGCAATTTATTCAGGCCGATTTTACCGATTGGCAAAGCGATGCGCCGCCGGATTTGCTGTTTGCCAATGCCGCCTTGCAATGGGCGGGCAATCATGCCGATTTGCTGCCGCGCTTGGTGGGGCAGCTTGCCGAGGGCGGCGTGTTGGCAGTGCAGATGCCCGACAACCTCGAGCAGCCTTCGCATTTGCTGATGGCCGAAACCGCGCGCCTGCCGCAATGGCAGCCGCAAATGCAGGCCATGAAAAACCGCAGGCCGCTGGCCGAGGCGGAAGAATATTACGATATTCTAACCGCCGCTTCGTGCTCGGTGGATATTTGGCGCACCACTTATTACCACATCATGCCCGACGCCGAAGCGATAGTGCACTGGTTTCGCGCCACCGGCCTGCGCCCGTTTTTAAACCGGCTCACAGAAGCCGAACAAGCAGCTTTTTGCGCGGATTATCTGGAAAAGCTGCGCGCGGCCTATCCGCAGCAGGCTGATGGCAATGTGTTGCTGGCTTTTCCGCGGCTGTTTTTTGTGGCGGAAAAAAAGTAAACAGCGGCATGTTTTGCCGAATAACGCGTGATTTTTCATCAGCTGTTTCTGCCGGAATAAGCGCATACCCGCGTTTTTAAATGCAACAAACATGCACCCATACAATAAAGGCCGTCTGAAAGCCGACCGAAAACCATGATTAAGCTATGAACGCCGCCCACAACCCCGACCGCCCTCAACCGCTGCTGCTGCTCGCCATCGCGCTCATCGGCGTGTTTGCTTTTTTGCAGGTGTATTCCGTGCAGGCTGTTTTGCCGATTTTGATGCACGATTTACAGGCCAGCGAAGTGCAGGTGGGGCTGGCGGTGGGCGCCACGGTGATGGGCGTGGCGCTGATGTCGCCTTTTATGGGCATGCTCTCCGATGCGCTCGGGCGCAAGGTGTTTATTGTGGGCTCGCTGCTGTTTCTCGGCATACCCACCGCCCTGCTGGCCGGCGCGCAATCAATTGAAGCGATGATGTTTTACCGCTTTTTGCAGGGGCTGGCGGTGCCGGGGATTACGGTGGTGCTGATTGCCTATATCGGCGAAGAATTCAGTGGGCGCATGATGGCGCGGCTGATGTCGCTTTATGTGTCGGGCACGGTGCTGGGCGGCTTTTTGGGGCGCTTTTTGCTCGGCCATTTAAGCGAAATCATGGGCTGGCGCGGCGCGTTTTATGTGATGGCGGCCTTGAGCCTGGCCAGCGCGTTTTTCGTGTGGAAGCAGCTGCCCGCTTCGAGAAATTTTGTGGCCAAGCCCAAAATCCAAACTGCTTTGCAAACCTTGAGCGCGCATCTGCACAACCGCTATGTGCTCACCGCCGGCGCGCTGGGCGCTTGTGTGCTGTTTTCGCTGGTGGGCTGCTTTACCTATATCAACCTTTATTTGGCCGACGAGCCTTATGCCTTGAACAGCGCCCAGCTTGCCAACCTGTTTGCCGTGTATCTTATCGGCATGGTGATTACGCCTTTATCGGCCAGGCTCATCACCCGCTTCGGCGGCGCGCGCACGGTGATGATGGCATTGGCTTTATCGATGGCGGGCGTGTTGGCCACTTTATCGCCGCCCATGTGGGGCATTGTGGCCGCGCTCACACTGATGTCGTCGGGCGTGTTTATCACGCAGGCGGCCACCATCAGCTATATCGCCGTGAATGTGAAAGAAGGCCGCTCGCTCGCCTCTGGCCTCTATTACATGGCTTACTACACCGGCGGCACCATCGGCGCTTGGCTGTGCGGGCTGGCTTATAAAAGCGGCGGCTGGCACGGCGTGGTGGCCGCTTTGCTGGCGGTGCAGCTTTTGGCCTTGCTGATTGCCGCCAAAGGCATGGTGAAAACAAAAATGGCAAAGGCCGTCTGAAAAGCGGGAATCACAATCATCATGAACACACTTTCCATCACCCGCCGCCGCTTTGTGCAGATAAGCGCCCTTTTGGCCGCCGCTTTAACCGCTTGCGGCAAAACCGCGCCGCATGCCGCTCTGCCCACCGGCAGCACCATATTGGCGCTGGGCGATTCGCTCACCGCCGGCTACGGCGCCGATGCCGAAGCCGCCTACCCTGCCGTGCTCGCCGGCCTCACCGGTTGGCAAATTATCAACGGCGGCGTGTCGGGCAACACCAGCGCGCAGGCGCTGGCCAGATTGCCCGCGCTGATGCGCCGGCAGCCGCAATTGGTGCTGGTGAGCATAGGCGGCAACGATTTTCTGCGCAAAGTGCCCGAAGCCGACACCCGCAGCAACATCCGCCAAATCGTGCAGCAAATCAAAGCCGCAGGCGTGCCGGCGGTGCTGGTGGCCGTGCCCTATTTCACCACCGGCGCCCTCTTCGGCCGCCTGAGCGAACACCCTATGTATGAGGAATTGGCCGCCGAATTAAACGTGCCGCTTCTCAAAGGCGCATGGGCGGAAGTGCTGGGCGACAAAAAATTGAAATCCGACCAGATTCACGCCAACGCGCAAGGCTACCGCGTGTTTGCCGAAAAAATGTGGGCTTTTTTAAAGCAGCAGGGTTTTGCGCGATAACGCACACATGCCGTCTGAAACCTTTCAGACGGCCTCAACAACAGCTATATCGCGCGCACCACAACAAAGGAATACAAAGGAATATCCATGCAACGCATATTATGCTTTCTGGCCGCAGCACTTGCCGCCGGCACTTTGCAGGCCGCACCACTGAACGAAGCAACCCGCGCCCATTATGCCGATATAAGCGAGCAGATGCAGGCGTATCTGCCTTTGCCGGTTAACGGTTTTATCACCGTAACCAAAGCGGCGCTTGAAAAAGATCAATGGCATGTAGATTACCGTCTGCCGCAAGCAGAAGCACTGATGCAAACCTTAACACCGGGAAAGCCCAGTAGCCGCGTGCAAGCCGAGCAGATGATGAGCGGCATTCTCCAAAGCATGAAGGCCGGCACGCTTCAGGAATATTATTTGGAAACCTGCCAATCGCCGCCGCCTTTGCAGCCGATTGCCATAAATTACCGCGTGCTCGACAGCAAGAGCAAGCTGTTGGCAAAATGGCAGGTCCACCCGCGCGAATGCCGAAGCGAAGCAGCCAAAAAAGCGCAGGCACGCGGCACGATGGCGTTTGAAAGCAGCATGATTGCGGATAATGTGCGCTTAGACGAGGGCGGCGTGAAAAACGGCCATATGTTTGCACGCTATACCCTTACCGATCAGGATTTCAGCCAAATCCACCCGGATGCACTGCTCTATCTGCACAGCCAAATGAAGCAGCTTTTGCTGCCGATGGCTTGCAGCCCGCAAGGCGGCCTGATGCCGGGCATACTATCGGCTCAGTTTGCCATGCAGGACAAACACGGCAGAGCATTGCCGCCGGTGGACATATCGGCGGTGGATTGCGCCCCGACAATGGCAACACAGAAATAAACGCCGTCTGAAACCTTTCAGACGGCCTCAACCACCCAATCAAGCAACAACGCAACATTTAACAAAACCAGAGGAAAAACCATGAACTTCAACGATTTATTCAACCCCGCCGAATTTAGCGCACGCCACATCAGCTTTGCCGACCAGCCTGCTTTGCTGGCCGCTTTGGGCGAGCAGGATATGCCGGCTTTTATTGATGGCACGGTGCCGCAGAGCATCCGTATGCCGTCTGAACTCGATTTGCCCGATGCGCTTTCCGAAGCCGATGCGCTGGCGAAATTAAAAGGCATGGCGGCGAAAAACCGAATCAACAAAAGCTATATCGGCCTGGGCTATTACCCCACGCGCCTGCCTTATGTGATTCAGCGCAATGTGTTGGAAAATCCGGGCTGGTACACGGCCTACACGCCTTATCAAGCCGAAATCGCGCAAGGGCGGCTGGAAGCGCTGCTGAATTTCCAGCAAATGTGCATTGATTTGAGCGGCCACGAAATGGCGGGCGCTTCGTTGCTGGATGAAGCCACCGCCGCCGCCGAAGCCATGGCCATGGCTCGGCGCGTGAGCAAATCGAAATCAAACCAATATTTTGTGGATGAGCGCGTGTATCCGCAAACGCTGGATGTGATGCGCACCCGTGCCGAATATTTCGGTTTTGAACTGGTGGTGGGCGATTTTCAAGCAGCCGCTGAGGGCGATTATTTCGGCGCCTTGTTCCAATATGTGGGCAAAAACGGCGATGTGGCCGATTTGAGCGAAGTGATTGCGGCCGTGAAAGCCAAAGGCGCGCAAGTGGCGGTGGCGGCCGATGTGATGAGCCTGGTGTTGCTGAAATCACCCGCCGCAATGGGCGCGGATGTGGCCTTGGGCAACACTCAGCGCTTCGGCGTGCCGATGGGCTTCGGCGGCCCACACGCAGCTTATTTCACCTTTAAAGATGCCGACAAACGCTCAGCGCCCGGCCGCATTATCGGTGTGTCGATTGATGCTTCGGGCAAACCGGCGCTGCGCATGGCGCTGCAAACGCGCGAGCAGCATATCCGCCGCGAAAAAGCCAATTCCAATATCTGCACTTCGCAAGTGTTGCTGGCCAATTTGGCGGGCATGTATGCGGTGTATCACGGCCCTGAAGGCGTGAAACGCATTGCCACACGCATTCACGCGCTGGCAAGCGCTTTTGCCGCTGCGGTTTCGGTTTCAGACGGCCTCGAAGTGGTGCACCCGGCCTTTTTCGACACCGTGCTGGTGGAATGCGGCAATAAGGAGATCGGAAGAGCACACGTCTGAACTCCAGTCACCGATGTTTATCTCGT
>ERZ650307.363-NODE-363-length-25444-cov-4.367718_pt1 | contig 25444 bp, 19 predicted proteins | sample MGYA00376243_ERZ650307 | MGnify/ENA primary metagenome ERZ650307 (study PRJEB26733, sample SAMN07839242) | wastewater metagenome | biome: urban; feature: artificial channel; material: waste water | place: USA: North Carolina | collected 2016-03-31 ... | reverse complement strand
GGAGGTAAGCGGACTGGCGCGGCTCGCCGCGACAGGGCCGCTTGACTGATGGGATGGACTCCCCCGTTTGTTTGCGCGAAATTAGCGCACTGGTCTTCATGGGCGTGGGGATCAGGTGTTCAAACAAAGGAGTCCGACATGCATGCTACAACCGTGGCCGTCGACTTGGCCAAATCCGTCTTCCAGATCGCCGTCGCCGATGAGCACTGGCACATCGTTGAAACCCAGCGCCTCACGCGCACCCAGTTCGAGCGCTGGTTCGTCAATCGCTCGGTGGGCCTGGTGGTCATGGAAGCCTGCGGCTCCGCCCACCACTGGGCGCGTTGGCTCAACGCTTTGGGCATCCAAGTTCGCTTGCTGCCTGCCCAGTACGTTCGCGCCTACGTGCGGCGCAACAAGACCGATGCCAAAGATGCGGCTGCCTTGCTTGAAGCTGCAAGGGCATCAGACCTGCGCCCCGTGCGCGTGAAGTCTGTCGAACAACAAGCCCTGCAAGGGCTGCACCGCATTCGCTCGCTGTGGATGGGCACCCGCACCTCACGCATCAACGCCCTGCGGGGGCTTTGCAGGGAGTTTGGTATTGCCACTCCCCAAGGTGCCCGCACTGGCATCGAAGCCCTCGGCCGGGTGCTGGCTGATCCGCAGTCCGCCGTTCCCGAACTGATCCGCCACACCGCTGGGCAATTACTTGAAGAAATACGGCTGCTGGAAGCGCGTATCGCCCAGGTGGAGAGGCAGCTGAGCCTTGCAGCACGGCAAAGCCCGGCTTGCACCTTGCTGCTGTCGGTGCCGGGTGTTGGGCTGCTCACTGCCACCGCGATGGTGGCGGCTACTTCGGGCGATGTGACGCACTTTACGGATGCACGCCACTTCGCTAGTTGGTTCGGGCTGACACCGCGTGAATACAGCTCGGGATCGAGCCGGTACTTGGGCCGCATCTCCAAGAAGGGCGACCGCTACCTGCGCATGCTGCTCACGCACGGCGCGCGCAGTGTGCTCAGTGCGGCGCAGGTGGCCCAAGGGGCGGGCAAGCAGGTGCAGGGCGTGCGCTGGTGGGCGCTACAGGTGCAAGGTCGCAGTAACCACAACAAAGCTACATGTGCGCTGGCCAACAAGCTGGCGCGCATTTGTTATGCAACGCTCAGAGATCACAAGCCGTTTGATGAGGCTGCCCACTTGAGCAGGAAAGAAAACCGCCAGAGCTTTGTGATGCCAGCCTGACAAGCGAACAGGCAACACACAGGGTCAGGCCACAGCCAGTATTGATTCACCACTTGCGACGAGATGATCGACCATCATGGCCAACCGGGTTACTCCCACACCGCGCTACGCCGATAACTCTTCCGGCTCTCCCGCAGCCGCTTGTATCGTGTGGCGAAGCGGTGACGCAGATTCCATGTCGGCACGGGACATTTACGATCCCACTACAGATGCCGGATATACGACTGCAGGTGCTCTACCCTCTGGTCCCCAATCGGTCAGGCTCTTGCTGTTGTGGGGGAGTCCATCTACGAAGAGTTAGGGTACATGTTTCGCAAACAGCTCATTGAACCCCTCACAATCTTCTGACTGGCAACCATAGACGGTAGTGTCTGGTGCAGAACATAAGGCGTTGAGATTGTCCCGCAAGAATTGGCAGTTTTTGAAACTGCAATTGATGATGCGGCACCCAGCAAATGAAGTTCCACAAAACGTACCGCACATGGAGCACTGTAGGGAGCTTGCAGCCAGCGTTCCGCAAGATCAAAATGCAGCATGGCCAAGCCCCGCGAAGCAGCACCCCCACAAGAGCTGATTGACCTTGTGAAGCAGATCGTTGAGGAGTCAGGGCGCCCTGACGGATTCAACGCCCAGGCCTGGCTGCAAGGGTGGCTCACTGCGCCACTGCCCGCATTCGGAAATCGCCGCCCATGGGATCTACTGAAAGAGCCTGGAGGGCTGGCCTTGATCCAGTCCACCCTGTTGCAAATCCAAAGTGGCAGCTACGCCTAATCATTCCAGGCGGATCTAGCCCCGTCGCCGTACTGGCTCTGCCGTCAGGCCTTTGTGGCCTGGCGAATCTTCTACTCGGCCACGCTCGGTCCCATCCTCAAGGCTTCTTCAATCTTTGCAAGCTGTTTAGTGCGTGGGGGGGCCTGAGCCTTCTCTAACCGGGAATACGACAGCGGAGATGCGGCGAACAAGGACGCCATCTCCAACTGGGTGGCTCCAAGGGCCTAGCGCATCTGCGCCAACATCGCCGCTGCAAAAACAAGCGCCTCGCCAGAGGATCAGGTTTGCATGGAAATCAACGGACTCAAATGCAGCGGGAGCCGTCTTTCTGTCGTGCGGAAACGACCGACTGCAACTCGCCCATCATCTACCGGAAAGGCATCTTTCTCGACTCCAGTCACAGCGTCAGGGAAGCCGACCCTTGAGGTACTTGCCCGCGCCGCCGCTCAACTGGCTGCGGTCGATGAGCTTGCCTTGGAACTGGAAGTGCCGATCAATCCGAATGATCAGCAGCTTCTCAAAGTTGCCTTGGCTCTTGACTAATACGTGGTCGCTGGCCTTTTCGGGTGAGATGGTCTTCACCTCAACCCGCATGCCATCAATCGTGCCGTCAGAGCCCGGCGCGTGGGTCGCATGGCGGCGAAGACCGAACTTGATCTCTGCGTAGATTTCTCCCAGTTCGCCCCACACCTGAAGGTATCTGCCGGTATTCTCGAAATGCCGCTCGGCGCAGTCGACCAAGTCTTGGAAGATTTCCGTCTGCTCCAGGATGCTGAACGGAAAGCCTTCCCTGCTTCGTACAGGTTGAATCGAGGCGGCAGTGTCCTCTGGCTCGCCCTCAAGTTGTTCCTCGGCCCACTGCCGGTCGATGTACTTGGCTTCCCAAGGTGCATAGCCACAGGCCGCAGCATCCGCTATGTCGTCGGCGCTGTATCCGCGGTCGTGCATGTCGTGAAGAAAATCCCAATCGCTCATTCTGTTTCGCGCTCCTTGCTCGCTCGATTGTTGCGGCGTTGGTCCCCAGTTCGTGTTGTCAATCGGCAAACGGAATGGGTATAGCAGAGGTAAGGGGCGTATGTCACGTTGCGTCAGATGGGCCCATAGGTTCGGGAGGGTAACGTCTAAACGTCGGTACGCTTGTCTAAGCCGAACCGTTCGCGAATGACTGCCATCACCTTTCGTGCAGATGTCTAGCTCGTAGGTGTCGAACTTCCGCAGTCAGCCTGATGCAGTTTCTAACCCGACTCGGATAAAACCGGAGTTCGGCAGCCTCCTGCACTGAACTCAGTTTCTTGTCATACCGCACTTCGTCTATGCAAAGTGGCTTCGCAGTGGATCAAAAGCTTGGTGGAGCGCAGGAGTCATTACGACGCTTCGCCAATTACAACTGGCATCATGCCCCGTTCCGCTCGGTCAGGTAGATGTGGCGCGCGTGGTGACCTTGCCGTGGGCTCTGTGGTCACGAGCATCTGGTTTCTGCAATTCAGACGAACTTGCTACAAGAGCTTCGTTTTGACGCTATGATCTCCGTAACGCGCATTGCGTGTGGTTCTGAGCAACCACGGCCGGGAAGTTGCCTCCCCGGTTGATCGGCTCAAAGGACCTACTTGGTCCTCCCTCTCCAAATCTTCACCGATAACCACCACCTGTGGCCTGAGGCAACACGGCGGCTCCGCCGTGGCTTGATTGGAGAGAAATATGTCCCCCCAAGAACTGCTTAGTTCGCAACGCACTGTTTACGTGCTGGCTGAAAAGCCTGGTATTGATGACACCACCGCCAAGCCTTATTGGTCTCTGAAGCTGGAGGGGCTGCACCCTGACCAGCTTAAATCCGCGGTGGCGCGGCTGCGCACGCAAAAGCGCAAAGTCGGCATGCCGAAATCAGAAGAGCGAACACTCAAGTCAACGGACCTGCTGCATTCCTTAGCCCGTGCACTAGGGGCCAATTCTTATGACGACTGGCGGGAAAATGTGCACCCCACGATCATGACACTGCTCTCAGAGCACGGCATGGTTGACCCGACCGATCTCATCAAGTGGGCGCATCCACCTGGTTTGGTTGGTGCGCTGAAGGCGCGACAGGTCTCCGACCGAATTTTCAACGCTGGCCTTCCCATGCCACGGAAGATCTTCACGGGCGTCGGGTCTCATCTGTTCACACCCATCGGCTACGACCGTTTCGACATCCACCAGATTGCAGGACGTCCAATGATTGACGTTGTAGAGTGGTACGAATTTGGTCGCAAATACTCAGACGATGTTCTGACGTTAGCAGTGGCTATACAAGGATCGCATGACCCCGAATCAATCGATCTGACAGGTAGATGCCTGATGCTCAACGCGATCAGTGGATACGTGGGCTGCACGTACAACATGCTGGGAGACAACTTGGTGATGCCAGCCTCAACACCACCAGAGTTCACTCTCTATCAGACAACTGAAAAAGACATCGATCTCCAGCTGAAGATGTTTGAGCTGTTCCGCGAAGAGATCGAACTGACAGAAGCTGGCTGGGTAGATGTGATACCGGTTCCAGGAAACGAGAATTTGGTTTTTCTTAAAGGGGCAAATGGAGCCTTCGATTGGGTAGTCCGAGATCAGCGAGATATTGAGCTGACTTCAAACCCTCTCTACCCTTTCTTTGAGAAGCGCGAGGTGCCAACGGCCATGGACATGAGCCAGATAGCAGCGCGTCACTACTTCAGTCGTGGTGAGTGGCAAGAAAAGCTTGAGCACGATGCAGAAAAGCGTCACTACGCTGACGGTGGAACTATTGCCAACTGGCCTGGGTATGACAAGCTGATTGAGCGCGAGTTCTTGTCTCGTCCTGGATTTAAGGCTCCCAAAAGGAAGGCAGGGCCGGCCAGCCATCGTTTCGTTTCACATAGGCTGAGGGACTACCGTTTGATGGTTTCGCCACTGATCACGATCGATCAATACGCATCGTTCCTTGCAGAAACGGATTGGGGACGGAACCGATTGGAGAAAGCGCACGCGAGGAGATTGGACATCGAGCGAGACCTGATGTCGGTAAATTCTGGCGACTCGGGGGATCTTCCAGTCAGTGTCACATGGCTGGACGCCGTTGCGTACTGCCGCGACTTTGAGAGGCGACACGAACTCCCTGTCAGGCTGCTGGAGCCTGAAGAATGGGCTCAAATCGCTCCTGCACCGTCAGTGGATCGCAGTCGGGTAAATCCTGTTCGCGTCATTAGCTGCAATGCTGGTAACCGGCCCATTGACCCCGTTTATGAGCAGTTGGACTGGGCCGTGGTGGGAGGGGATGGGGAGCTTGGGAAGAACTCCCGCCATTGCCATGGGCCAGATGGCACCCTCTCGTTTGGTCCAAACCTGCACTGGACCCACAACAGCGAGGGATTGCCCTTTCTCTCGGTAGCTGGCTTCTGTGAGTGGCTCTTGGGATATCAACAAGGCTCAGCGCCGTTCGCTGAGGCTGGTCGCGGCATTGTAGCGACAGGTGCTGGGATGTTCGGTTCTATCGAGCCGGCTCACTTGGCGATGCGACATGAAGGAGCGAAGGTCGGTTTCCGTCTTTGCTACGTCGCTCTTCCAGACGCCTAACTACTCACCCAGGAGCACATCAAATGAAAAATCTCCATATGGGAGAGGCGTCCGCACGCCCACGCGTTCGCGAACTGGTCATTAACTGGCACATCACGGAGGCCTGCAATTTCTCCTGTCGCTACTGCTACGCGAAATGGGATGGCGCTGAAAAGGAGCTGATTCACGACTGGGGGCGAACCCAAAAGCTGCTGAATGAGATTGCCTCATTTTTTGCACCTAGCAACCTGTCGAATCCACTTCAGCAGGCACTCTCGTGGTCTGCTGTACGCCTGAACCTTGCAGGAGGCGAACCATTGCTGTATCCGGAGGCTGTGCTCCGTGTGCTTGCCGAAGCACACTCTCTTGGGATGAACACATCCATCATTACCAACGGGACACGTATTACAGAGGAATTCTTGGACCAGCTTGCACCACTGGTCTCGATGATTGGGGTCAGCATTGACGCTGCAAGTGATGCCACCAACGTTGGGATTGGCCGAGTCGACAGGCGTGGCTCCTTGTTGAACAACCAGGAACTGGCCAGATTGTTGGCCAAGGCAAGGACGATCAACCCAGGGTTACACGTCAAGTTGAACACCGTTGTCAATGCCCTGAATGCCGAAGGCGACATGGGTAACACCATCGACACTTTCCGCCCTGATCGCTGGAAGATTTTCCGTATGCTGCCGGTGGTCACCGGCGATCTGGCAGTTTCATCTGAAGTGTTTGAGGCGTTCATCGCCCGGCATGCGCGATACAAGGGTGTTATGTGCGTCGAAGACAACGACGTGATGAGCGAGTCTTACCTCATGCTCGATCCGCTGGGGCGTTTCTTTCAGAACTCTAGGGGGCAGCAGGGCTATAGCTACAGCCAGCCAGTGGACGTTGTTGGTGCGACACAAGCGTTCACCGATTGGCGTTTTGCCGTCGGATCCTTTGCCTCACGGTATAGCCATTCGAGCAATGGAGCTGTCAGATGAAGCGATACAGCATATGCAAGGAGATTCAAAAGCTCGTTCGACGATTGCTCCACGAAGGATGGACGTATGAGCAAGGCAGACGCCATGGGCGCATACAGCTCAAACATTCATCTGGATTCGTTGCAGTCCCCGGAACCCCAAGCGATCACAGATCGTTCGTGAACTTCGCAAAGGCTGTCCATCGCCTGCAAGCTGGGGGCGTTCCATAGTCGATTGGCAGGGCGTCAAGATCAACCATCTGAGCGACGTCTTTGGATTCATCTCGATGAATCCCGGGTTGTTAGCGATTGCTGCTGGCTGCCACAAAGCGGCTGTTGGGCACTGCGACTGGCGCTGGCCTGAGTGACGGTTGTAAGAGGTACTCAGATCGTAAAAATTCAGAGACTCTACTGGCACCCCTTCACCGACCCTTTCCCATCAAGAGGACTCGCGGTTTTAACCAACGGCAGTACTCATTATTGATGGTCTGAGCGGCATCAATGCAGCGATTGCTGTCGATCGACACCGAACGGCGAACTTACGCTGCCTGGGTTCAAGCAGTCACTGGGCAGGCAGGCTGCTATTGCCGCGAGCGTCGCCGATGCGACGCACAGTGGCCGGCTCGGCCTCGTGAGTGAGCCGCGCATTCTCCCGTCGCGCATAACGCCTGACTGTCGTCTCTTGGCAGTTGCCGACCGTTGGCGCGGACCCTGGGCTCCGGGAAATCCCTCGCCCAAAGGGCTAAAAGAAAGTCCTCTTGGCGGCCGCGATGGTGGCGGCCACCACGAGGGAGCGGCTGAAGCACAGCTTCTGACCATTGCGCGGAACTGCCTGAAAGACGTTCCCGCGGCTTGACTCATTTCGGCGCCTTCGCAGGGGCCCATGGCTTGAGCGATGCTCACATCAGAAGTTAAACAGACTCGGTTGCCTGATCTGTTGGTGCGGCCGAAACTCTGGTCATCCGAGTCACCTCACCAAGGATCTACATGAAGTCTCTCCAGACACGCACCAGCAGGAGGATTTTTTCTGTTCTGTGCGCTCTCGCGTTGGCGTCGCTTGCGGGGCCAGGCATGGCCGACAACTATCCCTCCAAGCCGATCCGCATCATTTCGCCCAGCCCCCCGGGCGGAGGCACCGATGCAATGTCGCGGCTGGTGGCTTCCAGGCTGACCGAGACGGCCAATTGGCAGGTATTTGTCGAGAACGTACCCGGAGCCGGCAACAACATCGGGCTGCGCGCTGGCGCAAGAGCGGCTCCCGACGGTTACACCCTGGTCATGGGAGAAACCAGCAACCTTGCAGTCAACCCGTACCTCTACAAGAGCCTCGATTTCAGCGCGGTGGACGATCTGGTGCCGGTCGCGCTGATGGGCTCGGGCCCGCTCGTGCTGGTCGTTCGCACGGGAAGCCGCTTCGACAGCCTTGCGTCGATCATCCAGGCCGGCAAGAAGAGCGATCTGTTCTACGCTTCATCCGGAAGTGGAACAGTCGGTCACCTGGTCGCAGAAAGCCTGCGTGATGCTACCGGCATCAAGCTGCAGCACATACCGTACAAGGGCGCCGGCCCTGCGATGAATGACCTGCTGGGTGGCCAGGTCGACCTGTACTTCGCCTCGCTGACTGCTTCACTCCCGCAAATCGCCGCCGGGAAGATCAGGCCACTGGCCGTTTCGTCTGAAAAGCGGCACGCCGCGCTGCCGCAGGTGGCGACCCTGGCGGAGTTGGGTTTCCCGAGCTTGACCTACACGGCGTTCTACGGCGTTGTCGCGCCGGCGCGCACACCCGAGGGCGTGCTGGACCTTCTGAACAAGCAGATCAACAATGCATTGGACACGGACGAAGTGCGGGCGGTGTTTGCCAAGCAGGGCATCACGCCCCAGCTGATTTCGCGAACCCAGTTCGCCTCCTTCCTGGCCGCGGAGCGCGCCAAGTGGTCGGCAGTGGTCAAGAAAACGGGGGCAACCGTTGACTGATTGCAAATCGGCGGTCGACCTGCGCAGCGACACAGTCACGCAGCCGACGGAGGCGATGTACGAGAGCATGCTGAAGGCGCCGCTGGGCGATGACGGCCTGGACGGCGATCCGACGGCAGAAGAATTGGAGAGCGGCGTTGCGACTTTGCTGGGCAAGGAGGCCGCTCTCTTCGTACCCAGCGCGACCATGGGGAACCTCGCGGCCATCCTGGCGCAAACCGCCCGCCAGGAACTCGTGGTGACGGAGGCTTCCTCGCACATCTACACGGCGGAACGCGGCGCAGCAACGTTGACGGGCGCTTTCTATGAGCCGATCGCAGGCGTCGCCGGGGCGATGAACCTCGAACGGCTGGAGCAGGTCCTGGTGGAGCCACGGGGCAGGCTCAAGACAGCCCTGGTCTGCATGGAGACATCCCACAACAACGCCGGGGGGACGGCGTTGCCGTTGGAGCACATGCGACAAGTGCATGACCTGTCCCGGCGCCATGGCGCCAGCATCCATCTCGACGGAGCCCGCCTCTTCAACGCAGCGGTGGCCTTGCGCGTGGCGCCTGCAGCCATCGCTGCTTGCACAGACACTGTCACGATCTGCCTGTCGAAAGGACTTTCGGCCCCCATGGGCGGTGTGGTCGCCGGCACAACTGCCGTGATAGCGCGGGCGCGCGCGATTCGAAAGATGCTGGGCGGCACGCAACGCCAAGTGGGCATCGCGGCGGCGGCAGGACTGGTAGCAATCAACAGCATGGTGGCCCGACTGGAAGAAGATCACAAGAGGGCGGCGCTGCTTTCTGACGGACTCAACGCGATCGCGGGGCTAAAGGCGAACAGCCCGCAAACCAACATCGTCCAGGTTGATGTCAGCGCCACGGGCATGGATGCCTCACTTTGGGTTGAGAGCCTCCGAAGCATGGGTGTTCTCGTGCGGCCATGGTCGCGATCCCTGCTTCGTTGCGTGACGCACCGGCACCTGAGCGATGTCGATGTGGAGACGGCTGTCCAGGCATTCACGTTCGTAAGTAGCAGCGTGGCCGCCGTAGGACGCCGCACGCCAAGCGCTGCGACGCACAGTGCCGCCATCGGCTAGCCGCTGCGCGAGGTCAGGTTGCCCTGCCGACTCGCGATGATCGACAGGAACGCGTCGCGCGCTGCGTTCACGTTACGGCTGTCCTGGTCGGCCTTGCGCCGCACAAGCGAAAGCTGCCGCGATGGGGGATTCCTTCCCAGCGGGACAACACGCAAGTCGTAAGCGCTGATGAGCTTGGGACGTGGGAGCGGCACGACGGATACGCCAAGGCCCTCGGACACCATGGCGACGATGGCGTCGATCGACCTCAAGTCCACGATCCCTCGCGAGCCTGGGGCCACCCGCCGGACATACTCAGCGGCCGCGCGGCCGCCACTCGTCTGGCGGTCGTAGGCAATCCAGGGCAGTTTACGCAACAGCTCCTGCGGCCTCGCTTCCTTCACGTCCGCCGCAGTCAGCATGACAAACGGCTGCCGGACCAGGTCTTCCCAAATCAGCCTGGAGGATCCGCCTGAGGGGGGGCGCACCAGTGCAGCCGCGTCGAGCTTTCCCGCGGCCAGGGCATCGAGCAAATCCGGGGTGTCGTTCAAAGGCGCGACGGAGACCTCCAGGGCGGGGTGCTCATCTCTCAGGCTTCGCAGCACGTAGGGAAGCAGGTCAGATTGAATGCTGGTGAGCGAGCCGAGCCGCAAGGTGCCGGACACCGTGAGAGTTGGTCGCACTCGCAGAGCCTGGATGCGGGCCGTTGTATCCCTGGCCGCCTGCGCGACCTCCAGCGCGAATGCTGTCGGCCGGCTCTGACGTGAAGACCGGTCGAAAAGGGGCTTGCCGAAGTAGGTCTCCAGCTGCTTGACCTGCAGGCTGACAGCACTGGGCGTGCAACCGATCACACCGGCCGCGGCCGTGAAGCTTCCCTTGTCAAGGATGGCCACCAGGGTAGCCAGATTGGAAAGATTTAGCACGCCTGTATCCCTTCATCAAGTTGAAGCTCCGGATGATCATAAGAATAGCTCAAGGGCCGGAAGCACCATTTTTCGTAAGCTCCTCGACTCCGCGTGTGGGAGGGTGAATGGCGGCCCGTGCGAGCGCCTTGAGCAAGCCTCACATGTTGGGTGACGAAATCTCGTTTGCACTTGGCTGCGGTGCCCCCTAAGCTATTCGCATGCATCAGTTGCCTCCAGCCCAACCCGGAATGCGAGAGTCCGAGGTCGAAACGCCTGCCTTGATCCTCGATCTCGACGCATTCGAATTCAATCTCGACACAATGGCGCGCATGGTGGCAGGAGTCAGCGCCAGGCTTCGTCCGCATGCGAAGACGCACAAATCCCCCGTCGTGGCGAACCTGCAGATGCGCCGCGGCGCCATTGGCCAGTGCGTGCAGAAAGTCGCGGAAGCGGAGGTCATGGCTTGGGGAGGTGTGGAAGACATCCTGGTGACCAACCAGATCGTCGATCCGCGCAAGCTTGCCAGGCTTGCCGCCCTGTCCCGGATAGCGCAAGTTGCCCTTTGCGTTGACAGCCCTGAGCACGTTTCGCTGCTGGAAGCTGCTGCTCGGACTGCCGGCGTCAGGATGTCCGTCCTCGTGGAAATCGACGTCGGCTCTCGCCGCTGCGGCGTGCCTGCGGGAGAGGAGGCCGTCGGGCTTGCGAGGCTTATCGCAGGCTCGCGCCACCTCGCCTTCGCGGGACTCCAGGCCTATCACGGCGCAGCGCAGCACTTGCGCAGTGCAGTCGAGCGGCGCGAGGCCATCGGCAAGGCTATTGCCGCTTGCGAACGAACCGTCGAAGGACTGAGCCGGGCGCGCATTCCCTGCGGGATCGTCTCCGGCGCCGGGACGGGGACGTTTGAGCTGGAAGCCGCGTCGGGCGTCTATACCGAGCTCCAGGCCGGCAGCTATTGCTTCATGGACGGCGACTATGCGGCCAACCTCCAGGAAGATGGTCAGCCATTCCGCACCTTCAGGCATTCCTTGTTCGTCCTAGCCTCCGTCATGAGCACCGCCAGGCCGGGGCTGGCGGTGCTGGACGCGGGGCACAAGGCCGTCGCCATCGAAAGAGGGCTACCGACCGTGTGGCAGCAACCAGATTTGCGCATTGTTTCGGCGGCGGACGAGCATGCGCGGATGGAGTATCCCGCAGGCCGCGCAACGCCAGAGATCGGGGAAAGACTGCGACTTATCCCCGGACACTGCGATCCCACGGTTGACCGTTTCGACTGGTATGTCTGCGTCAGGGCGGGCCGAGTGGAAAGCGTCTGGCCTATCACCGCCCGTGGAGGCATGCAATGAACACCAGCGGGGATACGGGCTGCCTCACCTTTTATCTGAGCTGCTGCGAAAGAGCAGTGCGCGCTGCTCAATGAGCGTGTGGCCATGCTGGACTCCATGGGGCGAGCGGGTAGTCGGTACTACGACCTCGATTGGGTACGTTCAGAGCGAAAGAAGGCGAGGGATGAGCAGTTCAAACTGAGGTGCTGACTGTTTGAGATTGATGTATCAGAAGTCTTGCGGCGTATTAGGGCCACAGACTTGCGGCTAAGGCCAGTTACAGCTGACGAATTCGCCGGGCTCATCTGCCGAACGGCGTTTCTCACACCAACATACAAACTACCCTAGAAGTCGGCGGTGCAGCGGTTGCTGCCGTTCATTCACCCACTGCAAACACCCGCTTTAATTTGTAAAGCGGTCGTTGAGTCCTGTCGATTCGTGAGGCCAAGTCTTTGCCGGATCTTTACTCAACAGAAACTGGGCGACCGCAACAGATCAAACTCCTGGGTGATCTTTGGTGCACCAACCCGCACACAGACCAGCTCCCGCTGCGACAGATGAAATTGCTTTCTAGGTGACGTTTGCTCCCATACCAAACATTAGTCCACGATCAGCTTGTTGTTGTTCAGCAGCTGCGTGACGATCTGCGCGTCAGTCGTTGCCCCCGAGTACAGCGATTGCAGATTGACACCCACCAGGACGATGCGCTGGGTTTCGGCCGCAGTGCTGTACACAGCACCCACCGCATGCGAGTCGCTAGCAAAGCCGCCCGTGTGGCTGATGTGGATGAGCGTATCCCCTCCAGAGATCACGAAGTGCAGGTAGTTGGCCAGGTTGCCAGCACCGTTGGACGGCCCCACACGCTCACCTTGCAGAAGATCACGCAGGTTCAACACATCGCCGCCCGCAAGGTTGTTCCCTGCCGCTGCAGTGGCAAAGTTCAAGATGGAATCGATGGCCGGTGTAGCTGGTGCGCCTTGATCCCCAAGATTCCAGACGAACACGTCCACGACATTTTCGCCCGCATCGCCACCCTGCATGTTGTCGTTGCCAGGGCCGCCCACCAACACGTCTGAGCCGAATCCTCCAATCAGAGTGTCATCCCCGTCTTCACCATAGAGCATGTCGGAACCGATGCTCGCCGAGATATTGTCATCGCCTGCGCCGCCTCGGACGATGTTGTTGCCGCCGGATGCGTTGATGGTGTTGTTTCCACTACCGCCCTGGATGTACTCGTTGGCCGAACTCCCGGTGTAGTTGCCGTTTGTCGTGGTGGTGATGTCCACAGTCGTGTAGTCGGCCTTCAGGGCGACTGTGTTGGATACGCTGGCAGTCCCGCCACTTGCTTCCGTTGAGGTGACCTGCACAGTCAGGTTGGTGGCGTTAGTGGTGTAGCTGCCCGGCAGCGAGATCATCAGGTTGGGCAGATCTGCCTCGGTGAATTGCCATACGCCGCCGCCCAGGTTGGCGCCTGCGTTGAAGGTAATGCCCGAAGGAGCACCGCTCACTCTGATGGTCAGTGTTTCAGAGCCATCTGTGTCCACCAGCGCAGTGGTAATGGGAAACTTGGCGCTGACCCCTCCTGTGCCCTGCGCATTGACGACCAAGGCTTTCTGCAACACCACAGACGGTGCCTGCGCGGAACCCACAGTGACAGTGACCGTGGCGGTACTGGTGCCCCCGCTTCCATCTTGGACGGTGTAGGTAAAGCTGGCGTTGCCCTCAAAGCCTGGTGCAGGCGTGAATCTGACGCTGCCTCCCACGAGGCTGACTGTGCCCTGCACAGCTGCCTGCACCGAATCGATGCTCAGCGTATCCATGTCCGGGTCGGTGTCGTTGAGGAGCAGTACAGTTGGAGGAATAGTGATGGCCACATTCATGCCGGTCATGAAAGAATCGTTGTTTGCAACAGGTGGCCGATTGCCGACGGCGTTCACGGTCACCGTGACGGTGCCCGTGGCCGAGCCGCCCTTGCCATCGCTGATGGTGTAGGTGAACGTGTCATTGCCCACAAAGCCAGGGTTTGGCGTATAGACAGGATTCTTGGATACGGCGTCAATCACCACCGAGCCATTGGCGCCCTGGGTCACACCAGTTACCAAGAGCGAATCACCGTCGACGTCCGTGTCATTGCCGAGGACAGCAACGGTTACAGCGATGTCTTCATCGGTTGTCGTAGTGTCGTTGTTGGCGACGGGGGGACTGTTGGGTGGCGGGGTGCTCACGGTGATGCTGAGCGTGCTGGATTCTCCTGTTTGCACTATGTAAGTCCAGCCCATCGGGCTCGTACCGACAAAGGGCGACGCGGCTGTGAAGGTGTAGGCACCATTGCTCTGGATGGAAAGGGTGCCGTAACCTGCTATGGGCACCGTGGTGCCAGCCGCATACGTCAAGCCTTGGTATTTGAAGCTCGCCACAGTCAGCGGGCCATCGGCGTCCGAATCGTTGGTGAGCAAGTTGCCAGAGGCCTGGGCACCGGCAATGACGGAAACCGAGTCCGCCTGCAGTTGACTGGGATGATTGCCCTGAGCTGCGGCAGCGGCATCAGCGCACAGTTGGGCCACATCCACCCAGCAGGCGTTGCTGGGGCCCAATGTGGCGCCCACCGCACACTGTGTGTCTGGCCGTGCTGGGGTCACCGGGAGCGGGGAAGGAACACCCAACGGAAAGCAGGTGCTCAATGCGGGCGCCGTGATGCTTGCGATGCGCAGGCTGGAAGCTGCCTGGTTGGTATGCACCACCGCCAAAAAACCCTGAGGACTACCGCCGGGGGTTGTGCCTGTCGTTTGCACAGGTATGGTCAGGGTCTGGCCGCTGGCCTGGGTGAATGCCTGATGCAGCTCCTGCAACTGGGCTTGCACTTTGTCACCCCAAAGCACCATCGTGCCCAACGCCAGCGCGGCGAGGCCGGCGCCCACAGCACGCACTCGGTGAGGCGACAAAAGACCCTTGCGCAGCATCCAGGGCACACATGCCGCGATGGCAAGCGCCAAGAGCAGCAGCGCGCCTGGATGGTCCACGGGGATCGACGCTGGCGAAAACGGGGCTGCGGTGATGGTCTGGGCCTGTGCCAGGGGAGTCATCAGAAGCAGCACACTGGAAAAGAGAGCGCGAAAAATAGAAAAATCGTGGCAAGGCAGCTGGCGCAGCATCGGTGATTCTTTCAGGGGGTTGGTCGCGGGAGATCAAGGGGTGATGCCGCACAGATCACACATCGCCACTGATTTCCTGGCGGGGGCTGCAAGCAACGTGATTTTCTAAACACGGATGATAAAAATAATTAACACAGCAAGGGTGAACCGAGCTGCTGCGTTGAAGGCACCAGTGAGTGAGACAAAGTTTTAGCAATAGGCGAACTGAACCGTCGAAGAATTTGAGTGAAACGTGAGCTACACAATCTGCGGAGGCGACGGACGAACTTGTGCTTGACTCTAGAGCGGCTGCAACAATTTGCACATCCCTGAAATCAGGTAATTCAGGGAGAGAACACGAGTAAATGACTCATGAACGTTCGCTTTGGAGTCACGTGAGCGGGCTACTGAGGGTCGATTGCTGTCAGCCGATCAGCTCGCCCCGGAAGACCGTTCACAGCCTCAAGCTAACATAGACTGGTGATCGACGGCTTCACAGCGGGAGAGTCCGTTAGCCTCGCACCGTTGAATATCCGCTTCAGGTCTGTACGGCCAGTTGACTAACCGTCAGGGAAGGTGGATGTTGTTGTGCAGGAAATTACGCCAGGAAAGCTCCGGGAAATTCAGCTACGCCTCAGGGTTGGGAGGCGAAGTCAGATATGGCTGATTCGATTTCAACCACGTTCATGTTTTTTGCAGCAGTTCATTCTTTTGGAATGGTTGAGACCTTTGCAGCTGCAATCGGTAGTATCCATCCAGGGTTGAACCCCAAAAGCGCTGGCCAGCGTGCCGTCTACGCCTCCGGGCCGCTCAGGTGCAGCAACGCCACGGCCCCCAGCATGAAAAAAATGTGCGCATTGTTCTGACCATTCCAGGAGACCGATTGCCACATGGCGAACCACTCGCCACCCACAGTAAGGAACCCCACGCCATAGAGCAGCACACCCGTAGTCAACCCGTAGACGGCCACGCCCTTGGCCGCGTGGAAAGCATCGGCTGTGGCGCCGCGAGCGCGCCACAGCCGCGCCAACCCCCACCAGCACAGCAGCGCTGTGCCCAATTGCCAGCCAATGATGAGCGTATAGGCTGCGTGGTGCAGCACAGGTGAAGTAACGGCCCGCAGCATCAGCGCTTCAGACCGGAAGGTGTCGTCCATGGACAGCACATGGGTGACAAACGCAAAGTTGCTGCCGTAATCGGTCAGGTTGCCCAGCGCGATCAGGCTGAAAAACAGCGCCACCATGGCCACCAGTGCCATTCGCGAGACGCGCAAAGCGGTTCGGGTACCGGTCATTGCGGAGCCGCCTTGCGCTGCTGGGCCATGTGCGCCAGATAGGCCAACAGATCATCAAGCTCAACGTCGCTGATCTGCGCGGGGCCAAAGCCGGGCATGAGCTGGGTGGGCCAGTTGCGCACGCTGGAGGGGTTACGCACCAGCTGGCGCAGGGCATGGGGCTGGAAGTATTCGGTCGGGTTCATGGGCAGGTTCAGGTCGGGACCGACCTGGGCATCGCCGCCGCCGTTCATGCGGTGACAGACCATGCACTGCACCACGAACAGTGACTGGCCCCGGCGCAGGCGGTCACCCGCGGGTACTTGCGCAGACACTGCAATCTGCGGCCAGCGCTTATCGGGGGCGGCACGCACGTTCAACCGCACTACCGCAAAGGGCCACTGCTCGCTGCGTACGCCCACGCTCTGTGGCCAGACGATGTAAAACGGCCCGGCACTGGCGACCTTGCCTGGCAACGCAGGCCAAGGGGCGCTATCGATTTCGATGGCCAGCCAGGGCTGGGGCTGTCCGGGCTCCTGCGCCAGCACCAAGGCGCCAGGCAATTGAGCGATAAAGCCATCGGTCGCCACGGCCTCCAATGTGTCGCTGGGGCCGAGGCCCAACTCGTTCAGCACCACGGCCAGCGGTACAGCGCGGTAGCGCATGTGGCGCTGGTAGGCCGCATCGCCAGGTACCTCAATGTCCTGGGCCTTGGGGTGGCGTGACAGGGCAGCACCGTCCAGTTGGCGCAGGCCGTGAGCACCGTCCAGCGTTAGCGAGGCGGCTAGGACCAGGCTTCCCCACCCGGCCAGCAGCACCGTCAGGCCCGCCCGAACGCTACGCCGCAGCCGGGCAGCGGCACGGGGGCGCCATGGGGTGGGTGGTACTGCAAGCTGCGCGGCGCAGTACGAGGGGCGAGAACGGTACGTCATGGGGGGGCTGAAGAGCGTTTTGTAGATGGATCAAGGGCAGTCCAGCGGCTCAGCGAACGGCAAAGTCAAAGTAGCGGTCGGGGTGGGGCTCTGGGTCGAGGGTGTAGTGCCACCACTCTTCGGGCAGGTTGCGAAAACCGTTCTGCCCCAGCAGGGCACGCAGCCAGCGCCGGTTATGCCGCACGTCAGGCGAGAGGTCGGGGTTGTCGGTGTGCGAGCGCGCATCGAACAGGTCGAAAGGCGATCCCATGTCCACCTCATGGCCATCGGTCAGTGGGCCACGCACCACCTTGGAGGCGCGCATGGAATCGACCACTACCAGCGTCACATCCACCGTGCTGCCCCGGCTGTGGCCGGATTTTTCGGCAATGTAGCCACGTTGGAAAAGCTCGGTTTTGGGCACTGCCGGGTAGTAATCAGGCTTGGTTTTCTGATCAGACAGGTCGCTGCCCCAGCGCACAAAGTCATTGACGGCGATTTGCGGGCGATAGCAGTCAAACACCTTGATGGACAGCCCCTGGGGGCGCACCTGAGCCTGCGCGGCCTGTACGGCGCGCGCTGCCGGTTCGCTCAAAATGCACGCCGGGGCTTGGTAGCCAGCCACTGTGCGGCCAATAAAATTGTTACTGCCGTAGTAGCGCATATCTTGCTGCACATCTGGCGCTACGGCATGCAGATGGACAAAGCCGGGCGGCAAGGCGCTGCCCTGCTGCGCCACTCCAGTAGGCGCAGCACAGCCCGCCAACCACGAAGCCAGCAGTACCGCCGCAGCAAGCTCGGTAGCACGGCGCGCACCGCGGTGGCCCATTGACCGATCGATAGCCTGAACCGGAGCCTGGCCTGGTTGCTGCTTTGTCCTGTGATACCACATGCCTGCTCTCCTGATGCTGGTTACGAATCGCAGCAAAAGATGTCCAATTGGCCCGGAATTGGCCAACGAACCTCTGCATAAACCGCCCCTCAAGGGGGCAACCGCCGGCTTGAAGCTGATTCGCGATGAGAGACTTCACAGTCTCACGAGAATTTGTAAATAGAAAAAAGCTACCTGAGCTTTTTAGACTCCTGCTGCTTTCAAGTCGCGAAGCTCTTTTTCTAAAGACTCCAACTGTTTTCTCAACTCGCGGGCGCGGGTGTCACACGCAGTGGCGGCGGCCTGCATTTCCGAAGAGATCGACTGTTCCCAGGTGGCACCGGCTAGGTTGTTGGTGGCGGAACCCTTCTTTGCAGCAAGGCTGCGCTGCTGGGAATCACACTGTGCTTGATGCGAGGAAATTGCAGTGCGTGCGTCCGGCACGCCTCTGTTTTCCAGATAGGTCCGACGCTGCCAGCGCTCTCCGAAAGCACCTTCCTTTTTGTCTCCTGCCGCACCAGAAGGTAGTGCCGCATGCGGTGGTAACGGACTCGTGGCATTGCCACTCGCCGGTTTCACGTCAATTTTTTGTCCCTGCCCGGCACAAGGTACATCCTGAAATACCGTATTGCCGTCTGCGCCCACGCACTTGTTGATGGCGAAAGCTGGAACCATGACTACCGCCGCGAAGGCGAAAACTACTTGTTTGAGCATTGCTCCTCCACAGTGGATGGTCGCAACTCCACGACCCGACCTCGCACGCGAGAAGTATCCGCTGTGCTCGGCAAAAAGTTAAATGAACTCAGGCAGCTACCGCACCAGCCCGAGCATTTGCTCGGGCCGTCGGTCGACCTGGCCCGTCAACGCCGGGCTGTGTCTGGGGAACGCTTATTTTTCGCCGATGTAGCTAAAGCCGTTCTTGCCATTGGCACGGAACTCGTATTTTTGGGTGAAGTTCTGAAATACTCCGGACGTGGTGACCTGCATGAAGACCGGCATTTCGGGAACCGGGGTGGTCACTGTTCCTACATTCACGGGTTGGGTCACACTCGCCTTCGCGTTCACCTTCCAGGAGATGATGGCGTACATCTCTTTCACATCCATATTGATCAGAGGCAACCAATGGCCGCCAATGCTGGGGTGCTTGGCGTCGTAGTAGCCCGACAGGGCAAACTTCACCTCGGTTTGTGTAACGGGAATAAGCCCTTTGGTCTTGATATGGACCACCTTCGATGCGCTGCGCTTAGCAAGCTGATATTGATCGTAGCGGTCGTCGCTACCAGACAGTGCGCGTGTGAAAGCACCCTGGGCCTCTGTTTGGGGGCGGTTGTCCTTGATAACATCCCAGGCGAACTTTGATACTGCGATCACCGTGGCAGCATTCTTGAGCGTCTTGTTCTGCGGTTGAAGATAAGCCTGCACAAAGGACGAAATATTCGTGCCTGACTTGCCATACTGTTCGTACAGGCTGTTGAAGTCATCTTGGCGCGAGGCCATCAGGACCAGAAACTGGTTCCAGTTGCTGCCGTGTGCCTGAAGAGCTTCCAGCATCTGCTTGGGCGTGATCTGGAAGTTGTTAAAAAACTGGCTCAGTTCAGCTTCACCATTGCCAGTGTTGTCGAGCTCTGGGTGAGCATCCAGTGCTTCATAAAAATCGACGAATTCCGACATCGTCAGCCCGGAGTTGCGGTAATCGGTATAGACAGAGACCAGCGAAATATCCATGTCATACACCTCTTGCGCCAGCTCGCTAGGGTTCACTGTGCCGCGGCGCTTGCCCAACTCGGCCCAAAATTCCGATAAGAAGGCCTGAAGGGCGGCCATATCGGGCAAGTCTTTGGCGGTTTGCTTATTGGGGTTGATGCTGCTGACCTTGATGGGAATGAGACCGTCGCTGGCAAGGTTGTCGCTGGTGGTGACCAGTTGACCGGTTTTACTGAGACCGTAGACGCGATAGGTCGAAATTTCGGACAGCGCTTCGTCCATGCTCAACTCGACAGTGAATTCGTCACCGGGACCTGGCCGGCTTTCATCGCTACCGCCGCAAGCACTGAGAAAGGCAGCAGCCAAGGCTGCACATAAGACGGTTTTCTTCATGAAGGGCCCCTTTTGTTTTGGAAGTCGATATGTTCGAAGGAACCTATCCACTTGTCATTCCCTGGTTTCAGGTAATTTGAGCGGTATGGGCCTGAAGTGATAAGCGATGCGTACCAAGATGCACTATCTCTGACTTGGTCCCTGGCAGCGAACCTGGTTTGACCTCGATGGCACAGATGCTGGCTACTGGCGTGCCGCCGTCCAGTGATTACAGCGACTACCGGGGTAAGTCAACTTGCGAGTCAAGCGCAGTAGTGCCTTCATCCACGTCGCTGAGTTGGCGCAAGGAATCTGCTTGTTCATGGATCCTCACGGCCAAGCCGCAGCCGCTTGCGTGACACCAAAGCGCTGACGCAAGCCCGGCGGAAGCCACTTCTGTGCGTGCGGGGCAATTGCATGGGCGTGGATAGCGCTGCCAACCAACGCTATACGCTCAGCACTCCTCAGCGCATGTTGGTAATGACGGCCGTTCTGCCATCTACGATTTTTCTCAAGACGTTGGCGACCATTTCATATGCAGTATTCCGCCGTGACAACAAATACTGTAGCTCCAACCTGTCCATCTGCGTAGTCATGTTGCGCTCGTCTAGCATCCCATTGATCCGACTGATCATTCTCTCGGCAAACCTGGGTGTATCGCTGCTCACACATTGCAGCTCGGGGTGTTGCGTACAGTATGTCTTCCACTTCTGATCGTCATCGCCGTTCTGGCGCAAAGCATCTCTCAATTGATCATCCTGTTCCTGCCCCTTCCGCATCTCCGCCAGCAGAGTTGACAACTGCGCTTCCGCAGCAGTCTGGCGATCCAGGGCAGCCGCTATCAGCAGAGCTTTGAGGTCATTTTCTGCACCGAGGGCGTCGATCATCGCCTTGACGCTGGGCTCATACAGCGCAGCGAGCGGGTTGTTCGCTTTGGCGGGTAGAGCGGCCAATGCCTTCCAGGTCGGTGGTCGCTGCACACGGCAGTAGCTAAACAGTTTCGACTCCGCTATTACCAGTATCTGCCCAGCGGGGCACTTCGTTGGGGTGGACTTGAGCACACTGACCTTGTCTACGTCCGACAGCGCCTCGCGCAGGCTCAGTTCTGCCAATTCCTTGCCCGCAAACTCGGGGATGGTGTCGAGCCGGTCGTAGAAGGCGATGTATTCCTTCAGCGTCACCCCCGAGGCGGCCACGTCGTCCATCAGGTCAACGATGCGCGTTTCCAGATCGTCGATTTCTGCCAGGATGGCTTGCGGATCGCGCGTGCCTTCGTGCTCTGCTGTGGCGTTCCACAGTTGCTGGTAGAACTTTTGCTGCTGCTGCTTCAAAGTTTCTGGATTGGCCACTGACGTAGAACTGCGGCCCTCGCGCGTGACGGATTCCAGAAGGGGGACGCGCACGCCTGCCAGCAATCCCGGCTGATCGGTCTCTACCAGCGCCCCTTCTGGCGTCACGCCATGCACCACGTAGTGGTTGATCTGACTGCCGCCGTCCAGCAAGGGGGTCTCCATCGCAAAGCGCGCACCAAGCGGAAGCTGGCTGAGTGGGGTTACGCCCCCTGGGTCGGTGTCACTACCCCCTCCACACGCTATCAGCAGGCTGGCAGCCAGCCCTGCGACGCTCAGTTTCGTCCAGGATTTCATACCTCGGGTCTCCCAATACATATACGGTGCCGGGATTAAACCCGTGGCAGCGTGGCAAGCAAATCCCCGATTTCAGGTATTTTGGGGCTGACTGCACTCCCTGATTGCTTGGGCTTGCGGATGCGTGCGGCGGTCAGAACCACATCCCATCACGTTGCAGTCACACCGAAAATTTGAGGTGGGATAGGTCTGTTGGGCTTGGATTTGAATCCGCCCCCTGGTCATTCAGGCAGGGAGCTATCTTTTCAATAGCAAAGTCAGGCTCACCGCCGTGCCCGTCCCCCCCGATGTGACTTCCAGCGTGCCACCCATGCGCACAGCCCGAGCTGCCATGCTGCGCATGCCCACGCTGACTCCAGCGTTTTTCACGGCTTGTACGTCAAACCCGACACCGTCATCCTCAATGCGCAAGCACAACACCTCAGGCTGCGGCTGCGTACATTGCACGTGAACATGCCGTGCACGGCTGTGCTTGATGGTGTTTGACAACGCTTCCTCGACCAGCCGCGTGAGGCCCAGGCACTGCAGCGCACTGGGGCGGACTTCCCACTGCTGCGGCATGTCCCACTTCGATACCACCCCCAATTCATCAAAGATGCGCGTAAACCGATGGCGAATCGGCGCGGCCCATTGCACCGGCGTTTCCGGCACCTGAGCCCCCGCACTGGAGCCTTGGTCGATCACCTGGCGCAGGTCGTCACGCAGCACCTTCAGTAGCGACAGCACCCGTTCATTGGGCAGGGGTTGGGGCGCCTGTTCCACCAGCGCCATGCTGCGTATCAGGCTGCCGCCCAGACCATCGTGCAGATCGTGTGCAAGCTGCATGCGCTCTTGCAGTCTGGTGCGCTCCAGAGCGTGCGCGTGCTCGCGCTCCAGGGCCTGCGCCAGCTCGGCACGGGCTTCGGCAACGCCCTTCGTCAGTGCGCGGTTGAAGCGCTCCACGCTGCGCACCCGTTGCATAAGCTGCGCACCCAGCAGCAGCATCACCAGCGAGATCACCAGCAACCCGCTGAATGCAGCCCAGTTGCGTGCCACATTCCAGCGGTCCACTCCAGGAATGAGTGTGGTCATCGTGAGCGCCGTCACCGCCAGCCAACACAGCGCAAGCAGCATGTGCAGGGTCTTGCGTCCCTCGGTCCGGGGGCGCCATGCGTGCCACTGGAACTGCAGGCAGTTGGCAATGAAAACCCACATGGCTCCCTGCCACACCCTGCCAAACCAGCGCCCCGCGATATCGTCTGGTACCAGCACCGCCGTGCCCACGCCCACTGCTGCCAGAGCCCACAGCGCTTGCTCCACTCGGGGCAGCCGTTGCCCCCCGAAGCGCAGGGTGAAAAAGCAGGCTGATAGCACATAACCCACCATGGCCACCATGCTGAAACGGCTGCGGGTGATCGAATCGGGCCAAGGCCACTGCGTGTATGCCAGATAGGTGGTCAGATAGATCAGCCACGTCAACGCCATCAGTCCGAACCAGCCGTAGGCTGCACCGGCCGGGGTCTTGCGCCGCAGTGCCCACACCACCAAGAACAGCGTGCCCGCCATACCGCACAGCACCGCGTTGATCAGGTACAGCGTGCGCTGGCGCCATTCAGAGCGATAGTGCTGGGCGGCCACTGTGGACGGGTCGCCCAATCGCACCCCACGCAGGCCTGGCCCCAGTGCCCGCGGCCCCACGGCACGCACCCACACGGTGTTCACCCCTGGCTGCAAGCCTGATTCGGGCAACACCCACCACCGAGGAACGTTCCAGCTGCGCGACAGCGGCTCCACCAGAAAGGCATCGCGCCATAGCAGGTCGCCGTTGTTGTACACCTCGCCCGCCACGCTGATGCCGTCAATGCCCAGAGCAACGGGTTCGCCATTCTCACAACCACGTGCCCAATCGATGCGGTACCAGCCTGAGTCCCCGTGCGTGGGCCAACGGATGGTCCACGTATCGGGCAAGGTCACGTTCACCCACCCGGTCAGAGGCCGGGCTCCATCGAGCGCTGGTGCAGCCTGCACCGACACTATGCGCGGTGCACAGGTATTGGCCAACACCCCGGCTGGCAGCCACAGCATCAGAGCGGCCAGCCACACCAGCAGCCGCATCAGTCCAGCCATCCGCGGGAACGTGCCTCGTGAACCGCGCCCGTGCGCGATGACACCGCCAATTTACGGTACACACGCTTGACGTGGCTCTCCACGGTGTAACGCGACAGGAACAACTGCTCCGCAATCTCACGGTTCGACAGTCCGCTGGCCACCAACTGCAGGATTTCGTTTTCGCGTTCACTGAGGGAGTTCTCTGGCGGCGGCGATGCCGCGCCTGGCGCCGCCGAAGCAGGTAGCAACTCCAGAATGCGCCGTGCAATGAACGGGTCGATGGGAGCGCCACCGCGCAGTACGCTGCGGATGGACAGCATCACCTCCATATCGTCGCGCTCCTTGAGGACGTAGCCTGTGGCTCCCGCCCGCAGCGCACCCAGAATCGCCTCCTCAGAACTCCAGGCCGACACCACCAGGATACCCACGCCGGGGTCCTCTGCGCGCAGCTGCGCAATCAACTCACGCCCATCGCCGTCGGGCAAGTGCAAATCCACCAGCACAAGCGCCATGGGCTGCTGCGCCAGGCAAGAGCGCGCTTGCGCCAGCGTGGCAGCGAACAGCAGGGCATCTGCCGGATAACCCAGCGCGCTGAGCACCCCATGCAGACGGTGCTGCAACAGCGGCTCATCTTCCACTACCAGCACGGGCGCGGGCAGGATGGATTCGGGGGCAGGGGTGGGCATGGGTGCAGGCAGTTCAAGGGAGCAACCGCGATAGTAGGCCAGAGGTAAGCGCCTGCGTATCCCTGAGATTGGGTAATTTGCGTACGCGCTCCCAAATTACCCAATCTCAGGGATACCGCCGCTCGTAACAATTCCCTACGATTCTCTTGCAAAGCACACAGCTTTGAGGTGTTTTGGCCTCTGGCGCTCGCCAGATAAGCGCTGACTGCTATCAAAAAAGGAATCTACCGGTGTTATCTACCATCGTTTCCCATCCCGCCCGCTGGCTTGTCGCCACAGGCCTGATCGCCGCCCTGGGTGGCTGCGGCGGCAGTTCGCCCGATCCGCTGAATGAATACCGTACGCAGACCGTGCACTGGGCCGAATGCGACTCCACCATTCTGGGCAGGCCCATGAATAGCGAGCTGCCCGCCGGGCGGCTGCAGTGCGCCCAGGTGCGCGCACCGATGGACTGGAGCGAACCCCAGCGCGGCGATATCTCCCTGGCCGTCATGCGCCTGGCGGCAGGCCGACCCGAGGCACGGCGCGGGGCGCTGTTCTTTAATCCTGGCGGGCCCGGCGGCGACGGGCTGCCGATGACGCTGCGGCTGTGGACCGCATTCGCAGACAGCCATCCCGCCAGTCCCCAGGGCGCGCAGCAGCTGCGCCTGCTTGATGAATTCGACATGGTTGGCTTCTCGCCGCGCGGCGTCGGCTCCAGCACCACGCTGCACTGCTCCACCAACGCGCTCCAGCGCCTCGTGGGCCGCGCCAGCGCCCAGCTCAACGCCGACAACCTGGACAACGCGGCCTACAACAGCCGCACCATGGCCCAGGCCTGCCTGAACAACCCGATCACGCCCTACATCAACACCGACGCCACAGCGCGCGACATGGATTTGGTGCGCCACCTGCTCGGTGACAGCAAGCTCAACTACGTCGGCTACTCGTACGGCACCTGGCTGGGCGCGTGGTACGCCAGCATCTTCCCCGAGCGCGTGGGGC
>ERZ650307.362-NODE-362-length-25458-cov-8.180884_pt1 | contig 25458 bp, 25 predicted proteins | sample MGYA00376243_ERZ650307 | MGnify/ENA primary metagenome ERZ650307 (study PRJEB26733, sample SAMN07839242) | wastewater metagenome | biome: urban; feature: artificial channel; material: waste water | place: USA: North Carolina | collected 2016-03-31 ... | reverse complement strand
TTGCTTTAGCTTGTATTATGCTATGGCTGCCTTTATGACAAGTAATTGTCAGGACACCCTAGGTGCACTGTCACAGGCTTCCGCCTTGTTATCTTATTTTTTCGAATGGGTATCACACCCAAAACCAAACAGGCCGTCTGAAAAAAGTTTCAGACGGCCTTTCAATGCAAGCATGAAAAACGCCTTGTTTCAAAACAAGGCGTTGGGTGAGAGAACAATGTTTGACTTTAACTTCATGATAACGCTTGTTGCAGAAAATCACTGTTTCAGTGTTTGGCGCATCATCACCGTGTTTCAGCCAAGTTTCCGTGCCGTGCGGCTTATCGGAAAACGGTTTATTGCAAAAAAGATGTTTACTTGGTGTGCGCCGCGAGTGGCGTTCGGTTGCCGAGACCTGCTGTTTAAGCGGCCGCTGCCGGCATCATCTATTTGCACCAAGTAACTGCCTGCGGGTTTAAATCGACGGATACGCCGTTTGCGCAGATGTGTTTGATGGTTTGTACATCACAGGCTTCAACAAGCCACAGGCAGCCAATGCAATACTGAACGGCAAAAATGCAATCAATATATCCATCAACGCTCCTTCTTTATGTGAATACGGCTCTACCGTAACAAAACTTTCATCTGCCTGCAAGCGCCTTTACACAGAAAAAATCCGCGCCTTCCACCCGCCATAAAGCCCTATAGAACCGCACACCGCTTTCGCTATATAATCGCAGCACTTCAACCCGCCGGCTGCCCATCATGACCAACTGCTACACCCTGCCCGACACCCGCCCCTATCCCACCGATCCCGTAAAAAACGAATTGCTGCTTTATGCCGGCCAGATTGCGCAAAGCAGCAGCATCGCACAACGCAAGCTGGCGCAGGAATCGCTGGCGGCCGGCATCTACACCATGTTGCAGCAAAACCATTATCTGGGTTTGTCGGTGGCCATGAGCATGGCGCCCGACACCGCTGCTTATCAGGCTTTATTCAACAGCCTCGATGGCGCTTTGCAGGCCAAAACCGATGAAGAAGTGCAATGGTTTGCGCTGCCGGTGGTGCTGGTGGCCGGCTGCAAACAGGCGCAAAGCCGCTCAGCCGATGCGCCCGCGCTCGAGCTGGCCGCCTGCTTGGCCGATTATCCGGCCTTGCGCCCGCTCGCACAGGCCGATTGGCTGCCCAAGCTTGTGCACGCGCAAGATTTGGCGGCGGTAAACGCCGGCCAATGGTTTGCCGCCAAGCAAAGCCGCGAAGCCGCCGCAGCTTTTGCCGCCACGCTGCCGCAAGCCGATTTGGCCTTTCCCGAAGGCCAGTCGGTGCAGGTGGTGTTTGCGTTGGGCTATGGCAGCAAAGCGCTTCAAGCCGCTTTGCTGCCTTTGAAAGAGGCCGCACTGCCGCTGATGCAGGTGTGGCAGCAGGCGCTCACGCAAAGCGGCCTGACCTTATTTGCCAACCCGCTTCAGCCCGCCACGCCGCTGGCCGCGCTCACCGAGGGCAGCCATATGCGCCAACGCATGGCGCTGGATGTGTTTGCCGCCAATGCCATTCGCGCCATCCGCCTGCAAAGCCCGCGCGTGGGCGTGGTGATGGCTGCGCAGCAAGGCGGCACGCTGCTGTTTGGCTTCAACGCCACCGATGGTGCTTTTGAAGTGGCCGAGCAAGTGTTTGCCTGGCCGCTCTCGCCGGTGGAGCGCATCGAAACCGTGCAACAAGATTTTCTGGATTTGATGGTGGAATGCCAAGTGGAACACATCCGCCTGCTGCACGATGCGCTGCCCGAACGCACCGAATTGCCCACTTATGCGCAGGCACTCAACCTGCCCGGCCACAACCCTTTATTTGCCGAGCACCACTGATGAAAAACCACGCTGTTTTATTTGTGTGCCTGGGCAACATCTGCCGCTCGCCCATGGCCGAATATGTGTTGCGCCACCGCGCTGCCGAAGCCGGCGTGGCGCACCGCATTCATGTGCAAAGCTGCGGCACTTCGGGCTGGCACGATGGCGAAAACATGCATCAGGGCACACGCCGCACCTTGCAGCAACACGGCATTGCCGCCACAGGCTTTAGCAGCAGCAAAATCCGCCGCCAAGATATCGATGCTTACGATTTTCTGATTGTGATGGACGACGACAACCTCACCGAGCTCGAACGCCTTTTCGGCCGCCAAGCGCACAAAATTTTCAAGCTCACCGACTTGCTGCCCGATTCGGGCTACAACGAAGTGCCCGACCCTTGGTATAGCGGCGATTTCGATGAAACCTACACGCTCGTGCGCGCCGGCAGCGATGCTTTGTTGAAGAAGTTGGGTTTGCTGTAGGTGTGCCATTATCCGCAAAGAGGCCGTCTGAAAGATAAATGTTTCAGACGGCCTTGAGTTTTTTGCTTTGGCCGATAGGCTGAAATTTAGCGGGCATAAGGGGAAAGCTTGTTCTGCGAACAAGTGTCGGATTCGAGAATCCGACCTACGCCGCTGCAATCATTTGCAGCATAAACCGAAGGCCGTCTGAAACGTTTCAGACGGCCACTCCGTTGATGCATCCAGATTCAAAAACATCTTTGTCTACAACCACGCCGCAGGCACTTTAATCGCGCTTTTTCAACACCCACGCCCACACCATTTCCACCAGCACCGGCGCTTCGCCGCTCTCGTCGCCCACTTCGCAAGGCACAATCATATTGCCGCGCTCTTCGTTTTGCAGACGCGCCGCCATCTCTTCGCTGATGTGCGCCACGGCATACATATTGCCCTCAGCGCGTTTCACATATTGGGCATTCATCGATTTGAGCAAAATCAGCTTGTCGTCGGGCGTGTTCATCTGCGTGGCAAAGCCGGTGGCGGTTTCTGCCAACAGCGCCATCGCGCAGGCGTGCACGCCGCCGATGTGGTTTTGCACCGCGCGCCGGTTGCGCACGCTCACGCGCACCTGCTCGCGGCTGATGTGTTCAAAGCGCAGGCCGGCCGTGCCCAGAAAAGGCACAAAACGGCCCATCAGGCGGGTTTGCACGGCTTCGCGCCAAGAAGCGGGCAATTTATTCAAGCGGCCGAGGCTGCGGTACATTTTGTTTTCAATACGCATGGTTTCTCTCTTTGATTTTATGGTTGGGGCACAAATGCGGGTTGTGCGTTCAGACGGCATCATAAAAGCATTTGCGCCCTGAAGAACAGCATGTTTTTAGTGCCTTTATACCAAACGATAAAACAACAAGGCCGTCTGAAAAAAGTTTCAGACGGCCTTGTATGTCAAGCCAATCTACAAATGCTGCTCATACGGATAGCTCATCGGCTGCCCCGATTTTTTCCGCCCCAAATAATCTTGATAAGCCGCGCGCACTTCTTTGCGCAGCAAAAAAAGCGCCAGCAGGTTGGGCATCACCATAAAGCCGTTAAACATATCCGACATATTCCACACCACATCCACCTTGCCCAAAGCGCCGAGCACAATGGCACACAACACCAGCGTGCGGTAAGTGCCCAAGCCGCGGTGTTTGAAGAGATAGCGGATATTCGATTCGCCGAAATAATACCAACCGATAATGGTGGTAAACGCAAAAAAAGTCAGGCACACGGCCAAGAGCTTCTGCCCCCAATGGCCAAAGGCAATGTGAAACGCCTCTTGCGTGACCGCCGCGCCTTTGAGGCCGAGCAGATTGGCATCGGTGAGCAAAATAATCAGCGCGGTGGCGGTGCACACCAGCAGCGTGTCGATAAACACGCCGATAAAAGCCACCATGCCTTGCTGCACCGGGTGCGCCACTTGCGCAGTGGCGTGCGCATGCGGGGTGGAGCCCATGCCCGCTTCATTGGAAAAGAGCCCGCGCGCCACGCCGAAGCGGATGGCTTCGCGCACCGAAATGCCGGCCAGGCCGCCGCCCAGCGCCGCCGGGTCGAAAGCCGCCACCACAATCTGACGCATCACCGGCACGATGTGCGCGGAAAACTGCACCAAAATCACCAGCGCGCAAATCATGTAAACCAGCGCCATAAACGGCACCACAAATTGGGCAAATTTGGCAATGCGCTCGATGCCGCCCACAATAATCGCCGCCGCCAGCGCCGCAATCACCAGCCCCACCGCTAAAGGCGGCAAGTCAAACGCCACCGTCACCGCCGAAGTGATGGAATTGGATTGAGTGGCATTGCCGATAAAGCCCAGCGCCAAAATCAGCGCCACCGAAAACACGCCTGCCAAGAGCCGCGCCGGCCGGTAGCCGAGCTTGGGCGTGAGGCCGTGGGTGATGTAAAAAGCGGGGCCGCCGATGTATTTGCCGTGGCTCACCACACGGTATTTCTGCGCCAACACCGCTTCGGAAAAAATGGTCGACATGCCCAAAATCGCCGAGAGCCACATCCAGAAAATCGCCCCCGGCCCGCCCGCGGTGATGGCCGTGGCCACGCCGGCCACATTGCCGGTGCCGATTTGCGCCGAAATCGCCACCGCCAGCGCCTGAAACGACGACAGCGATTTTTGGTCTTTACCGCCTTCGCGTTTTTGAAACAGCCCACCAAATACCTGCTTCATGCCCTCGCCAAAGCGCGTAATCTGCGGCACGCCCAGATAAAGCGTGAAAAACAGCCCGATGCCGATCAAGCCGTAAATCAGCAGATAATCCCACAAAATATGGTTTACCGCATTCACCCAGCTATTGAGTAGTTCTTCTGTCATCCCTCGCTCCCGCGTGCTTTATGAAACAATATTTCAAATTGATTTTCACTGGTTTGCAAATAAAATACCAACAACAATCACCAAACAGCCGTGATTTTACATGAAAAAATCAAAATATCGTTTTGCGCTGCATCAAATCCGGCCAACAGGCTTTCAGACGGCCACAGCCAAAAAGGCTTAATCATGAAACTTTACTACCAAAATACCGCACCGTTTTTTATGCTAAAATACGCCCGTTTCAAACCCTCATTCCGCCACGCGGATACAGCAAGGAATACACATGGCCGGCCATAGCAAGTGGGCGAATATCCAGCATAAAAAAGCCCGACAAGATGCCAAACGCGGCAAAATCTTCACCCGTTTGATCAAAGAAATCACCGTGGCTGCCCGCATGGGCGGCGGCGACCCCACATCCAACCCGCGCCTGCGCCTGGCGATGGACAAAGCCTGGGATGCCAATATGCCCAAAGACAACGTGCAGCGCGCCATCGACAAAGGCACCGGCAACCTCGAGGGCGCCGACTACATCGAATTGCGCTACGAGGGCTACGGCATCGGCGGCGCTGCGCTGATGGTCGACTGCCTCACCGACAACAAAACCCGCACCGTGGCCGATGTGCGCCATGCCTTCACCAAAAACGGCGGCAACCTCGGCACCGATGGCTGCGTGGCGTTTAATTTCGTGCACCAAGGCTATTTATTGTTTGCCCCCGGCCTCGATGAAGACACGCTGATGGAAGCCGCGCTCGAAGCCGGTGCCGAAGATGTGGCCGCCCACGACGACGGCTCGTTTGAAGTGATCACCACACCGGGCAACTGGGCCGAAGTGAAAGCCGCGCTCGAAACGGCCGGCTTCAAATCGGAAGACGGCGATGTGACCATGCGCGCGCAAAACGAAACCGAATTGAGCGGCGAAGAAGCGGAAAAAATGCAAAAGCTGATCGATGCGCTGGAAGATCTCGACGATGTGCAAGAGGTGTATACCTCGGCGGTGTTGAATTTCGATTAAGCTTTTTTTGATTGTCGACACAAGGCCGTCTGAAACTTTGCTTTCAGACGGCCTTGGTTTGAATGAGCATGGCGTAGGTCGGATTCTCGAATCCGACACTTGCTCGAAGAGCAAGCTTTCCCGCGATGCCCGCCAAGCTTCAGCCTATCGGCCAAATGCCGGACATAAACATCCCACCCACAACTTGTTTTCATTTTCATTATTCCAGACGGCCTGTTATGATACAGGCCGTCTGAAAACCTTTAACGAGCCGATTATATGTTACCCACCGCCGCGCCCTCCCACCGCAACGCCGCCGCCAGCCTGGTGGTAGGCTGCGTAGTATTCGGGCTGGGCAGCCTGATTGTGAAATTCGTGCCCGTGGGCGCTTATGCCATCGCTTTTTGGCGTTTGGCCGTGGCCGGAATAATTTTCTGGCTGCTGGCGCGTTTTTTCGGCCAGCGCCTGCCCAAAAACAAAAAAGCCGTCAAAATGGCGCTGATTTCCGGCGTGTTTCTCGGCTTTGATTTGGCGCTGTGGCACGAAAGCATTTATGCCGTGGGCCCGGGCATTTCCACCCTGCTCAACAGCCTGCAAATCTTTTTTCTCTCTGCCATCGGCTTTTTCTTTTTCGGCGAGCGCCAAACGCCGTTGCAATTATTGAGCCTCGTGATCGCCATCAGCGGTGTGGCGCTCATCGGCAGCCCCGAGCTTAGCCACAACAGCGCGGCCGTGTGGGGCTTTGTGAGCGGCATCACCTCGGGCGCGATGCTGGCGCTCTCGATGATTTTCATCCGCGAAACCCATAAAATCGAAAAAACGCCGCTGTTTCCGATGATGCTGTTGGTGAGCCTGGGCGGCATGGCCGCGCTGGTGCTGCCCTCGCTGCTTTTCAACAGCAGCAATCTTTATCCCACCAATTGGCACGATGTCGGCCTGATTCTGATTTACGGCGCCGTGATGCAATGCCTGGCCTGGGGCATGATTGCCTATGCTGTGCCGCTGTTGCCGCTCACCCTCACCGGCCTTTTGCTCTTGAGCGAGCCGGTGGCCGCGCTTTTGATTGATTATTTCTGGCTGCACAAGCCCATCAACGGCCTGCAATGGGGCGGCGCCGCGCTCACGCTGTTTGCCATTTATCTGGGCTCGCTCAAAAGCAAACATGCTTAAACAGCCCTACATTTAGAATCAACAGCATCCCTCACACAGAGGCCGTCTGAAACTTTTCATACCAATCCAAAAAAAATAACCTAACTTCGTTGGCTCGCCTAGCCGTACTAGGTGTACTGTCTTCGGCTCGCCGCCTTGTTAGCTTACTTTTTTTGAATTGGTATCAGACGGCCTCTGTGATCAACAGCGCATGTCATGCACCCGCCGCACCCCATCCCAACCGTGCGAAACGCCGCCGAATCGTGTAAAATCCACTTTTACAATCATCAGGCCGTCTGAAAAAACATTATGAATAAATTTGCCTCCGCCCTTTCCACCGCGCTGGGCCGCTGCATCGCCACCAAAGCCGTGAGCGAAGAAGGCGCGCCGGTGGGCTTTATGTATCGCGAAGCGCCGGTGTTTGAAAACGACAGCGGCTGGCGCTTTTTCAGCGGCGACGAAACCGATGAATATTGCGACAACCCCGACAATTTCACCGTTTACAGCATCAGCGACATCACCCAAAGCAACCCGGCGGTAAACGAATTCATCAATCAACCCGAAGGCAGCGCTTGGGAATCAAACGAACAAGGCGAATTTCAAGCCGTGGCCGACTGGCAGCCGAAAGACTGATTTTCCCGCCGCCATCATTATGCACGGCCGCCGGCTTGAATAGCCCAAAACCCACCTTAATTAAAATAGAGAGAATGCCATGAAAACCCTGCTCCCCAACCTCAACGGCAAAGGCCTGCGCATCGGCATTGTGCAAGCACGTTTCAGCAACGAAATCGGCAGCGCCATGCTGCAAGTGTGCACCGACAAGCTGCAAGAAATGGGCGTGAAAACCAAACACATCACCATCGCCACCGTGCCCGGCGCGCTGGAAGTGGCGCTGGTGCTGCAAAACATGGCCGCCTCGGGCCGCTACGATGCCTTGGTGGCCATCGGCGCCGTGATTCGCGGCGAAACTTATCATTTCGAGCTGGTGGCCAACGAATCGGGCGCCGCCATCACCCGCGTGGGGCTGGATTTCAACATCCCGATTGCCAACGCCGTGCTCACCACCGAAAACGATGAGCAAGCGCATGTGCGCATCGAAGAAAAAGCCCGCGATGCCGCCGTGGTGGCGGTGGAATGCGCCAACCTGATCAACACCTTAATCGGTGCCGACGATTAATTTTTTGTTCAGACGGCCTGTTGGCGCAAGCATTTTGCCAACAGGCCGTCTGAACGCTATTGCAAGGAAGCCCTTATGAAAACCGCCCGCCGCCGCGCCCGCGAATTTGCCGTGCAGGCACTTTACCAAGCCGCACTCAACCAAAGCAGCGCCGCCGAAGTGACGCAAAACATCCGCGAAAGCAGCGATTTTGCCAAAGCCGACGAGCCTTTGTTTACCGCCATTTTCTTTGGCGCCCACGCCAACCAGCGCGATTACATGCAACAAATCCGCCCGCTGCTCGACCGCGATGAAAACGATTTGAGCCCCATCGAGCGCGCCGTGCTGCTGATGGCCTGCCACGAATTGGCCGCTATGCCCGAAACCCCTTATCCGGTGATCATCAACGAAGCCATTGAAGTGACCAAAACCTTCGGCGGCACCGACGGCCACAAATTTGTAAACGGCATACTCGACAAACTGGCGGTGCAATTGCGCCCCAACGACCCTAAACGCAATTGAGCCGCAGCTGAATCAAAGGCCGTCTGAAACGTTTTCAGACGGCCTTTTTCAATCACCCCCGCCAAACCCGTAGGTACGGTTAGGCCGCAGGCCGTAACCGTACGCATGCGAATCAAGCAGAATGTACCCTATTCCGACAAGTCCGAAACTCGTGCGTATCCATGCGTACGATTACGCTGCGCTAATCGTACCTACGCTGCTATGCCGCATGCCGGTGGTAATGCCGCAATGCGTGCTCTTTGCGGCGGGGGCTGCTGAAGGCAGACACGCGCTTGAGATAGCCGATCACGCGGGTGCCGTAATCGATATCGCGGCTGCCGCAGGCGCTGCACGCTTCTCGGGTGCGTTTGTCGATGTGGCCGCATTCGTTGCAGATGGTGATTTTCACGTTCACGCAGAAATAATTGCAGCCGGTGCGGGCGGCAATGTCCAAGAGCGAGCGGTAGCCGCTTCGGCTTAAGGCTTCATCCAGATTCAGGTGCAGCGCCGAACCGCCGTCGAGCCATTCGGTGAGCTCGCGCCCGTGCAGCAGAAATTTATCGAGCGCGTTGGTTTTATCGTCTTCCACCACATAAAAATACGAATTATAGCAATCGCGCGCCACTTTATAGCCGTCGGCTTTGTCCCATTGGGCGTTTTTCGCGCCGAGGTTTTCTGCCGGTACAAATTCGGTGTTGAAACGCACGCCGTATTGTTTCGAGGCGGCTTTGTTGGCTTCGAAAATGGTTTTCAGACGGCCTTGCACAAATTCGATGTATTCGGGGTTGTAGCCCACTGCAATGCCGCAGGCTTCGGCCGCTTCGGCCATGCCGTTGATGCCGATGGTGAGAAATTGCTTGTCGAGCGTGATAAAGCCGGCATCGTAAACCGGCAACATGCCGGCGGCCTGATATTCTTCCATCAGCTTGCGGTAGGCATATTGATAGCGGTGGATTTTGCCCACTTCTTCGGCCAAATCGCGCCCGTCTTGCTCGAGCCGGTTCATATTGAGCGTGATCACATTAATCGAGCCGGTGGCCACGCCGCCTGCGCCCAAGGTGTAGGAAAAAGTGCGGTCGTCGATTTGGTTGCGCAATCGGCAGCAAGAGGCAAGCGAATCGGGATTGTCGGAAAGATAAACGAAAAACGAATTGCCCTCGGCCAATTCTTGCGCCATTTCGTCGGCAAACTGTTTATCCTTGCATTCGCCCTTGTCGGTGAGCATGGCGGCGGTAACCACCGGAAAAGTGAGCACCGATTTGCTGCGCTCTTGATTAAACCATTTGAGAAAATAATTTTGCAGCCGCGCCACGCTTTGCCACTCGGGTTTGGTGAAATCGGGAAACACAAAATCGCCGAACATGGCCTCGAAATAATGCGCGTCATAAAGCGAAATATTCCAAAACACGCTCTGATAGCCGCGCGCGGCGGCGGGCTGGTTGATGCTGTATACCACATGCTGCAAGTGGTTGGCCACTTCGTGCGCGTGGGTGCGCAGATAATCGTCGCCATAATCGCGGCGGGCGAAATAATCGAAATAAGTGAGAAATTCCACCGTGGCCACCGCGCCGGCAAATTGGGCGCTGATGGCAAACACCAAATTAACAAACGAGCCGCAAAAAGAAGCCAGATGTTTGGGCGCTTGCGATTCGCCGCCAAGCTTGGCTAGCCCGTCGCGCAGGAAAGGATAAAGCGTTACCGACACGCAATAAGGCTTGAGGCTGGTTTCATCGTGCACATAAATTTCGTGCGCCTCAATCTGGCGGATGTATTCCTGCGCCCATTCTGCGCCGAAAAGCTCGCTGATTTTGCGGCTCACTTGCGCACGGTTGACCTGCACCAGAAAATCTTTCATCAATTCGTTTTCCATGGTGGCGATGTTTTTATGCGTTACATTCGCATTGGCGTCCATTTTCGAGCCGTCGGCCGCGTTGCCGGCGGCGATATAGTCGTCCATAAAGCGCAGCTTGCCATTGAGTTGCTCGGGGTGCAGCCGAATCATAAGGTTTCTCCTTGAAACAAATAATTGAGATTGGCGCCGGAGCGCAAGTCGGTGAATTGCTGATTGGTGCCGGGGCGGTTTAAGCCGCCGCGCTCGGGCAGCCAGCGGCCGGTTTTCAGATAAGTGAGGTGCGGCAGCAGCGTTTTGTCCAGCTCATCGCGCTCAAGGCCGGTGTAGAGGCAGGTGCTCAAGCCTTCTTCGCGCGCAATGCGCAACATGCCTTCGAGCAGCGCACAATGCCATTCGCCGCCCATAAACAGCACACAGCTGATCAAGCCGCGATATTGCTGCAAGCGGCCGCGCAAATAATCTTCGCTCAACACCGTGCCGCGCCCTGCTTTCCAACTGCCGCTGCTGTGGCAGCCTTGGCAGCGCAGCGGGCAGCCCGAGCAAAGAAACGCCAGCGACACTTCCCCCGGCACTTCCTGCCACACGATTTCCTCGCGATCAAACCTGAGCTGCTGCATCGCCTTCTCCTGAAAATACCATATATAGTATGCAAACATAGCGCCAACCACTAGATATGGTATTTTAAGGATTTTCCGATTCGGCTTTCTGACCTGCATCAAGTTACGGCAAGCAACAATGTAAAAGATGAATGCAAAATGATTATTTGAAAATCAAGCAACAAAAGGCCGTCTGAAAAATATTCAGACGGCCTCTCATTTTCAACACGGCAAGCGTGTTTTACGCCAACATCGCCGCGAGATGAAATATAGTGGAATGCAGGAAGAAGTGACACAACGGGTGGGTTGGGTTGAAAACCCAACAAGCCCACAGGCCATCTGAAACGTTGGGTTTGGCAACCCAACCTACCTGTTATAGTGCGTAGTTTTGTATCCCTTTTTCTTGCATGCCACTATATAAACACCCCTAATCCACCACCCTTTGCCCGGGCAGCCGCCCCGCCCAATCGCAGGCAAACTGCCAGGCAATGCGCCCCGAACGGCTGCCGCGCATCAACGACCAATTGAGCGCGGCGTGGCGGGCGGTGTCGTCCAGCGGTAGGCCGAAATCGGCGAGCCAGTTTTCCACCGCTTGCAGATAATCGTTTTGGTCAAACGGGTAAAAGCTCAGCCACAAGCCGAAACGGTCGGAAAGCGACACTTTTTCTTCCACCGCCTCTTTGGGCTGCACCTCGCCGCGTATGCCGGTGGTGGCCTGGTTTTCATCCATATATTCGGGCATCAGGTGGCGGCGGTTGGACGTGGCATACACCAGCACATTGTCACAGCGCTGCGAGAGGCCGCCGTCGAGCGCAGTTTTCAAGGCTTTATAAGTGTCTTCGCCGCTCTCAAACGACAAATCATCGCAAAACACAATAAACTTTTCCGGCCGCTTTTCCAGCAGCGTGAGCAAAGAAGGCAGGCTCACCAAATCGGTTTTGTCCACTTCGATCAGGCGCAGGCCGCACGCGGCATATTCGTGCAGCAGCGCCTTCACCAGCGACGATTTGCCCGTGCCGCGCGCGCCGCTCATCAACACATTATTGGCCGGCCGCCCTTCGAGAAACTGCTCGGTGTTGCGCACCAGCCGCTGCATTTGCGTGTCCACCGCCGCGAGCCGGCTCAAAGCGAAGGTGTGCGGATGCGGCAGGCTTTCGAGCACGCCGCGCCGCCCCACGCTCTGCCAGCGGTAAGCCAGCGCCCGCCAATCGGGCTCGGCCGCTTCGGGCGGCAGCAAGGCATCGAGGCGGTTTAACACGGAAGCGGCTTGTTTTAAAAATTTGGCAAGTTTCATATTTTTTCTTTCAGACGGCCTGATAATGGGGTGCGGGATTATTAATAAGGAATTATGCGGTTTGAAATGAATCCAGACAAGCAGATGCCGTCTGAAAAGATGAAAGGTGTTCAGACGGCATCGAATATTGGAAAACCATGAGCGAACGAAGTCCGCACCATGTTTGCTTGTTTTTATGATTCTGGAGGCTCTGAAAAATGCCGGAGCATGGATTTTGCCGTCATCATGAGTGATTCAGAACCTCCTTAAGCCAAATAGCCGCCATTGGCGTCAATCACTGCACCGGTGATATAGCTGGCTTCCGGAGAGGCCAAAAACAAAATCGCAGCGGCAACTTCTTGCACCGCGGCGATTCTGCCTAATGCGTGCAACTCTAAAATGCTTTGCGGCAGCGCCTCGGCCGAGCCGGCCTGCATATCAGTTGCCATAAGGCCTGCCTGCACAACATTAACTGTGATTTGACGGCGGCCCAAATCACGAGCCACACCTTTTGAGTAGCCGATCAACGCAGCTTTTGTTCCGGCATAATCGGCCGTTCCGGGAAAACCGGCACGCGTGCCGACGCCGGAGCCTATCGTGATAATGCGCCCGCCTTCAGGAAGCACATGCACGGCAGCGCGTATCGCGGCGATGGTTCCTGCAACGTTAATCGCCCACTGCCTGTCCATGGCATCATTATCGATGTCGGGATCATCCACTCTTTTACCCTGCCATGCCACAGCGGCATTGTTTACCAGAATATCCAGCCCGCCGAAATGCATCACCACTTTTGCAATCAAGCTTTTTGCTGCCGATGTGTCTTCCTGATCGCTTTTGATGGCAAGTGCTCTAACACCTTTTGATTCGATTGCTTTAACAACGGCGGCGGCTTTTTCATCCGACGCCACATAGCTTATCGCCACATCGGCTCCGACCTCAGCAAAAGCCATGGCGGTGGCGGCACCCAAGCCGCGTGAGCCGCCGGTTATCAAAACCACTTTGTTTTTCAAGCTCTTTTCCATATCTTCCTCTTTCATTTTGTGCAATCAAAAACTTACGCTGATTTGATTGTGCCAGCTATGGGATTGGGAATCAACGGATATAAGGAGGCTCTGAAAAACGCTGATGTATGGATTTTGCCGTTATCATGAGTGATTCAGAGCCTCCTTAAGTGAGTGCTGCCCACAAAATAGATTTGCTTACGGACAAGGCCGTCTGAAACCAAAAGCTTTCAGACGGCCTTGTCCGTTTATATGCTTACAACACCGTGTGCGGCGGCTCGTAATGGATGATGCCGCGGATTTTATTGTGCTCGTTCACCAACACCACTTTGGGTTCGTGGTTTTTCGCCTCTTCGTTGCCCATCAACACATACGACATAATAATCACGATGTCGCCCTTTTGCACCAGCCGCGCCGCCGCGCCGTTGAGGCAGATCACGCCGCTGCCGCGCTCGCCGGGAATGGTGTAGGTTTCCAGGCGCGCGCCGTTGTTGTTGTTTACAATTTGCACTTTTTCGTTCACACAAATGCCGGCCGCATCGAGCAGATCTTGATCGATGGTGATGCTGCCGACATAGTTTAAATCGGCTTCGGTAACGGTGGCGCGGTGGATTTTGCCGCCGAGCATGGTGCGGAACATGGCTTGCTTTCTTTAAAATTTCAAATGGTTATCAAGCTTTCAGACGGCATCTGAAGGCCGTCTGAAACTTAGAAAACACCACAGGCGTTTTCAGACGGCCTGTATTATAACCCCAAAGCGGCCTTCGCCCAGCGTAAATATGGAGCAAAGCCCCTACTCACCGGCTGCATCAGAATCTGCGGGCACTCATAGCTGTGCAGGGCGCGGATGGTTTTTTCTACGGCGGCATAATGGCAGCGGGCGGATTTGATGGTGAGGCGGATTTCGCCATCGATGCGCGTTTCGCCCTGCCATTCATAATGGCTCCAGATGATTTCGTATTGCACGCAGGCGGCGAGCTTTTTTTCCAGCAGCGCCGCGCCGATGCGTTGGGCTTCTTCGCGGTCGGCCGCGGTGGTGGTGATGATCACGGGTTTGTATTGCGGCATTTCAGACGGCCTGGCTTGTTGATCGATTAAATATCGGGGAAGAAATGAAAACTGAGCCTGGAATCTTGGGTTTATCAACCCAATCTACGCTGTTACAGCCCTGTTTCAGACGGCCTTTACATAAAATTCAACACCGGCCAGCCTTTTTCCGTGGCTTCTTGCAGCAACACTTCATCGGGATTCACCGCCACGGGGTCGCTCACATGGCGCAAGAGCGGTAAGTCGTTTTTCGAATCGCTGTAGAAATAGCTTTTGCCGTAGCTTTGCAGAGTTTCGCCGCGCGCAGCCAGCCATTCGTTCAGGCGTGTGATTTTGCCCTCTTTCAGGCTGGGTGTGCCGATATAGCCGCCGGTGTAGCGCCCGTTTTCACCGATTTCGAGCTGTGTGCCGATAATGTTTTCAATGCCGAACAAGTGGCAGATGGGTGTGATGATGAATTCGTTGGTGGAAGAAATCACCAGCAATTCGTCGCCGGTTTGGCGGTGGCTCTGCACCAGCATTTTCGCCATCGGGCTGATGTGCGGCAGAATGAATGCTTGGGTGAATTCGCGGTGCATGTCGGCCAATTCTTCCATGCTGAAGCGGGTGAGCGGCGCGAGCTGGAATTGCAGAAATTCATCGATATCGAGGCAGCCGTTGAGGTAATCTTGATAGAATTTGTCGTTTTTCATGCGCACAAATTCGGCATCGACCACGCCTTTTTGCATCAGATATTGCGGCCAGGTGTTGTCGGAATCGGCGTTGATCAGCGTGTGGTCGAGATCGAAAATGGCGAGGTTGGTCATTCGGCTTCCTGTTGTTTTAAAAGCTGGCGCAGCAAGGGCAGCGTGATGCGCTTGCCCATCATCATGGAATAATTGTCCAGCGTATCGAGCATCTGCACGAGGCTGTCCATATCGCGGCGCCAGTGGTTGAGCAGATAGGTGAAAATTTCGGGGTCGACGGTGAGTTGGCGGGCGGCGGCCATATCGGCGAGCGCGGCGGTTTTTTCTTGGTCGCTCAAAGGCTTCACGTCATACACCAGGCAATAGCCCATGCGCGTGCGCAAGTCTTCGCGGATAAGCAATTGCTGCGGCGGCACGTCGGCCGAGAGCAGCAAAAAGCCTTTGCCGCTGTTGCGAAAGCGGTTAAACACGGCAAAAAGCAGCGCCTGCTCTTCATCATTGAGTTTTTCTGCCTGATCGATGGCCAGATAATCGGCTTCAAAAGCCTTATCGGTGAGCGGCATGCGCGCGGCATCCACATAAGCGGCTTCGTGCCCCGCCTGCAAAGCCTGCGCCACCCATGCCTGCAAAAGATGGCTTTTGCCCGAGCCTTGCTGCCCCCACACATAAATAAACTGCCCGTGTTGCTGTTGCAGCACATGCAGCAATTCGGCATTGGCTGTGCCCAGAAATTTATCGAATCCGGGGTAGGCCTGGTGGGCGAAATCAAAAATAAGCTGGTTCACAAACAATCTTTTTGCGTTGGGCAATGTGCGCAATTGTACGTTGTTTCCACGCAGAGCGGCAAGCCGCGCCGTTTGTTTGATTCGTTTGGCGCGCCATGCTTTTTCCCCTAAAATAGCGAACTTCAAATCATGAAGGCCGTCTGAAACAGGGCCTTCTTAAGACTTTATTCAGACAGCCTGTTTAAAATCCCCGCTTCCCATCAAGAAAGACTATTCGTGATCAGCACCATTATCGATTTTATCCTGCACATCGACCAGCATCTGGCCGCTCTTTCCGCCGAATACGGCGTGTGGATTTATGCCATTTTATTTTTAATCATCTTCTGCGAAACCGGCCTGGTGGTCACGCCTTTTCTGCCGGGCGACTCGCTCTTGTTTGCGGCCGGCGGCATTGCCGCTTTGGGCGAAATGAATATTCACTTGATGGTGGCGCTGCTTTTGGTGGCCGCCATTTTGGGCGACGCGGTGAATTTTGCCATCGGCAAATATTTCGGCGCGCGCCTTTTTGCCAACCCCGATTCCAAAATCTTCCGCCGCGCCTATCTCGACAAAACCCACGCTTTTTATGAAAAACACGGCGGCAAAACCATTATCATCGCCCGCTTTGTGCCGATTGTGCGCACATTCGCGCCTTTTGTGGCCGGCATGGGCAATATGCACTACGGCCGCTTTATCCGCTACAACATCATCGGCGCCATTTTGTGGGTGGTGCTGTTTTCTTATGCCGGCTACTTTTTCGCCAACATTCCGCTGGTGAAAAACAACCTCGCGCTGGTGCTGGCCGCCATTATCGTGATTTCGGTGCTGCCCGGCGTAATCGAAGTGGTGCGTGCGCGCCGCGAAGCGAAACGGTAAGGCCGTCTGAAAAAGGCCGTCTGAAAATAATTTCAGACGGCCTTTTTGTTGCCGATAGTGGAATCACTGAAAAACATATACAGTTAAGTTAAACCGCGTGCGTGGCTGCGCCACACACCCTACACACGGTTTGAGATTTATTATCGCCGTGTCCGTTTTTCTTTTATTTCACTATAGTGGAATGAAAGAAAAACTTATACAAGAATAAGAAATTTAGCATCGTGTGTAGGGTGTGTGGCGCAGCCACGCACGCGGTTTAAACGGCTTCTGCGCATGGCTTGCTACATGCGCCTGTATAAGTTTTTCTTTCATTACACTATATATCACAACGTCACACCACTTCAAACGCCGCCTGCACCACGCCGGCCAAATCCAGCGCCAGCTTGTCGCCGCTGTGCAGCTGCCCCACGCCGGCGGGCGTGCCGGTAAACACCACATCGCCTGCGCGCAAGCCATAGCTTTCGGCCAGCTCCTGCAAAATCGCCGCCAGCGGGTAAATCATGTGCGAGGTGTGGCCGTGTTGGCGCATTTCGCCATTCACTTTAAACGTGAATTCGCAATCTTGCGGCCGACTCAATTTATCTGCCGCCACAAAATCCGACACACAAGCCGCGCCGCGAAAACCTTTGGCCTTCGTCCACGGCAGCCCTTTTTCTTTCAGACGGCCTTGCACATCGCGCGCGGTTAAATCCAGCCCCACTCCGTAACCGGCAATGATTTTCAGCGGATTTTCTGCATCAATGCCGTCTGCGTCTTCACCAATCAGCAACACCAATTCGCATTCATAATGCACCGAGGCGCTGTAAGCCGGCAATTTAATGGCCGCACCCTGATGCAGAATGCTGTTGTTCGGCTTCATAAACACCACTGGCTCGGTGGGCGTTTCGTTTTTCAATTCGGCAATATGGTCGACATAATTGCGGCCGATGCAGAAGATATTGTTTACCCGCACCGGGCGGGTTTCGAGCATCACTTGCGGCATTTTTAATTTCCTTAATATTTCATTCTTTAGGTATAATTGTCTATTTATTCCAATCCAAAAAAAATAACCTAACTTCGTTGTCTCGCCTTGCCGTGCTATCTGTACTGTCTGCGGCTCGCCGCCTTGTTAGCTTACTTTTTTGAATGGGTATTACCTCAAAAGTACTGCATCTGCGAATTGGCTTATTTTTAGATTTTATAACCTAAATCAATCAAGAGAATTTAACTATGCCAAAAGAAATTATAATTTCCCTCATCGGTTCATTCGCAGCAATTTTAGTTGCTATCGCTGGAGCCCTACTGACATATAGGAATAATATGGCTTTAAGAAAAAAAGCATTAAAGGAAGATCACTATATTGAATATATAAAATCCGTACATAATCATGCAGCAATAAATACTCAAAATAGTCTTCAGCAATACGTTTTATCTAGAGACAAATTATTTATCATTGCCTCAGAACAAGTAATTAAAAATATCTTACTTTATGAAGCGGCAATAGACACAAAAAACAATAAAGAACATGATTACTACTTAACAGAACTAATTAAATCTATCAGAAAAGATTTGTCTTTGGGCAATAAAAATCTACCCTTATTATCTTTTAAAAAATCAATGCCAATCTAAATTTTATAAACTTATGTTTCCCCAAAAAAGGCCGTCTGAAAACTTTTCAGACGGCCTTTTGATTATTCCGCATTTATCGCAGCAAGCACTTTTTCCACCACTTCGCCCACGGGCACGCTTTGCGGCTCGCCGGCGCGGTGTTCGGCGTATTCGACATTGCCTTCTTTCAAGGCGCGGTCGCCGATGACGATGCGGTGCGGAATGCCGAGCAGCTCGGAATCGTTGAGCAACACGCCGGCGCGCTCGTCGCGGTCGTCGAGCAGCACGTCGGCGCCGGCGGCGAGCAGGTCGGCATAAAGCTTATCGGCCGCTTCGCGCACGCTGTCGGATTTTTTATAGTTCATCGGCACAATCACCACGGCAAAGGGTGCCATGGCGTCGGTCCAGATGATGCCGCGCTCGTCGTTGTTTTGCTCGATGGCGGCGGCCACGATGCGGGTGATGCCGATGCCGTAGCAGCCCATTTCCATCACTTTGGCTTTGCCGTTGTTGTCGAGCACGGTGGCGTTCATGGCTTCGGAATATTTGGTGCGCAATTGGAACACATGGCCTACTTCGATACCGCGTGCGAGTTTCAGACGGCCTTCACCATCGGGACTCTCATCGCCTTCGATCACGTTGCGCAAATCGACAAATTGCGGCTCGGCGGCATCGCGGCCGAAGTTGAAGCCGGTGTAGTGTTGGTCGTCTTCATTGGCGCCAATCACCCAATCGGCGCCTTTTTCGGTGGCGAAATCGGCATACACGCGGCCGGTGAAACCCACGGGGCCGAGCGAGCCGCCATTGGCGCCGAATTGGGCACGGATTTGCGCGGGGTCGGCCATGGTGAGCGGGGTTTTCACGCCGGCGAGTTTTTCGGCTTTGATGTCGTTGAATTCGTGGTCGCCGCGCAAGAGCAGCAGCACGATTTCGCCTGCTTCTTCGCCTTCCACCACAATGGATTTGAGCGTTTGTTCAATCGGAATATTTAAAAATGCCACCAAGGCGGCGATGGTTTTCACATCGGGGGTGTGCACTTTGGCCAATTCGGCGGCAGCGGCGGCGCGTTCGCCTGCCAGCGGCAGAGTGGCGGCCAATTCGACGTTGGCGGCGAAATCGGAAGTGTCGCTATAGGCAATCACGTCTTCACCGCTCTCGGCCAGCACTTGGAATTCGTGCGAGCCGGTGCCGCCGATGCTGCCGGTGTCGGCGGCCACGGGGCGATAGTTCAGGCCAAGGCGGTCGAAAATGCGACAATAGGCATCATACATGGGCTGATAGCCTTCGTTTACCAATGATTCGTAATCGGCGTGGAAGGAATAGGCGTCTTTCATCACAAATTCGCGCGCGCGCATCACGCCGAAACGCGGGCGCACTTCGTCGCGGAATTTGGTTTGGATGTGGTAGAAATTTTTCGGCAATTGCTTATAGCTGGTGATTTCTTTGCGCACGATGTCGGTAATCACTTCTTCGCAAGTGGGGCCCATGCAGAAATCGCGGGTGTGGCGGTCTTTGATGCGCAACAATTCTTTGCCGTAAAATTCCCAGCGCCCGCTCTCTTGCCACAATTCGGCCGGCTGAATCACCGGCATCAGCAATTCCACTGCGCCTGCGCGGTTCATTTCTTCGCGCACAATGTTTTCCACTTTGCGCAACACGCGCAAGCCCATCGGCATCCAAGTGTAGAGGCCGGAAGCCACGCCTTTCACCAAACCTGCGCGTATCATCAGCTGATGGCTGGGCAACGTGGCTTCGGCGGGGGCTTCTTTTAAGGTGGAAATAAAAAACTGGCTGGCTTTCATAATCGGTAAATTCTGGTGTGTAAAATGATGCGTGATTGTACCGCGAAAAGGCGGCAACAACATGTTTTTCTCGGCGGATTCAGCCATTTCGCCCAGCTGTCAACCGCTTTCATACACAGCTTTCAGACGGCCTTGTTTTTGCTAAGCTTTTTCTTAATGGCGTTTTGCTCCTTGATTGATTAAATTTAATTGATTGATTTTTATATGATTTTTTATTGCCTGAATTTTAGGCAATGATAAACAGCGTTTGCTGCAACAAGGTTTTTTCCTCTTAAGCCCTATTTATACACAAGCTTATCCACAGATTTTGTGTATGGTTTGTGACACGCTGCGTTTGCATCCGCATGGTCGGCATAAAAGTTAAGCTTGTGTAAAACCCGCACTTGCCCGCTGCGTTTGTTGGGGCTAAAGTAAGCGTTTCGATAATATAGCAACCACACACTTCAATCAGGACAATAATATGGCCCATAAAACCCAACAAGATATTTTCGAACACAACCGCCTGTGGGCCGAGCAGAAATTGCAGGCCGACCCGCATTTTTTCGACACGCTCTCTGCCGCGCAAACGCCGGATTATCTTTATATCGGCTGCGCCGACAGCCGTGTGAGCGCCGAAGAAATGATGGGCATGGCACCGGGCGAAGTGTTTGTGCACCGCAACATCGCCAATATGGTCAATGCGCTCGACATCAACGCTGCTTCGGTGGTGCGCTATGCGGTGGAGCATTTGAAGGTGAAGCATATTGTGGTGTGCGGCCATTATCAGTGCGGCGGCATTTTGGCGGCCATGCAGCCGCGCGATTATGGCTTGCTCAACCCGTGGCTGCGCACCATACGCGATGTTTACCGCCTGCACCGCGATGAGCTTGATGCGATTGCCGACGAGCAGGCGCGCTACGATCGCTTGGTGGAATTAAACGTGCAGGAGCAATGCATCAATCTGATTAAAATCGCCTGTGTGCAAAAACGCTATCTGCACGAGCAATACCCCACCGTGCACGGCTGGGTGTTTGATATCCGCACAGGCCGTCTGAAAGATTTAAATATTGATTTCAAAGGCATTTTGAGCGACATTCAGCGGATTTACGATTTAACCGACAGCGAATGGTCGATGTAGGCAGGCAAGCGGGCAATACGCTGCCCGGTAAAAATATCAACCTATTGTTTATAAACAGTTATTCAAATTTTTGATGATAACCAAAGGCCGTCTGAAACATTTTTCAGACGGCCTTTGCTCTGTTAAAAAGCTTATACCCATTCAAAATAGCAAGCCAACCAAGCGGCGAGCCGCCGGCAATGCCAATAGCACGACAGGGCGAGTCAACGCAGTAAGATTATTTTTTGAGATGTGTATTACACGCCTTTTTTATCCAGATAGCTTTCATAATCGCCCAAATAATGCTCGTAGCCGCCTTGGCCGTCGAGCTCGATAATCTGGGTAGCCAGCGAGGACACAAACTGGCGGTCGTGCGACACGAAAATCAGCGTGCCGTTGTATTTTTCCAGCGCCATATTGAGCGATTCGATGCTTTCCATATCCATGTGGTTGGTGGGCTCATCCATCACCAGCACATTGGGCTTGAGCAAAATCAGCTTGCCGTAGAGCATGCGGCCTTTTTCGCCGCCGGAGAGCACCTGCACCTGTTTCACCACATCGTTGCTGCCGAAAAGCAGGCGGCCGAGGGTGCCGCGTATCACTTGCTCGTCGTCGCCCTCTTGCCCCCATTGGCGCATCCATTCGGTGAGGTTCATTTCCACATCGAAATCGTTTTCATGGTCTTGCGGGTAGTAGCCGACATTGGCTTTTTCCGCCCATTTGATGTGGCCGGCATCGGCGGCCAAGCCCTCGCTGTAGGCCGGGTTGAACGCGCCGGCCAGCAATTTGAGCAGCGTGGATTTACCCGCGCCGTTGGGGCCGATAATCGCCAGGCGCTCGCCGGCATCGAGCATGAAATTGAGGTTTTTAAACAGCGGCACATCAAAGCGTTTGGCCACGCCGGCCGCTTCCACGGCTTGGCGGTGCAGCTTGTTTTTTTCATCGGTTTCAAAGCGGATATACGGGTTTTGGCGGGTGGAAGGCTTCACTTCGACCATTTCCGATTTGATTTTGTCGGCCTGCTTCAAGCGGCTGGTGGCTTGGCGGGCTTTGGATTTATTGGCCGAAAAGCGCGCCACAAATTCTTGCAACTCTTGCAGCCGCTCTTTGGCTTTGGCGTTGTCTTTCACCGCCCGTTCGCGCGATTGGGCGGAAGCGAGCATGTAGTCATCATAATTGCCCGGGTAAATGGTGATGCTGTTGTAGTCCACATCGGCCATGTGGGTGCACACTTCGTTGAGAAAGTGGCGGTCGTGCGAGATGATGATCATGGTGGAATCATATTGGTTCAGCACGCCTTCGAGCCAGCGGATGGTGTTGATGTCCAAGTTGTTGGTGGGCTCGTCGAGCAAGAGCACATCGGGCTTGGAAAACAAAGCCTGCGCCAACAACACCCGCAGCTTGAAGCCGGGCGCCACTTCGCTCATCAGCGCGTTGTGCAAATCTTCGGAAATGCCCACGCCGCTCAAAAGCTCGCCGGCACGCGCTTCGGCGGTGTAGCCGTCGTATTCGGCGAATTTGGCTTCCAAATCGGCCGCGCGCATATAGTCGTCTTCAGTGGCATCGAGATTGGCATAAATCGCATCGCGCTCGGTCATCGCCGCCCACATTTCCACATGCCCCATCATCACCACATCGAGCACGCGCATGTCTTCATAGGCGAATTGGTCTTGGCGCAATTTGCCCAAGCGCACGCCGTTTTCAATCGCCACTTCGCCGCCGCTGGGCTCCAAATCGCCGCCGAGGATTTTCATAAAAGTGGACTTGCCCGAGCCGTTGGCGCCGATCAGGCCGTAGCGGTTGCCTTCGCCGAATTTCACAGATACATTTTCAAACAGCGGCTTGGCGCCAAACTGCATGGTAATGCCGTTGGTAGAAATCATTTTTCAATAAACCTTTTGCAAAAGAATCATTTAAATCGGCGGCGATTGTATCATATTCGGCCATCTGCTGCCGTGGTATCTTGAGGCCGTCTGAATGTTCAGACGGCCTTCGGGCGCAAGCCGAAGCCGGGCGGGTATATATAGTGGAATGCATAAAAAAGTGATACGGGGGGGGTAGGTTGGGTTGCAAACCCAACAAATCCACAAGCCGTCTGAAACGTTGGGTTTATCAAGCCAACCTACGGCAGTTTCGTATCACTTTTTCTTGCATTTCACTATAGTGTTCGCCAGCACAATGTTTTTCTTTTCTTGATGATGCTCAGATTGTTTCTGAGCAAAGCAAAGGCCGTCTGAAACCTTTCAGACGGCCTTTGCTTTATTTATCGCGCGCTCAGTCTTTATATTGCTGCAAGAGCTGATCGGCGGCCACAATCGCATCGTAAACCATGTCCGGTGTTACCTTGAAAGGCTCGTTGTGAATGGTTTCGCCCTCGGCGCAGGAAAGCTCGGCCACTTGGCGCCATTCGGCTTCTTTGAACTCTTTCAAACCCAAATCGGCCAAGGTAAGCGGCAGGCCCACGGCTTTGATGATGCCGATCACTTCTTCCAATTCTTCAGACGGCACCCCTTCCATCACCAATTGGGCAACCAAGCCGAAAGCCACTTTTTCGCCGTGCATCGCGCCGTGCAAATCGTGCACCGCGGTCATGCCGTTGTGAATCGCGTGCGCCGCCGCCAAACCGCCGGATTCGGCACCCACGCCGCTCATGTAGATGGTGGCTTCGATGGTGCGTTCCAACGCGGGTGTCACCGCTTTGGCCGCCACGGCGCTCATGGCCTGCGGCGCGTAATCGCGTATGGTTTCATAACACATTTTGGCAATGCCCAAGCCGGCCAAGCTCGGCTGCATCAGCACCAGATTGATGCCGTTGCTGGCATAGCAGGTGCGCGCTTCAAAATAAGTGGCCAAGCCGTCGCCCACACCGGCGGCGAAAAAGCGCGCCGGCTCGGCGGCCAGCAATTTGGTGTCGGCCAGCACGGCATTGGGGTTGTTGGGCAGGAAAAGATAGCGGTTAAACGAGCCGTCGGCATTGTAAACCACAGTCAGCGCGGTGCAGGGCGCATCGGTGGAAGCCAACGTGGGGAAAATCACCACCGGCACGTTTTTGTAGTAAGCTACGGCTTTGGCGGTGTCGAGCGTTTTACCGCCGCCGATGCCCACCACAAAGCGGCAGCCGGCTTGGTCGAATTCGGCTTGCTGGCGGTTGATTTCTTCATCAGACGATTCGCCGCCAAACACGGTAAACACGCCTTTCACGCCGTGTTCAGCCAAGCTCGCTTTTGAATCGGCTGCGGCTTTTTCGGCGATAAAGGGGTCGCAGATAATCAGGCCGGCATCGCCGTATTGTTTGATGTGTTTGCCCAAATCGGCCAGCAAGCCGGCTTGGATCAGAAATTTCATCGGAGAGGTGATGGATTTAACGGCAGCCATTTCAAATTCCTTTCTGTGGGTGTGTGTCGTTGAAATTTAACTACAAATATACACTGCTGAGCCTGCATGATATTGCGTCAAATCAAATAATACATGTTTGATTTTTATGGCTCACCTTTATTTAAACTTCTTAAACTTCTTTAATTTATTGAATTTAAATTATTTCAGACGGCCTTTATTATTTTATTTTATTTTATTATTAATGGAAATATTTTGAGCACTGAAAAAATCTACTACACCATCATTATTCTGGTGTCCGCCCTCTCCGTGCTGCTCAGCCCGTTTTTCTATATCCGGCGCGGCAAGCCGCAAAGCAGCCGGCCGGCTGCGCGGATGGGCTGGTGGCTGATTATCGCCAGCAATATTTTGGTGGCGCTGGTTTTATTCGCGGTGTGGTATTTCTGGCTGGCTTGAAAACGTGTGCACAAATGCTTATATTGTCTTCATCTTCTTTTAAACCCTAATCAACGAGCCTGCCATGAAAAAAATATGGGCCATTTTGCTGATGAGCACCGCTGCGCCTGCTGTTGCCGCTTCTGTGTATGAGTGCAGCGGCAAAAACGGCCAAACCACTTACACCCAAAACCCAAGCGGCAGCCATTGCCGGCCGGCCAACTTGGGCGCGCCCAGCATTTACAGCGCCGCCCCTGCACCTGCCATTCGCAACACAGAAACACCCGCAGCAGCGCCCACCACCAACAACCAGCAAAACGATGTGCAGCGCGCGCAGGAAGAATTGGCGCAGGCACAAAAAAATCTGGAGGCCGGCCGACAAGTGCGCTATGGCAATGAGCGCAATTATGCCCGCTATCAGCAGCGCATTCAGGGGCTGGAGCAAGCCGTGCAAAACGCACGTCAGAAATTGGAGCAAGCCCAAGGCGGGCAAATAGCTGATTGAAGAAAACAAAAAATGCCGTCTGAAATCGTTCAGACGGCATTTTTAATGCTTATTGCTTCATAGTAATACCCATTCGAAAAAATAATATACAAACAGGCAGCCTGTAGATACCATCTCTCAATTCAAGCCGCAATGGTTATTTTGGCCTGATATTCGCA
>ERZ650307.357-NODE-357-length-25605-cov-13.176360_pt1 | contig 25605 bp, 22 predicted proteins | sample MGYA00376243_ERZ650307 | MGnify/ENA primary metagenome ERZ650307 (study PRJEB26733, sample SAMN07839242) | wastewater metagenome | biome: urban; feature: artificial channel; material: waste water | place: USA: North Carolina | collected 2016-03-31 ... | reverse complement strand
AATATTAGCCGGGATTTTTACGAATTTTTTTTCAATTTTCTTTCCTTGAATTTCTAAAGGCGGAAAGCCTTCGTTTTCCAGATAATTAATTTCTGCACCTAATTCTCTTAATGCATCAACCAATGGTTTTATGGGTCTTTGCTTCATCCTTTCTGAGCCCGTAAGAATGGTTTTTCTTCCTTCTTGAATGGCATAAAATGAGGTCAAAAAACGCATTGCAGTTCCAGCGTGATGAATATCTACCGTTTCAGAATCTTCGTTGAGTGCTTTTTGTAAAAGTTGAGTATCTTGACTGTTAGAAAGGTTTTCTATTTTTAAATCTCCGAATAATTTGCCCAAAATAAGCAATCGATTCGAGATGCTTTTCGAACCTGTAATGGAAATCGTTTTTCCGTCTAAAAGATGTGATTTTGAAATTTTCATAATTTACAGAAATGCTAAATTATAAGGAAATTTAATCAAATGCAATTATATGATGTTAGAATTTTAAAATTTCTTACTTTTATAAAAATTTAGATTATGAATTTAATTTTTGAAAATCATAAAAACGAAAACGGAGGCTTTATTTCTCTTAAAAATGAAAGCGAAGAAATTGGAAGACTGACTTATACGATTCAGCCAGAGAAAAACACACTGATTATTTCTTATGTAATGGTTTTTCCTAAATTCGAGGGAATGGGAATGGGGAAAAAACTCGTAGAAAAAGGCATAGAATTTTCGAGAGAAAACCAATGGATTATTATTCCACATTGTTCTTATGCTCGTTCTGTAATGCTTAGAATGAAAGATATAGAAGATGTATTTCCTCAATAAGAAAGCCGCAAAATTTGCGGCTTTCTTATTTTTATAGAGAATTCATCAGTTCATCTGTAATTTCCATATTGTGATAAACGTTTTGCACATCATCATCATCTTCGAAACGTTCTAGCATTTTCATATTGGCTTTGAACTGTTCTTCATTTACTTCTTTGGTATTATTTGCTATTCTTTGTAGTTCCGCACTTTTAGCTTCTATTCCAAGCTCATCTAATTTATGAGACATAGAACCAAAATCTTCAAATGCAGTGGTAATCATCACTTCTTCTTCATCGCTATCAATTTCTTCTGCACCACCATCAATCATTTCCATCTCGAAATCTTCCCAATCCATTTTGATTAAAGATTTATCTATGGTGAAAATTCCTTTTCTATCAAAGATGAAAGCTAACTCTCCGTTCTTACCTAAATTACCATCAAACTTATTGAAAATCGCTCTTACGTTTGCAACCGTTCTGGTAGAGTTATTGGTTGTACACTCTACAAAGAAAGCTACACCACCTTGTCCATATCCTTCATAAGTAACCTCATCATAATGTTCTGCATCTGCTCCAGAAGCTTTCTTAATCGCTCTTTCTACATTATCTTTAGGCATATTTGCCCCTTTTGCATTTTGGATACATCTTCTAAGAGCAGGATTAGAATCTGGATCTGGACCACCAGCTTTTACAGCGATAGCGATATCTTTCCCAATTTTTGAAAAAGTTTTGGCCATTTTATCCCAACGAGCCATTTTTGAAGCTTTTCTATATTCGAATGCGCGTCCCATAATTTGATATTTTACGTTTGCAAAAATAAGAAAATTAGCACAAAAAAACACCCTTAAAAATAAGGGTGTTTCAATTTATCTTAAAATAATTGATTATTTTTTAGATTTTTTTGGAGCTGGAACATCTGATTTTTGGATTGCATTCCAGTCAGCAGCAGAAATAGCTTCTACAACTACTCTTCTGTCTGATAATCTTTCAGCATCTGATGCAGTTTCAGCTACAGTAGCTTTAGCTTCACCAACACCTCTTGATTTAAGTTGTTCAGGAGCTACACCTCTAGCTTCTAAAGCAGCAACAACAGAAGCAGCTCTTTGTCTAGAAAGTTTTAAGTTGTAAGCATCAGAACCTTTTTTATCTGTGTGACCTGTAATTAGGAATTTACCACCGTTAGAAGATTTGATAATTTCAGCAGCCTGATTCAACTTGTCGTTAGACTCTGGTCTAAGTGTAGCTTTGTTAAAGTTGAACAAGATATCTTTAAGAGCTCCTGTAGCTTCCTCCGCGTAAGCAGATTGTGGCTTAGGACAACCGTTGTATTCTGGTAAACCTGGTACTGTAGGACAAGCATCATCTTTATCAAGAACACCGTCATTATCTGTATCTGGCCAAGGACAACCATTGTTTGCAGCAGGACCTGCTACTGATGGACAAGCATCATCTTTGTCAAGAACACCGTCACCATCTGTATCTGGCCAAGGACAACCGTTGTTTTCAACTGGACCAGCAACTTCTGGACAGTTATCATCTTTATCAGCAACTCCATCACCGTCTGTATCAGGACAACCTTGGAATTGAGCTAAACCTGGTACATCTGGACAAGCATCATCTTTATCTTTGATACCATCTTTATCTCTATCTGTATTACCAAATCTGAACATTAACGAAGCAGAAGCTTGCCAGAAATTAGCAACATTTGAATCATCTCCAGGTGTAGCTACATAATCACCTTGTAGATTTAAACCAAAGTTTTTAGTTAACCAGAAGTTAGAACCAATACCACCTGCAGCAGTAAAATGATTAGCTTTACCTACTAAATCATCACTATTGTAACTTCCTTGAACAGCATCATTTGCATTGTCATATCTTGGAAATGTAAGACCTGAATAATCATGTCTTAAATAGTTAGCTCCAACTCTTACATATGGATCAAACCAAGATTCTTCGTTCCAAAGACCTGCAAATTTAAATTGTAAACCAAGACCTGTTTGCAAGAAGAACTCTTTATCCATTGCAAATCTCTTGTTGTCAACGTTACCTACTGAAGTTTGCCAATCAAGTACAAAATACTTGTTAAGGTTTCTTGCAACAGTTAATTTTGATAATGGAGGTGTAATAGTATAGTTGTTAAGCGTGAAAACTTGATCGAAGTTGTCAAATACTTTGTCAACACCACCGTTAGCAACACCCATGTGATTCACTCCATGTGCACCAACTCCGATAACCCAAGGGTTAGAAGTAGTTTGAGCGAAAGCAGTAGAGGCAAGTGTAAGTGCCAATGCTGAAATTCCTAATTTTAGATTTTTCATAGAATTAAATGATTAAATAATTGATAATGCAAAATAAAGACAAATTCTCGTTATATACAAAGTTTTTTTTAAACTTTCTTAAGAATTCGGTCTAAATTTCTTTTATTTTCTCTGTTTTTTATTGTTTCTCGTTTATCAAAAAGCTTTTTCCCTCTACCAAGAGCGATAATGAGCTTTGCTTTCCCTCTTTCATTGATAAACAATTTAAGAGGTACAACAGTATTACCTACATCTTTTAGTTTTCTTTCCCATTTTTGCAATTCTCTCTTATGTAAAAGGAGTTTACGCTCCCTTTTTATCTTATGATTATAGAATGTTCCTAATTTATATTCATCTATACTCATATTAATTACATATAACTCTCCTTCAATGAATTGACAAAAACTTTCCGTAATAGATGCTTTAGAAGAGCGCAATGCCTTAATTTCTGTTCCAGTAAGAACAATACCAGCCTCCAACTGTTCGAGTATTTCATATTCGAATTTGGCTCTTTTATTTAGGATGTTTATAGTTTTTTCTATCTTCATAAACTCTACAGATTGAAGCAATTATTATTCCAAATATATGAATTTTATAGGTAAAACTTTGTTTTTATTGTTATCAAAATGATACTCAGAAAATTAAAATTTAATATTCATCTTATTTTAGAGACTCATAATCCCAAAATCTTTTCTTAATTTTGCGCCAAATTTACAAAACTTTATGTTAACAGTATCTAATTTATCATTACAATTCGGAAAGAGAATTTTATTTGAAGAAGTAAACATCATGTTTACGAAAGGTAATTGCTACGGAATTATTGGAGCAAATGGCGCAGGAAAATCTACTTTTCTTAAAATATTAACTGGAAAACAAGAACCTACCACAGGACATGTGTCCTTAGAACCTGGTAAGAGAATGTCTGTACTAGAACAGGATCACTTTGCTTATGACAACTTCACCGTTTTAGAAACCGTACTAAGAGGAAATAAAAAACTATTTGAAATAAAAGAAGAAATGGATGCGCTTTATGCCAAAGAAGATTTTTCTGACGCAGATGGTATAAAAGCTGGAGAATTGGGCGTAATCTATGACGAAATGGGCGGCTGGAATGCAGAATCTGATGCACAAACAATGCTATCTAATGTAGGAATTAAAGACGAAATGCACTGGCAAATGATGGGTGAGCTAGAAAACAAAGACAAAGTAAAAGTCTTATTAGCACAAGCATTATTTGGAAATCCAGATGTTTTAATTCTTGACGAGCCTACCAATGACTTGGACATTGATACTATTTCTTGGTTAGAAGATTTCTTAGCAGATTACGAGAACACCGTTATTGTGGTATCTCACGACCGTCACTTTTTAGACACTGTTTGTACACACATTGGTGATTTAGACTACTCAAAATTAAATCTTTATACAGGTAATTATTCTTTCTGGTATCAAGCATCACAGTTGGCAACCAGACAGCGCCAACAAGCCAATAAAAAAGCTGAAGAAAAGAAAAAAGAACTACAAGATTTCATCGCTAGATTTAGTTCAAACGTTGCTAAGGCTAAACAAGCAACTGCTAGAAAAAAAATGATTGATAAACTCAACATAGATGATATAAAACCTACTTCTAGAAGATACCCTGCAATTATTTTTGAGATGGAAAGAGAAGCGGGAGATCAAATCTTAGAAGTAAAAGATTTAGAAAAAACCAAAGATGGCGAACTGCTTTTCTCTAATTTAGATTTCAAACTTAAAAAAGGAGACAAAGTAGCCATTATTTCTAAAAACTCTTTGGCTATTTCAGAATTTTTCCAAATTCTTTCAGGAAATTCTGCCGCAGACAAAGGAGAATTTAATTGGGGAGTTACTACCAACCAATCTTATATGCCATTAGATAATACAGAATTCTTCCAAGATAAAAGTTTAAATTTAGTAGATTGGTTAAGACAGTTTACTAAAAATGACGAAGAAAGACACGAGGAATTTATGCGTGGTTTCTTAGGCAGAATGCTTTTCTCAGGAGACGAAGCTCTTAAATCTTGCACCGTACTATCTGGAGGCGAAAAAATGAGATGTATGTTTTCTAGAATGATGCTTCAAAAAGCCAACATCCTTCTTCTAGATGAACCAACCAACCACTTAGACCTAGAGAGTATTACTACCCTTAACAACTCTTTATCAAATTTCAAAGGCAATATTTTATTGGCATCTCATGACCACGAAATGCTACAAACTGTTTGTAATAGAATCATAGAACTTACTCCAAAAGGTGCTATAGACAGAGATATGACTTATGACGAATATCTGGAAGATAAAAAAATAAAAGAATTACAACAACAGATGTATTCTTAAGCTAGATATCGAAAGCTGGAAGTTAAAGACAAAACCGTTCAATTTTTTTGAGCGGTTTTTTTGTTTTTAAAATTTTGATGATAAAAAATCTCTATCTTTTTAGCCACAAATTTTCACTAACTTTGCATTTATGAGTTTAAAATGGATATACAAACCGGAACCGGCAGAAGAAATTGTAGATAGTATAAGTTCTTCTATTGGCTTCGGAACTCTAGAGTCTAAAATATTGGTTTTAAGAGATATTGATAATTATCAAAAAGCTAGAGAATTCTTCAAACCAAAGTTAGAAGACATTCATAGTCCTTTTCTAATGGCTGATATGCAAAAAGCAGTAGAGCGCATAGCCTCTGCTATAGAAAATGGAGAAAAAATCTTAGTTTACGGAGATTATGACGTAGATGGTACCACTGCGGTAGCTCTTATGTATCTGTATCTTTCTAAAATTGTTAGCAAAAAATATCTTGATTTTTACATCCCTGATAGAAACTTAGAAGGATATGGTATTTCTGATGAAGGAATCAACTACGCTAAGGAAAATAATTACAGCCTTATCATTGCGCTAGACTGTGGCATAAAAGCCATTGACAAGATAGATTACGCCAATTCTCTCGGAATAGATTTCATCATTTGTGACCACCATTTACCTGGAGATGAGTTACCAAAAGCTTGTGCGGTCTTAGACCCGAAAAGAAGTGATTGCAGATATCCTTACAAAGAACTTTCTGGTTGTGGTGTTGGCTTTAAACTATGCCAAGGTCTTAATACGATATATAAAATTCCTGAGAGTGAATTATTTGATTTAACAGATTTGCTTGCCATCTCTATTGCGGCTGATATTGTTGCGATGACTGGTGAAAATAGAGTTTTGGCAAAACTAGGTCTTAAAACGTTAAGAAAAACTAGGAATTTAGGATTGAGACTTCTCATTCCTCAAGAAAAAATTTCTACGTTTGACATTTCCAATATAGTTTTCGAGATTGCTCCTAAAATTAATGCGGCTGGTAGAATTTCTCACGGTAAAGCTGCTGTAAAATTAATGATTTCTGAGAACCTAAAACAAGCACATCAGATTGTAGGAGACATACTAGACCTTAATGATTCTAGAAGAGAGTTAGATACCAATATCACTATCTCTGCCACCAATCAGGTAATAGAAACCAATCAAGAAAAAAATTGTTCTACCATTGTTTATCATCCAGAATGGAACAAAGGTGTAATAGGAATTGTGGCATCTAGACTTACCGAAGTTTACTATAAACCTACCCTAGTTTTTACGGATGGAAACAATGGCGAAATGGTGGCTTCTGCCAGAAGTGTATCAGATTTTGATGTATATGAAGCACTAGATCTTTGTAGTGAATATTTCTTGAAATTTGGAGGCCATCAAGCTGCAGCAGGGCTTTCTATGGAAAAAGATAAATTCGAAGATTTTAAAATTAAATTTGAAAAAATAGTTTCAGAAAAAATTCAGGAACATCAGAAAGTACCTTCTATAAGCATAGATACTACCATTGAAATAGAAGACCTAAATCGTGAATTTTTTAATTTCCACAGAAAATTAGCTCCTTTTGGTCCGCATAATATGAAACCTGTTTTAGAATTAAAAAATCAAAAAGTTTCTGGTTATGTAAAAACAATGGGCAAAGATGGTGGTCATTTAAAGTTCTACATTCATCAGCCAGTTTCGGGCAGAAATATAGAGTGTATCGGCTTCAAATTAGGAGAATATATGGAAGATTTCAAAACCAAATCCTTCGATCTAGCCTTTACCGTAGAAGAAAACCACTGGAAAGGAAATGTAACCTATTATTTGAATATTCGTGATGTGAAGTTTAGAAGTGAATAATGTGAATTCGCTTCGCTGAGAATGGTAAATTTAAATTAACTTGCAAAGCAAAATTGACAACAAAGTGAATTAACAATTATAATTCACTTTTCTAAATTTATGAAGAAAATCGGACTATTTTTCGGTTCTTTCAATCCCATACATATTGGGCATTTGATTTTGGCAAACTACATTTTAGAAAATTCTGATATGGAAGAACTTTGGCTGGTTGTGTCTCCACAAAATCCTTTTAAGGAAAAAAAATCTCTTTTAAATGATCATAACAGGCTAGATATGGTACAATTGGCGGTGAAAAATTACCCGAAAATGCGGGCTTCTAACATAGAATTTTCTTTGCCAAAACCTAGTTATACTATAGATACACTTACCTATCTCAAAGAAAAATATCCTGATTATTCTTTCGCATTAATTATGGGAGAAGACAACCTAGAAAGCTTACCCAAATGGAAAAATTCTGAAAAATTGATTTCAGACTATCAAATTATTGTTTATCCCAGAACTTTTGAAGGAGAAAAAAAAGACAGCGAATATCTAAAACATCAAAATATCCATCAAATAAATGCGCCCGTTATAGAACTTTCTGCCACTGAAATCCGAAATATGATTAAAGAAGGCAAAAATGTGAGACCTATGCTACCACCAGAAGTTTTTGAATATTTAGACGGGAGTTCTTTTTATAAATAAGTATGGATGATGGAAGCTGGATGCTGGATGCTTTGGTAGATTATAATTAAAACGTTTTCTTTGTCATTCTGAAAGAATCTAAATTTTTATGAAAGAATATAAAATTTTTCTTGATGATGTTCTAATCGGAACTACAAATTTTGAATTTGCTGACGTTCCGATGGGAGTTGTTTATGGAAAAGTAAATTTTATTGACTTCAAAAATCCTTATTTTTTTTCAAAAAATATTGTGATAAAAATGATATTGATTATCATTTCATTGATGATGAAAAATACATACAAACTTTTGAATTAAAACTTATAAAAATCAGCAACAATTCTGATTTTATTAGAAATGGTGCTTCTTTTTGTGGTTTTAATGAAGATTTTCAAATTGAAATGTATAATATTTCTTCTAAAATAATGAAATCCGAATTTTTACATCATTATTATGATTATTATGGAGAAACAGATTAAATCTTTATTTTTGTAATTCGTAACCCGAATCTCGTAACTCATAACTCTATGAACTTCATCGAAAATTTTTTCTCAAAATATCCTCAAGAAAAACTCACAAAATGGTTTCACCAAGTTTGCATTGCCGAAGCAATCACTTGGTTGCTTTTATTCTCTGCAATGGTGTGGATTCGGGAAGATAAAGACGGGATTTTAGCTATTATTTACATCAGTGTAATGGGAAGCATTCACGGTTTGTTTTTTACATTGTACTTGCTTTTGGCAATTCCTGCCAGAAAAATTTATACGTGGGATGACGAAGATTCTATTTTTGCACTTTTAGCCGCTTTTTTTCCTTTGGCTACCATTTGGATTGAAAAAAAATTGGCGAGATTTGATAGAGAATAGACAATCCCTATTCTATTGATAATAAGATTTCTGAAACCATCTATTGACAAAATTAAAACTTAGATTAATGCTGTGGTAATTTTCCTTAATCACCGCACTACTCATTCCTCTAATACCGTAGCTGTAACCTACATTAAGCATAAAGCCATTCTTAAAAGGAATTCCTAATCCTGCGGAAGCTTCTATTTTATCAATTTTTACTGAACTGATTTTGTAATATCCGGTATCATAATTTATACCGAATCGATAAGAAAATCCATCAGAAATAGAGGTATAAGTTCTCTTTTGTGGTAAAATTTCTAATCCTAATGCGTAAATATTTTGGTTATAATATTTTTCATAGGTAGAGCTATATTTTATCCCTTCCCAGTTCTTATTTTGAAAATCTGCCGTAAATAAAAGTTTATTTTTATGTAGATAACTTACACCAATACCATATTCCTGAGGAAGATAAGTGTTTCCGATAGTGTATTTTATATCTCTCACGGTTTCGCTATCTAGATTATGAGTTTCTTTGAGAGTTCCTGTCCCAGTAAGCTTTGTTTTTAAATCAAAAGTTCCACCTATTGATAAACTGCTTAAATTGTCTTTAAAGGATTTTTTATAAAAAAAACCAATTTGAGAACCAAAACCAGTATAGTATTCATTTTTCATAATCTTAACATCGGAAAGTGTAGATGAACCTATGGCTATATTTTCTGTTCTTGTTATACTTCCGAAGTTATTTCTAACCTTTAATCCTAATGAAAAATCTTTCAAAATTTTGTAAGAAGCACCTAATGCAACATTTGCTATTCCTCCACTTCCTTCTAGATAAACAGGATATTCTATGCTAGAACCTTCTATTGGAGCTTTGGTAGTTATTTTATAATCTGAAGTAGATGTAGGTTGCAAACTTGCAGTAAAAAAAACCTTCGGAGAAATTCTAAAGCCCATTCCCAAGTTATTATAATTAGAAAGAAATCTTTTGTCTTTATTATCTCCACTGGTAGTAGTGTTATATTTTATAACTCCACCTACATCAAAAATCACTATTCCTGGAATAAATGCTACATTGGTAGCGGGATTTTTAAAATTAATATTACTTTCAGAATCTAGAGCAAGACCTGTAGCTCCTAGAGAGAGATTTCGGGTGTTATCTACATTATCCATTACTCCTAATCCGAAATAAGAATAGGCAGAGGCGCTCTGTGATTTATATAAAAATGCAATGAGCAAAAAGCTAGCGGTTAATATTTTTTTATTCATTTTATATTTTTACTTAATATCCTAGTAAATACAGCTTGATATTTGATTTATTGACCTTATTTTTAGAGTCATCTATAACCAATCTTTTCACTTGTTGGTCTCTATAATTTGTAGGATATAGCAAAATGCTATTACCATTGGTAGAAGTGGTTTTATCTATCATATTTTTGAGATAACTACTAATAGAAAAAGTGTACTGACTGCTGTCTAAAAACTCATTATTTGTAGATAAGGTAATGCTTACCTCGTTTCCGTCTGAACTGGTAAATGCACTTAGAATGCTATTGGTTTTATCTGCTACGTAATATTTTAAACTTTCTGGAAGGTAAAATTTCTTATCATACGTTCCATAGGCAGGCTTTATATTCATATTGGCATCTAGAATGGTAACATTAGGATAGAGATTCAAAATATTATTAATGTAAGGAACTTCTACTTTGGTATAAATTCCCAGGGCTGAGAATTGATATGCTTTATTGTCTAAAGATTCTGAAGGCAAAGGCGTTTTCGGCGTCAAATTTTTAAGTTCAGAATTAGAAAAATCATACTCTATTTTGTTATACTGATAGCCTGTTTTTACATTAAAATCTAGGGTATAATTTACATCATCTGTACCATTGTCATTTTTTGTATGGTAATACATTCGCATTACTGTAGTGATGTCTTCTGGCTCTAGATCTAGTGTAGTGCCAACTCCAAAACTTAGAAACGCCTCATTATCATTAGAAGGAATTAGTGCTAATCCTTTATAAAAATTGAGAAAGTATTCTTGGCTGTCCACATTCCCCGTTTTAAGGAGATTAAATAATGCCTGACCGTAAGATTTATCTATGTTAATTTTAAGATAACTATTTTTTTTGCTAGGGCGTGGTAAAAAACTGATGTCTCCTATTGAATTAGAAGAATAATTAAATTTAGAAGTATTGTAGAGATTTCCATCGGAGTTTAGTTTTAGTTTTTTTTCTATCGGAAAAACAGATAATTTAAACGTTTTAAGCGTATCACCATAATAGTAATCATTATACGTGTCTTATAAACATCATTCAAAAAAAATAATAAATTTTTATCGTTGAAAATCAATGCGTTAACTAATATATTAAAATTTTAACACTACTTTGCATTGCATAATACTAAAATATTAACATATCTTTGCAATGTAAATTATTAAACAAAACAAACATCTAGTTAAAACTAATAACATCAATAAAAGCGCAGATTAAAAAAACAATCTACACCAAATCACAAAAGATTAATAATTAATCTGCTGCTTTTTTAAATGAAAATAAATAATTATGAAAAGAATCATCACTACCGCAGCATTACTTAGTTTAATTTTTACCAATGCGCAACAAGTAAAAAAAGACTCCGCAAATTCTAAAGAAATACAAGGAGTAACCATGACCAAAAAGGTTTTTCAGAAAAAAGCAGACAGAATGGTTTTCGATGTAGCTGCTTCACCAATTGCTAAAGGAACTACAGGTTTTGACCTATTGAAGGAAACGCCAATGGTCTCTTCTACGGATAATAGTACTTTAAAAATCCTAGGCAAAAATGCATCTGTAATCTACATTAATGGTAGAAAATCTAATATGGATCCTGAAGCCGTAATAGAAATGCTTAAAAATATGCCTTCTGAAAACATCTCTAAAATTGAAGTAATTACGATGCCTTCCAGTGAATTTCAAGTAGAAGGAAATCAAGGAATTATTAATATAATCCTTAAAAAAAAGCCAACAGATGGTACAAACGGAAACATCAGATTCGAAGATAACCAAGGGTATTATAATAATCCTTCTGGATCTGTAACCCTTAATTACAGAAAAGATAAACTAGGAATTAGTGGAAGTGTAAATGGTGGGAAATATACTCAACAGCAATACTATATTCTGAGTAATGGAAATAAAGATTTTAAACAAACTTCCGAAGGTACTGTAACGGGGCCTAGAACTTATCTTGGTGGTTATATTAATATTGATTATCAAATAAATGACAACCAAAATATAGGATTTTCTTACAATCACAGAAATAGATGGGGAAATGATTTCCGTTCTAATCTTTATAATGAAACTACTAAATACAATAATGGTAACCCAATTGTGGAAAGAACCAGAACAGTAAATCTAACAGAAGACAATAATAACAATGACTCTTTTAATCTAAATTATGAATTAAAAACGGATGACAAAGGAAGCAAATTAAGCCTTAGTTCTTCTTACCTTCATTTTAGTAAAACGGAGGATAATAACAGTACCACATACTTATTAGATTCCAACAAAAATGAAGTAGCAGTAGGGCTAAACTTCTTACAAAAAACACCACTAGTTATAGATAATTTAGGATTTCAAGCAGATTATGTTCAAAAACTTAAAAATAACTACACCTTAAGTTTTGGAGGAAGTTACAACACCACTAAAACTGATAGTGATACTTACTACGAAAACCTAGTTCCACCAACAGGAAAAGACCCAAACCAATCTAACCATTTTATCTATAAAGAAAAAATTACTGGTATCTATGTTACTTTAGAAAAAAGTTTCGGAGAAAAACTTTCTACCAAAATAGGAACCAGATTCGAAAACACCAATGCAGACGGAAATGTAGTAGATAAAAATATAGGTATTGAAAGAAATAATAATAATTTCTTACCATATCTAAGCGTAAATTATAATCCTAATCAAAATCATAATATTTCTTATAGTTTTAGTAGTAGAGTAAGCAGACCTGCTTTTTGGGCACTAAATCCTGCTAAGGTTTATCTTACAGCTACTAATTATGTACAAAACAATCCATTTACAAAACCTGAAATAAATTACAACAACGAATTAATGTATATGTGTAAAAATTCATATTTCGTTACCGCTTCTTACAACTATACTTCTAATGCATCAGAACAAATCCCATTACACGGAGTTAATCAAAATGGAGACAACGTCTTAGCATATATCAGAAGTAATTATGGTGACAGACAAGAATTCGGGCTTACTTTTGGGTTACAAAAGCAATTTTTCAAAGGAATTTGGAGTGCCAATCACACCCTTACATTAGGGCATAACATCTATAAAGGTTCTGTAGATAGCGATCCTACAGACACTCAAAATTTGGTGACTTTTGAAAAAAATATTATTGATAAATCTGCTGACTACTACCAATTCCAATTGGTAAATAACATTAGGTTGAGTGCTAAAAAAGATTGGTTTTTTGGAGCAAATTACTTCTATCTATCGCCTCTTCAAATAGAAATCGGAGAACTTAAACCAATCCACGGTGCAGAAATTTCTTTAAAGAAAATGATGGATAATTGGACATTTAATTTACAACTAAGAGATGTCTTCGGAACCAATAGAAACAGAATTTATGGTGAAGATGGCAGCGGAAACTATAATTCTGTAAACCAAAATCCATACAATAGACAGTTGGTTTTTACAGCTACTTATAATTTTGGCAATCAAAAATTACAAAAAGTAAGAAAAGCAGAAGGTGCTAACGAAGAAATCAAAAACAGAACAGGAAACTAAATCACTTCTTATATTAAATTAAATTTTTCACCCGAACTCACTGTTTTTTGCAGTGAGTTTTTTATTTTTATCAAATGAATTTCAGACAAGCTATACCAGAAGACATTCCACAGATACAAATCGTAAGAAATTCTGTGAAAGAAAACCAACTTTCTAAACCCAACCTAATTCCTGATGATTTGGTAGAAGAATTTATTACCAAACGTGGAAAAGGCTTCGTCTGTGAAATAGACGACAAAATTGTAGGATTTTCTATTGTAAATTTCGTAGAAAATAATGTTTGGGCTTTATTTCTTTTGCCTGATTTTGAAGGAAAAAGAATTGGCAAAAAACTCCATCAACTAATGCTTGATGAATATTTCAGCAAAACCAAAGAAACCATTTGGCTTTCTACAGAAGCCAATTCTAGAGCAGAAACCTTTTACAAAAAACAAGGCTGGAAAAACGCTGGCTTCCACGGAAACGAAGTGAAATTTGAAATGAGTTTTGAAGATTGGAAGTCGTAAATCTGCGAAATTCTAAAACTTATTTCTTCTCCAAAAAAACCTCAGCCAACATACATCTTGCACTTCCACCGCCATTGGTTTCTATTGTTTCTAAATCTGAATAAATAATTTCAGAATATTTCTCTATGTTTGAAATCTGTTCTGGAGTTAAAGATTGATAGGCAGATAGAGACATCACCAAAAATTTCTTACCTTCAGGATTTTGCAATTGCAACATATTTCCTGCGAACCGTTGCATTTGGCTTTCAGAAATTTCTATGATTTCTTTTCCTGAATTTACAATGGCATTTACTACATTTACTCTTTCCGTTTCATCATCAATACAATCTAAACAAATCACTACAAATTGATCTGCAACACACATCATTACATTGGTATGATAAATTGGCAATCTTTCATTATTCGCCGTTTGATAAGAATGAAAAACCACAGGTTCAAAACCAAACTTTTCACAAAATTCACGGAATAATTGTTCATCAAGTCTTAAAGAAACCGAACCATAAGCCAATTTATTATCGTGATCGAAAATCATACTTCCTGTTCCTTCTAGAAATTTTCCATCATTTTCGGGAGCAGAAAAATCTATAATTTCTTTCACCGAAAAATTTCGTTTTAGAATTTCCAAAATATCATTTCTTCGTTCCCAGCGTCTGTTTACAGCGCACATTGGATAGAGAACTACCGTTCCGTCTTGGTGCATAGAAATCCAATTATTCGGGAAAATAGAATCTGGAGTGTGAGGTTCTAATGTATCTTTCACCGTAATAACATTAATGCCTTTACTTCTCAGTTTTTCTACAAAATTGTTAAATTCTTGCAATGCTCTATTTTGAGTTTCCGCATTTTCTGAATTCACTTGGAAATAATTATTTTGTGCAGTTTCGGCATTGAAACCAAAAGCTGCAGGTTCTATCATAAGAACTGTATCTGTAGTTTGCATTGTTTTAAATCTTAGTTTTCAAAAATACAAAAACAAAACGTCGTTTCACAAAAAGTAAAACGACGTTCTAAAAAACAGTTAAAAATTATTAAATATTAAATTTAAAACGATAATCCATCTAAATCTTAGATTCATTTGATGAAAATCATCGCTAAAAATGGCAATTAAGTTTAGTTTTTAAGGCAAAACATCTATCAAAACAAAAGAAACTTCTTCAGAATTCTGAGAAAAAATCTCCTTTAAATTTTTAAAACTGATGTCTCCCACAAAATAGCCTTGCTCTTTATTTCCGTAATATTCTTCGATATTGATAAAATACGGCTGAAATTTATCTGCATCTTTTGCTGGATGTCTGAATAGAACTTTTAGGTTAAAATCTTCTGTTAATTTCAAATTTTCAGAATTGGTAATTTTCTTGTACTCGTATCTGTAATCGTAAGCCAAAGCAGAAATATCAGACAAAACTGCACTAGCAGTTGGCAAAGAACCAGCTCCTCTACCATAGAAAAATTGCTTATCTGCAAAAGCAGTTTGTACTTTCACGCCATTGAAAACATCATTTACCGTAGAAAAAGTATCGGTAGATTTTACAAATTTTGGAATCACCAAAGCAGCAACTTCATTGTCATTTCTTTTTTGAGCGTAAGCCAATAATTTAATTTGAAGATTCTTTTCTTTGGCAAACTTGAGTTCTAAATCTCCCAAATTCTGAATTCCGACATTGAAAACTTCTTCTGGCTTTGTAGTAATACCAAAAGAATGCGCCAAAAGAATTTGCAGTTTAGAACGTGCATCAAAACCTCCTGTATCTAAAATTGGGTTGCTCTCTGCATAGCCTTTTTCTTGTGCTTCTTTCAAAGCTTCATCAAAACTGAAATTATCCTGAAATGTTTTGGTTAAAATATAATTGGTAGAACCATTTACAATCCCTTGAATAGATTGCAGAAAATCGTTGTTATAATATTCTTCCAAATTTCTGATGATAGGAATACTTCCGCAAACTGCCGCTTCATACAAAAACGGAACGTTATATTTCTGTTGAAGTTCGTACAATTCTTCGAAATGTTCTGCAATTAATTTTTTATTGGCAGAAACCACTGCTTTTCCTTTTTTAAGTGCCGTTGTTACAATTTCGTAAGCAGCATCTGCATCGTCTATCAATTCTACCACTACATTAATTTCATCGTCATTCAAGATTTCATTTTTATCAAAATGAAAATACTCCGGCGAAATATTTCTAGGTTTATCTTTGTGTTTTACCACAATTTTTTTGATGGTAGCATCCACCGTTTTGCTTTTGTGCAGCACGTCATAAAGGCCAGTTCCTACTACACCATAACCAAACAATCCTATTACTAATTTTTTACTCATTTTTAAAATTTATAGAAAATCGAAATATTTTTTTAATAAAGTTTTTATTTTATCGGTTTCTAAAAGAAAACCATCGTGTCCATATTTAGACTTAATTTGTTCATAAACAGCATTTTCTACATTCTTGGCAATGTATTGTTGTTCATTCACAGGGAAAAGAATATCGCTATCAATCCCAATCACCAAGGTTTTAGCTGTAATTTTTGACAGCGCTTTTTCCAGAGAACCTCTGTTTCTGCCTACATTATTAGAATCCATCGATTTTGAAAGAGAATAATACGCATTTGGCGTAAATCTTTTTCTCAATTTTTCACCTTGATATCTTTGGTAAGAAGCAGCAGAAAAATCATCAGCTGCGTTAATATCGTCAACCTGACTGTATTCGTAGGTTTTATAATTTCTGTAAGAAAGCATAGCAATTGCTCTGGCTGCATCAAGTCCTTTTTCTCCCAATTCCAGAGCCATTCTTTGCGCTTCGTTGAAGGCAATTCCCCAAGAAGAATGTTTGCAATTGGTAGCAATTACAAATAAATTTTTGATAAAATCAGGATTAATAATGCTCCATTCTAGACATTGCATTCCGCCAAGAGAACCTCCTAAAAGAAAATCTATAGAAGAAATTTTAAGAAAATCCGCCAATTTTTGGTGCGCCAAAACCATATCTCTTACCGTGATTAATGGCTTTTCTACCTCACTTTCAAAAGTAGTTCCGTAGCAAGAACCCAAAACATTGGCACAAATAATGGCGTGCTTTTCCGTATTGAAGATTTCGTCTTTGCCAATCATTTCTGGCCACCAAGTTTCTGCATCAGAATTGGCTGTAAGTGCGTGACAAATCCAAATAATTTTTTCGGCGCTCTCTATATTTCCATAGACATTGTACGCAATTCTCACATTGCGAATTAACGTTCCATTTTCGAGAACTAAATCTCCTATTTCTAGATATTCTAACATCTTTTTAAGTTCAGATTTCAAGGGTTTTATAAATTTTAAACCGCAAAAGCATCAAAAGAATTGATTGAAAATAAGTTTTTCAAAAAGAACAAAAAGTGATTAAGTCTTCTTTTTTTTCTTTTGAACTCCTTTGAAAAAATAATAATTTCTTTTGTCTCTTTTGTGGTTAATTTATCAAGCATCAATTTTTATATCAAAAATCGTAATTTGTACATTCTTAAATTTTAGAAAAAGATTGCTCTAAATCTGCAATAATATCATCAATATGCTCAATTCCTACACTTAGTCTTACTTGTCCTGGTGTAATTCCTGCGCTTAATCTTTCTTCGTCTGAAAGTTGTTCGTGCGTGGTAGAAGCAGGATTAATGATTAAAGTTTTAGCATCACCTACATTGGCTAAATGCGAGATTAATTCTAAATTATCAATAAATTTCACAGCTGCATCTTTTCCGCCTTTTACTTCGAAATTAAGAACTCCACCGAAACCATTTCTCAAATATTTTTTAGCGTTTTCATAATCTGGAAAGCTTTCTAATCCTGGATACAATACTTTTTCTACTTTCGGATGATTTTCTAAATAATTTGCCACTTTCAAAGCATTTTCTACGGTTCTTTCTACTCTTAATGACAAAGTTTCTACGCCTTGAAGCAATAAAAACGAATTAAAAGGAGAAATAGCAGGCCCGAAATCTCTAAGTCCTTCTACTCTAGCTTTGATGATGAAAGCAATATTTCCGAAAGGCCCATTTACACCGAAAACATCAGAAAAAACCAAACCGTGATAACCATCAGAAGGTTCTGAAAGAAGTGGGAATTTCCCATTACTCCAATCAAAATTTCCTGCGTCTATGATAATTCCACCGATGGAAGTTCCGTGTCCGCCAATCCATTTTGTGGCAGATTCTATTACAACATTTGCTCCGTGCTCAATCGGACGGAAAAGATAACCACCAGCTCCGAAAGTATTATCAACAATCAAAGGAATGTTATGTTTTTTTGCAACGGCAGAAATAGCATCAAAATCTGCAACATTAAGTGTAGGATTTCCGATGGTTTCTAAATATAAAGCTTTGGTATTTTCATCAATTAACGCTTCGAAATCTTCTGGATTGTCATCTTTTGCAAATCTTGCTTCAATACCAAATTTTTTGAAAGAAACTTTGAATTGGTTGTGACTTCCTCCGTACAAATAAGGAGAAGTAACGAAATTATCTCCATTTTTTAGGATATTGGTGATGGCAATAAACTGCGCTGCGTGACCAGAAGCAACGGCTAAAGCGGCAACTCCGCCGTGTAAAGCGGCAATCCTTTTCTCAAAAACATCTGTAGTAGGATTCATTAATCTGGTGTAGATATTCCCGAATTCTTTCAGTCCGAAAAGATTGGCAGCGTGTTCTGCATTGTTAAAAACATACGAAGTAGTTTGGTAAAGCGGAACCGCTCTAGAATTGGTATCTGTGTCAACTTGTTGACCTGCGTGTAACTGTAAAGTTTCAAATTTTAAATTGCTCATTTTTTTAAATTTTTTAAAAAATTAATATTAGAGCAACCTATTTCTAGAAAATTCTTGACGAAAGAGCATAAAAAAACTCTTCCGACAAGTCGAAAGAGTTTGTATGATAGTTAAGGACTATTTTAAAACTGATTTCTGACTTATCTTTCCCGAATATTTCGGGGTTGAATTTGGCACCTTACTATTATTTCTAACGCAGGTTGCCAAGGTTTCGCAGGGTCAATTCCCTCCACCTTTCTTAATAAGTTGCGTGCTTAATGATCTTTTTCTGTGTGCAAATATAAAGACAAGTTTTTTAATTAAGCAAATTTTATTGATTTTTTTTGAAAAATTTTATGAAAAAAGGTCTGGCAAAAAATTAGTTGGCTCTTCGCCAAAAACTGTGGAATTGAAATTTTACATATTTGTAATAACTTAAATTTTCTGTTCTTTTGTCTTAAAACAAAAGAACCAAAAATTCAAGACTTGGAAACTCGGCTAAAATTTTGACGCCTCCGTTTCCTATGTCAATCTAATCGAAATTATGGCAATCCTATTTTTACAAAAAAATGACGAAGAGCCAATTAATTTTTCGTTGCGTAACTAGCCCCGATTGTAACGGAAATCCTTTTATTTTTCTTTGACATAAGGAAAAATAAAAGATTGTAGTGGAAAGCGGGAAAAGCTTCTAAAAAAAATTATTCTCTTACCAATGGCATGGTAGAACATCTGAGTAAACCTCCCATTTTAGAAACTTCTCTGTATGGGATTTCTTCTACGGTAAAGCCCCAAACGTCTCTGAGGTGTTTGTTCATTCTGGTAAAAGTATGGTCTGAAACCACCACTTCTGGCGAAATAGAGAAAATATTGGGATTCATTTCGAACATTTCTTCGTCTGTGATATTGAAGCAGTTTTCTTCTCCGAAAATATCTACTACAAGTTCATAATCACTTTCATCTACGAATCCGTTTTTGTAAATGATGCATTTGTCTTTTCCTATGGGATTGAAAGTGCAATCTAGGTGTAGAATTCCTTCGTAGGGAATTTTGTCATTTTTTTTGAGGTCTAGGTCTATAATCCTTTTTTTGGGGAAATATTCTTTCAGGATTTCTATGGCGTATTCGTTGGTTCTAGCTGTTTTGAAACTTCTGTAATCCTCGCTGTAGCAGGTTCCTATGAAAAGGTAGTCATTCCATACGATAACGTCTCCGCCTTCTATGTGTGCTGTTTCTGGGAGATTGATAATTTTTCTCCATTCTACTTTTTCGAAAATTTTTCGGTAGGCTTCTTGTTCATCTTCTCGGTCTTTGATAACGTTTGAGATGATCATTTTATCTTCGATTACAAAGGCTACATCTCTGGCAAAAACTTGGTTATAATCTTTAATAATTGCAGGTCGAAGTACTTCTACATCATATTTTTTGAGAACCGCTTCGAAAGCACTTACTTCCGAAATAATGTCTTCTTCTTTAGGATAAATATTATGCTCTATAGAATGGTAGGATTTTGCATCATAGCTTTCTTCTAAAGTGGGAATTGGCCCCATAGATTTTGGTTGACCAAGAACTACTGATTTTAATTTTCCTGTTTCGTTTTTGATGTTGAGTTTCATCTGTAAATATTAAATTTTCTAGGGAAAAAGTCTGATTTTCCTTTCTAATTTTCACAAATTTATATAAAGGATTTGAGGTGAAAAAATTTTGAGAATAAAAACAAAAAACTCCCTATAAAAAGGGAGTTTTACAAAATTTTATTTAAATTTTAGAGCTGATAATGCTAAAAATTATCTATTCTCCATTGGCACATAATCTCTTTGCTGTGCGCCTTGGTAAACTTGTCTTGGTCTTCCGATAGGGTCTCCGTGTAGTCTCATTTCTTTCCACTGAGAAATCCATCCTGGTAATCTTCCTAATGCAAACATTACGGTAAACATTTCGGTAGGAATTCCTAATGCTCTGTAGATAATTCCTGAATAGAAATCTACGTTTGGATACAATTGTCTTTCTATGAAATAATCATCTTCTAATGCTACTTTTTCTAATTGCATAGCAATGTCTAAAGCTTTATCCTGAATTCCTAATTTATTTAAAACATCATAAGTAGCTTTTTTGATGATTCTAGCTCTAGGGTCAAAATTTTTGTACACTCTATGACCGAAGCCCATCAAACGGAAACTATCATTTTTATCTTTAGCTTTTGCTACATATTTTGCTACATCTCCACCATCTTGTTCTATATGTTCTAGCATTTCTATTACGGCTTGGTTAGCGCCACCGTGTAACGGCCCCCAAAGTGCAGAAACACCTGCCGAAATAGAAGCAAACAAACCAGTCTGTGCAGAACCTACCATTCTAACGGTAGATGTAGAACAATTCTGCTCGTGATCTGCGTGTAAGATTAATATTTTATCTAAAGCATCTACCACTACAGGATCTAATTCAAATTCTTGATTAGGCATTCTGAAAGTCATTTTGTAGAAATTTTCTACATAATTAAGGCTGTTATCTCCGTGATTAATTGGTAAACCTAATGTCTTTCTATAAGTCCAAGCACAAAGATGAGAGAATTTAGCAATTAACATTTCTGCTGCATGGTCTAAGTCTTCTTTTGATTTTACATTTACTGCTTTTGGATTAAATGCTGTAAGAGCAGAGGTTAATGTAGAAAGAACCCCCATTGGATGCGCAGAACGAGGAAAAGCATCAATGATTTTCTTCATTTCTTCTGCTACATAATTATACTTATTTATATTTTTCTGAAATTGACCAAATTGTTCCTGAGTAGGCAATTCTCCTTGTAGTAATAAGTACATTACTTCGGTAAAATTAGATTTTTCTGCAATCTGCTCAATAGGATAACCTCTGTAGAAAAGTTCTCCTTTATCTCCGTCTAAATAGGTAATATTACTAAGCGTAGCTCCAGTGTTTTTATAACCTAAGTCTAGCGTAATAAGCCCCGTCTGATCTCTCAACTTTGAGATATCAATACCTCTGTCACCAATTGTGCTTTCTACGATTGGATATTCGTAGGAATTACCATCGTAATTCAATATAACTTTATTATCAGACATTTTTATATAAATTTTTGATAAAAATACAAAAAAATGCGGTCTTTACACAAACTTATTGCTATGCAATGCGATATATTTTCTCAATTTGCCTGATAAATTTGCTAAATAGGTATAGTTTTAATAAAATTTTACCATTTTTTAAGAAAACATTATGAAAAACCCTTCCTACAAAATGCAGAAAGGGTTATCTATTATTTTATTATAAGATATTTCTATCTTTTTATTTTGAAAGCATCTAATCCTGGGAAAATAGCTGTTTCACCTAGAGCTTCTTCAATTCTTAATAATTGGTTGTACTTAGCCATTCTATCTGAACGAGATGCAGAACCTGTTTTAATCTGACCACAATTGCAAGCAACCGCTAAATCTGCGATAGTAGCATCTTCTGTTTCACCAGATCTGTGAGACATTACAGAAGTATATTTATTGTGTTGAGCCATTTGTACAGCTGCTAAAGTTTCAGAAAGAGAACCAATTTGGTTTACTTTTACTAAGATAGAGTTTGCAATATTTTCTTTAACTCCTCTAGAAAGTCTTTCTACATTGGTTACAAATAAATCATCACCTACTAATTGTACTCTATCACCAATTTTATCAGTAAGCATTTTCCAACCTTCCCAGTCGTTTTCTTGCATACCATCTTCAATAGAGATAATAGGATATTTATTTACCAATTCTGCTAAGTAAGAAACTTGTTCGCTGCTTGTAAACTGAGCAGAATCTGGAGTTTGGAATTTTCTATAGTCATAAATTCCATCTTTGTAGAATTCTGAAGAAGCACAGTCTAATGCGATCATTACATCATCACCTGGTTTGTAACCTGCTTTTTCGATAGCTTGTAATAAAGTATCTAATGCATCTTCAGTTCCTTTGAAAGTTGGTGCGAAACCACCTTCGTCACCTACCGCAGTAGATAAACCTCTACCGTGAAGGATAGATTTAAGATTATGGAAAATTTCAGTTCCTTTTCTAAGAGCATGAGAGAAAGAATCTGCCTTTACTGGCATAATCATAAACTCTTGGAAAGCGATTGGCGCATCTGAGTGAGAACCACCGTTGATTACGTTCATCATAGGAACAGGAAGTGTATTAGCATTTACACCACCTACATATTTGTAAAGTGGCATTCTAAGTTCAGCAGCAGCAGCTTTAGCAGCAGCTAGAGAAACTCCAAGAATAGCGTTTGCTCCTAATTTTCCTTTATTATTAGTACCATCAAGGTCAATCATAATTTGGTCAATCAAATTTTGCTCAAATACAGGAAGACCTACTAATTCAGGCGCAATTACTTCTTTTACATTTTCTACAGCTTTTAGTACTCCTTTTCCTAGAAACTCAGAACTACCATCACGTAATTCTACAGCTTCGTGCTCACCAGTAGATGCACCAGAAGGCACAGCAGCACGTCCCATAGCTCCACTTTCTGTGAAAACATCAACTTCTACAGTAGGATTTCCTCTTGAATCCAAAATTTGTCTAGCTTCAATAAATGAAATGTAACTCATTTTATTCGAATTTTAAATTAATAATTTGTTTAATGAGATTGAATATTAAGTTTTTACATATAAAATATGCAAAACATAATAGGCTTTTAAAAAACCATACAAATTTAGTCAATTTCTATGGATTAATTTACTAAATTAGACTGATATTTATCTTAAATTTAATTAATACAAAACAGCATTTATATGAAAATTTTTATTAAAAGCTCTATTTTACTAGCTTTAGCCACAATTATTTCTTGCAAAAAAGAGACAAAAAAGGATGTTATAACCAATGAGGTAAAAGTGATTACCATTATAGATTCTAATGGTGTTAAAAAACAAGATTCTACCGTAATTTTTAACAGAAATATAGATGGTAAGAGTATAGTTGCCAAAAATGAGGTCAAGAAATATGTCTATCAATACAAAGCATTTGATGGTTCTGTAGCCGAAGTAACCTTTACCCATTATCTAGACAAAAGCTATATTCTAATTGCTAGAAATTCTCTTAAAATAGAGCTTCCACAAACAAAAGTAGATGAAAAGAGTGCAACTTTCGAAAAAGACGGAATAAAGGCAGTTACGGAAGGGCAAAAACTAACGATTACCCAGAATGGAGTGACATTTGAATTGGTAAAAAAATAAGCACAAAAAAAGACCTTCCAAAAATTTCGGAAGGTCTTTTTATATTTAAAACTTTGAAAATATTATTCTTCAGTTTTTTCTTCTGTAGCTTCAGCTTTTGGCTCTTCTACAGCAGGAGCTTCTTCTACTACAGGAGCAGCAACTACAGCAGCCGCTTCTTTTTTAGGAGCTCTTCTACTTCTTCTAGTCGCTTTTTTCTCTTCTGCATTTGGATTGTAAAGTTCATTGAAATCTACAAGCTCAATAAGAGCAGTATCAGCAGCATCACCAGGTCTGAAACCAGTTTTGATGATTCTGGTGTACCCACCGTTTCTATTAGCGATTTTAGGAGCTACATTTCTGAAAAGCTCAGTAACAGCTTCCTTACTTTGAAGATAAGAAAAAGCTATTCTTCTGTTGTGTGTAGAATCTTCTTTAGCTTTAGTTAAGATAGGTTCTACAAATACTCTTAAAGCCTTAGCTTTAGCAACAGTAGTATTTATTCTTTTATGTTCAATTAGAGAACAAGCCATATTAGAAAGCATAGCGCTTCTGTGAGAGGCAGTTCTACCTAAGTGATTGAATTTTTTTCCGTGTCTCATTTTATTAATGATTAATTATCAGCGTCTAACTTATATTTTGCCACATCAAACCCGAAGTTAAGTCCTTTTGAATGAACCAATTCTTCAAGTTCTGTCAATGATTTCTTACCGAAATTTCTGAATTTCATCAAATCAGACTTACTATAAGAAACTAGCTCACCAAGAGTTTCTACTTCAGCAGCTTTTAGACAGTTTAGGGCTCTTACAGAAAGATCCATATCTGCTAATTTAGACTTAAGAAGTTGTCTTGTATGTAATGTTTCTTCATCGTATTGGATAGATGCTTTCACTGCTTCAGTTTCTAGAGTTATTCTCTCATCAGAGAATAACATAAAGTGATAGATTAATATCTTAGAAGCTTCAGTTAAAGCATTTTGAGGAGTGATAGAACCATCAGTCTCAATATCTAATACTAATTTTTCATAGTCTGTTTTTTGCTCTACACGATAGTTTTCGATACTGTATTGAACTTTCTTAATTGGAGTAAAGATAGAGTCAATAGCAATAGTTCCTATAGGTGCGTTGTTAGATTTGTTTTGTTCAGAAGGAACATAACCTCTACCTTTATCAACGTGGAAACTCATTTCGAAAGTTACATCTTTAGTCAAGTTGCAGATTACTAATTCTGGATTCAACACATCAAAATTGTTGATAGAACTAGCAAAATCACCTGCAGTGATTACTTCTTTACCAGAAATTTTCACAGAAACTTGTTCAGCAGTTGCATTTTCTACTTTCGCTTTAAGTCTTAATTGCTTAAGGTTTAAGATAATTTCTGTAACATCTTCGATTACACCTGAAATGGTCGAAAATTCGTGCTCTACGCCTTCTATTTTGATAGATGTAATAGCATATCCTTCTAGAGAAGAAAGCAACACTCTTCTCAAAGCATTACCGATGGTAAGTCCAAATCCTGGTTCTAATGGTCTGAATTCGAATTGACCTTTGAAATCCGTAGAATTAAGTAGAATTACTTTGTCGGGTT
>ERZ650307.356-NODE-356-length-25613-cov-13.032553_pt1 | contig 25613 bp, 19 predicted proteins | sample MGYA00376243_ERZ650307 | MGnify/ENA primary metagenome ERZ650307 (study PRJEB26733, sample SAMN07839242) | wastewater metagenome | biome: urban; feature: artificial channel; material: waste water | place: USA: North Carolina | collected 2016-03-31 ... | reverse complement strand
CACCCATCTCAGATTCAGACAATTGGCCAAGAATGGTGCAGATTGCGTGGCAATTGCATGATGAAGAAGGAAAATTAATTGAAAATCAGGATTATATCATTAAACCTGAAGGGTATGATATTCCTTTTAACGCGACCAGAATTCACGGTATTTCTACCAAAATGGCCAAAGAAGAAGGAAAGGATTTGGCATGGGTTTTAGAAGAATTTAAAAAAGCATTAGAGAAAACAAAAGTTGGTGTAGGACACAACATTGATTTTGATTATAAAATTGTAGGCGCAGAGTTTTTTAGAAAAGAAATCGAAAATAATCTTCAAGAAATTCCCAAAGCTGATACCATGGAATTGGGAACTGATTTCTGTGCTTTGCCAGGAGGAAGAGGAGGAAGATTTAAATCTCCAAAACTAGGAGAACTTTTCGAAAAATTATACGGTTACCAATTTGATGAAGCGCACAATGCTGCGGCAGACGTAAATGCAACCGCTCAGATTTTCTTCGAAATGGCGAGACAACGCATTATTCCTGCAGAGAAAATGCTTTGGAGTGATGAGCAATTCCAAAATTTTCAGAAAATTTGGAGTGAGCCGATTAAACCTTTTGATATTGTTATCAGAAGGCAAGTTGCAGATTCTAAGAAAAAGAAATCTACCGTAGATTTTGGCGATACCAAAGAAGTAGAAATTGGCGATTATTTCCATTTTCATAATCATACCATTTATTCTACACTTGCCGCTACTTCTCATTTTAATGAACTGATAAAAGTAGCTGCCGAAAACGATTTTAAGGCAGTTGGAATGGTAGATTTAGGAAATTTGATGGGCGCTTTCAAGTTTGTTTCCGAAGTTGAAAAATACAATGGAGATATTAAGAAGAAAAAAGCCGAAGCCGAAGAAAAAGGTGAAGAGTTTACTAAAACACCTTTGGTTCCAGTTTTGGGATGTGAATTTTATCTCTCAGAAAGACCAGAGCAGAAACAATTTACCAAAGATGATCCAGACAGAAGAACGAATATGGTTCTTTTGGCGAAAAATTTTCAAGGATATAAAAACCTCGCAAAACTATCGAGTTTAGGTTATACCAACGGTTATTATGCTGGTGTACCAAGGATTTCTAAGAAACAAATTGCCGAATATAAAGAAAATCTTATTGCTGTTACAGCAGGGATTTACGGAGATGTTCCAAATGCGATTTTAAATTTCGGGGAACAAAAAGGAGAGGAAGTTTTTCTTTGGTGGAAAGAGCAGTTTGGAGACGATTTCTATGTGCAAATTCAGAATCATGAGATTGAAGAAGAAGAGCACTTAAATGAAGTTTTATTAGAACTAGCTGACAAACATGATGTGAAAATTTTAGCACAAAATGAAACTTTTTACACCAAAAAAGAAGATGCTAAAATTCAGGATATTATTACTTGTATCAAAGACGGAGAAAGAGTTTCTACGCCTATTGGTAAAGGTTTTGGGAAACGAAAAGGTTTAGCTAATGACCATTATTTTGTGCAAAATGCAGAAGAATTGAAACAAACTTTTCGTCAGTTTCCTGATGCTTTCGAAGCATACACAGACTTTTTACAAAAATTTGAACCTTATACTTTAAAGCGTGATGTTTTGCTTCCAAAATTTGATATTCCAGAAGAATTTCAAAGTGAAGAAGACGAAAAAGATGGCGGAAAACGTGGCGAAAATGCCTATTTAAGACATCTGACTTATGAAGGTGCTAGAAAAAAATATGATGAAATCACGCCAGAAATTGCTGAACGTTTAGATTTTGAGCTAGAAGTAATTGCGAATACAGGTTATCCTGGTTATTTCTTGATTGTTCAGGATTTCTGTAACGAAGCCCGTAAAATGGGCGTTTCAGTTGGGCCTGGTCGTGGTTCTGCTGCAGGTTCTGCCGTTGCATATTGCATCGGAATTACCAATGTAGATCCGATTAAATATGATTTACTTTTTGAGCGTTTCTTGAATCCAGAGCGTGTTTCGATGCCCGATATTGATATCGATTTTGATGATGAAGGTAGAGATGCCATCATAAAATGGGTAATTGAAAAATACGGACAAATGAACGTGGCGCAGATTATTACTTACTCCGTTTTGGGAGGAAAATCCGCGATTAAAGATGCGGGAAGAGTTTTGGATGTTTCGATTCCTGATACGAATGCGATTGCGAAATTAATTCCTGAAACTCCGGGAATGAATATTGCAAAAGCACTCAATAAACCAGAAAAATTAAAACCAGAAGATAAACCTTTAGCCGAAGAAATGAAGGCGATTTTAGCGAATCCTAATGATTCCAGACATCAGGTTTTGGCTTCGGCACAGAAAATGGAAGGTTGCATCAGAAATACCGGAATTCACGCTTGTGGTGTAATTATTACGCCAGAAGATATTTCGAATTTAGTTCCGATTTCTATCGCTGCAAAAGATGCAGGAATTTTGGTTTCACAGTTTGATAACTCTGTGGCAGAAAGTGCTGGTTTGCTGAAAATGGACTTTTTAGGTTTAAGAACTTTAACCATTATTAAAGATGCGATAAAACTCATTAAACAACGTCACGGAATTGAAATCAATACGGATGAAATTCCGTTGGATGATAAAAAAACCTACGAACTTTTCAAAGAAGGAAGAACGATTGGGATTTTCCAGTATGAAAGTGCCGGAATGCAAAAATATATGCGTGAACTGAAACCTACGGTTTTTGCGGATTTAATTGCGATGAACGCTTTGTACAGACCTGGTCCGATTAAATACATTCCGAATTTCATCAACAGAAAACACGGTTTAGAAGAAATTGTTTACGACTTACCAGAAACCGAAGAATATTTAAAAGAAACCTACGGAATTACGGTTTATCAGGAGCAGGTAATGTTGCTTTCTCAGAAATTGGCGAATTTCACCAAAGGTGAAGCGGATACGTTGAGAAAAGCAATGGGAAAAAAACAGAAAGATGTTCTGGATAAAATGTACCCGAAATTTATAGAAGGCGGTAAAAAGAATAATCTTAACGAAGAAAAACTCAATAAAATTTGGAAAGACTGGGAAGCGTTTGCAGAATATGCATTTAACAAATCTCACTCCACTTGTTATGCTTTAATTGCTTATCACACTGCTTATCTCAAAGCCAATTATCCTGCGGAATATATGGCGAGTGTGATGAGTAATAACATTAACAATACCAAGCAAATTACGCTTTTTATGGAAGATTGTAGAACGATTGGTGTAGATGTTTTAGGGCCAGATGTTAATGAATCTCAGTTCCAATTTGCGGTGAACGAAAAAGGACAAATCAGATTTGGTTTGGGAGCGATTAAAGGAATGGGAGAAGCGCCTTCTGAAGCCATTTATTTGGAAAGACAAAACGGAAGATTCAAAGATATTTATGATTTTTTTGAAAGAATGCCTTCTTCGCAAGTCAATAAAAGAGTAGTGGAAAGTTTGGTGATTGCAGGTGCTTTTGACGAATTAGATTCTTATCACAGAGCGCAATATTTTGATGTGGACAATGCAGGAAGAACCAATATTGAAAAGCTTTTGCGTTACGGACAATCCTTCCAAGATAATAAAAATTCGGTGGAAAATTCACTTTTTGCGGATTTTGCAGATGAAGTTCAAATCGAAAGACCGAAACTTTTGCCTTGTGCAGAATGGCAAAATATGCATAAACTGAATCGTGAGAAGGAGATTATCGGTTTCTATCTTTCGGCGCATCCTTTAGATGAATATAAGTTCCAGTATAAGTTTATCAATGGAGAATTTTCTAAAAATTTCGTTTTAGAAGACAACAAAAAAGATGAAATTGCTCCAAATGATTTGTCTGCCAAAATTTTAGATGAGGAAACAGACGATGATGAAAGCATTGATATAAGTTTAGAAGTTTCAGAAGATGAAGAATTGGTAGAAGAATCTTCTGCGAAAAAAGCCGAACCAAAAGGAAATTTCAATTTCTTGAATTTAGATGAAATAGATGCGTTTAAAGAACAATTGTTTCCTGCGGGAAGTCTTTTTGAACCTGCAAAAGATTGGAAAGAAAGACAAAAAATGTTTGATAATGCTAGAGAATACACGGTTTCTGGTTTGATTACAGAAATGGTTTTGCGTGACGGGAGAAATTCTGGTGAGAAGATATGTTTCCTAACTTTAGAAGATTACACAGGAAGTTACAGTTTCAGATTAGGCGATAGAGATTATATGAAGTTGCGTGAAAAAATTGCCAAAGATCGTTTTGTGATTGTGAAAATGAAGTTTACTCAAGGTTCTGAAGGAAGAGTTTTTACCAATGTTACTGATATTTTAGATTTAAAAGATGCTTTTGAGAAGTATGCAAAATCACTTTCTTTGGTAATTCCTATTAATGAAATTAATAAAACGGATTTAGAATTTTTTAAAAACCAATTATTAGCAGAAAAAGGCGAACATAAACTTAATGTTTACCTCAAAAATCCTTTAGACAATACTTTTGTAGAAGCGAGAGCCTTGCATCAAACGATTAATATTAATTATCAACTCATTGAAAAAATAAATGAATTTGGAAAGTTCGAAATTTATTTAAATTAAAATTAAGCCGAGATTTTGTCTCGGTTTTTTTAATTAGAAAAAGTGATTTTTAAAAATAAATGTTTCGAGGAAAAAATCTTAATAAAATGTTAAATGTTCATACGTAGTTTGTATGATTTTATAGTTAATAGAGTGTTTGTATTTTTTTTTTAGGTGATTAAGTTTTATTTTTGTATATAAACTTATAGCACACAAATGATTACGAAAATTTTAATCTACGAAGAACAGAAGCTTTTTAGTGGGATGTTACAATTTTTCATCAATTCTCAAGAAAATTTAGATGTTGTAGGAACTTTTGATGATGTTGTATTTTTGATGGAATTTTTGAAGTTGAATGAGGTAAATGTAATTCTATTCGGAATTAATAAAGTGAACTCTAAAACTTGCATTCTTTTGGATGAGCTGAAAAGAACTTTTAATAATCTAAAAATTATTGTATTGAATGACGGCTTAGAGATAAAAGAGGCAAGAAAACTTTTTAAAAATGGAATTAGTGGTTTTGTGGAGAAAAATTCACACAATTCAGAACTTCTAAAATGTATAATATCTGTGGTTGCAGGCAATATTTATGTAGATGCTACAATTAGGGAGAGGTTGTTTTCAGATTTTTTTGAGACAAGTACGCACAAGCAAAATCAAAATGTATATCAGGAATTGACATCAAGGGAAATAGATGTGCTGAAACTTATTTGCGAAGGCTATAATAGCAAAGAAATCGCAGATGAGTTATTTATTAGTATTAATACTGTAGAAACACATCGCAAGAAAATTATTCAAAAATTTAATGTTAAAAATTCTATCGGTATAGTAAGGTATGCCATGCAAAACAATATGATATAGAAAGCTATTTTAGTTATATATTAACTTGTGTATTTAGATAATTTTTAGTGGCAAAAACCGCAAAGTTTTTGCGATTAATTCATGTTGTTGAATTTCAGATGATTATAATTTTATTGGTAACTCAAATATTCTATATTAAAGATTTTCTATCATAATAAAGCCTCTCAGGAATTTGAAAGGCTTTGTTTTTGTTTCGAAAATTTATCTATTCCCAGTCTGGCATCTCTGCATTTGTAAATAATGTAGTTCTGGCATTATTAGAAGAGTTGAAATTTACAGGGATTTTAATTATTGATTTTTGAGAAATCCCATCATTCGAAGTATTTACAAATATTATTTCTGCATCATTTGGAGAGAATCTAGGATTTAAATCATTAGTTCCGGCTGGTTTATCAGATAATGAAGATATATCTATCACAGTGTCTGTATTGAGATTATATATAAAAATGTGTGAGTCTAGTATTCTATAGTTACTATCTTGGTAACTGGTTATATCTCTGGTGTACATAAGTTTATCGGCTTGTATGGAGAAATTAATGCCTCCTGTAGCTCCATTAATTCCGGATAAAATAGTTTTGATAGTGTTACCCAATAAATCTATAATATAAATTTTTGCGTTATATCCGTTCAGGTCGTTTGTTTTTAGTGCTATTTTGCTACCATCATAACTCCAGTCGCATTCAGAAATTATGCTAGAGTCTGGTGTAGTGTATAGTAAGACAAGTCCGCTGCCGTCTTTGTTTATTTTATATAGTTTATTAAAATTAGGATAGATAATCTGATTTCCTGTTTTATCCCAGGAAAAGCTTATTTCTGTGGCAGAAAATCCTGTGACGGGGATTGTGGTAACTTGTTTTACATCTGTTCCATCCTTTTTAGAAGTAAATATTTGATTATTACCTCCTATATTTCGTATAAATGCTATTAAGCCTGTATCGTTATTCAGTTTTGGTCTAAAGCTATTAGAGGTATTTTCTGTTAGATTGAATTTAGAACTGCCATCTTCGTTGCTAGATACAATAATGAAATTCCCATTGGATTTTTGTACATAATGATATCTGTTTGGAGGAGTAGAGGATGTCTTAAAATGGAAGATATTTGAATTAACGGCTTTATTCACACCGTCTGATGCTATAATTTGCCAAAAATAGTTTGCTCCGAATCTTAAGTTGTTCAGTGTATATGTTTTGTCTGATATATTTTCTATTTTGATGACATTGCTGTCGTAATCATTTTTTACGATTAACGTATATGTAAGTATATCTTTAGTATCTGCATCTGTGGCATTCCAGGTAAGGGTAACTGAAGTTGGCAGCTCTGTAGCATTATCAATAGGAGAAATGAGAACAGGTGCAGTGGGAGGAGAATTGAGACTGTTATCATCAGACATTTCGAAAACTACGGTTACATCTGTATTTGCATTGGTTATGTTTACTCCTTCGTATTTATCCAAATAACCTTGCAGTTCCGCCTTTACAGAATAATCGCCAATTGGAATGTCTTCAATTGTAAAGGTACCATCTGTAGCTGTAAAAACTGTTTTTGTAGTTGGGCTTGTATATATTTTTACATTTGCCAAAGCTTCGTTGGTACCTTTTTTTACTACTTTACCAGATAGAGTTCCGGTTTTAACGGTGTCTACTAAGTCTTCACTACAAGAAATAAAGCTTAAGAGAAGTATAATTGATACGATATATTTTAATACTGTGTTCATGGCTTAATGATTTTTATTTTTTTTAGGAAAATAATAGTTAACCCCGAGTCCTATTTTCAGAACCTGATCCTTTCTCTTTCCATTATTAAAATTGTCCCAATCGTCTTTGAATCCCATATCATATTGTGAAAATAATCTTAATGAAAAATTAGATTGTGGCATATATTCTAAGCCACCTCCGAATTGATATTTATAATAATTTTTATCGCGAGTAAACATGCTGCCTATCCCTCCAAAAATGAAAGGTGTAAATTTGTAATAAGGAAAGGCTAGTAATTCTAAATTTAATTCTGTGGAAAAGAACTTTTGGCTAATGATATTCTTATTTTCGAATTTCATGTAATTTCCACTTATATCTGCATTTAGATAATCATTCAAAAAATATTTGAATCCTATTTTTATACCAAGATTGGTTGCAGGATTTACATAATCACTTTTTGTATTATCACCAGATAATATTCCGTAAATAGAATATTTTCCTCTGTTTATGGTGGGGTGCCTGTTGCCAATTTCTCTGTAGTTATTGGTTTCTGATTCGTTATTATATTCTGTTACGATTTTTCTGAATTTTGGAATGGAATTATTGTCTACTATAAAAAGCCCGTCTCTTACACCTTCTACTATTAAAGAGTATACAGCTTTTTCTATTGCTTGTGTAACTGCCATAGAAACTGGTTCGTTTTGCGTAATGCCCATTTCGGCTTCTAGCAATCTTTCTGTATCTATATACCTGAAGAAACTTCCGTTTATAGATGTAGATAAAATAGTTTTAGAGGTGTATACGGTTTTTAGAATTTCTCCGGTCATTGTAGAAACTACTCTTAGATAGACGGAAATTCGGTCTTGTCTGTATTGAGTATTTGCACCTAAGCCAAAATATCTGGCTCCAATTCCTCCGGTTATTACATTGCTATCGTATGATATAATTCCTCCTTCCAGAATAATGCCCGCATATAATAATGGCGGGATCTGATCGTCTATTGGAGTTTTGCCATCAGCAGCTACTTTGTATTCTTTTCTTGTAGATCTTATAATTTGTCTTTCATTTAAAAGATTGCCTATGTTTTCTCTTTCAATTGGCCTGAACCATTTACTGTCTTCCAAAGCTTTTAATAATATAGAAGTGGTTCCCTGAGGAATAGCGGTACTGAAACTGCTGCTATTTTCTACCATTTTGTATTGCCCAGTTTGGTCTTTAAATTTATAAACACCAATAACTATTTTTTCGTTAGGTTTCGGTAAATCCATTAGTTCTCTCGTGTAAGGTGTAATTTCGCCTAGAGTAGAGTTTTCGCTCTTGGCGGGGAGATTAAGTAGGGTAGAGGTACAACTAGAAAGATTGATCAGAGAGAGAATTACCAAAATACATCTTAATAAATGATCTTTTTTCATATTGTTAAATTTATTGAGGGACTATAATTTCAGATTGTTCGCCTGTGCTAGTGTTCAGTATCTTTATTATGAGTCCTTTTGTTCCTTGTGTTATTTCTATATATAATGAGCCAAATAAGTAAGAGCCTGGTTTTAAATTTCCATCGGAAAACTGACTGCTAAATAATTTGGAGGATAACTGACTTAATAATTGCCTGTTGATGCTGTCTGTGAAGCTGTCTAAAGTACTGGTAGAAGAGCTGGTTGCACCTGTGTCTTTAAACTGATTTTGTGCTGCGGCAGAGCTTAGTAGCCAGTTATAATTGAAAGTATCACCACCAAAAGCGGGGTTGGTTGGTTTATAAACAAACTGCTGTGCTTGGAATGTTGTAACATTACATATTATCATTAAGGCAATAATCACTATTTTTTTCATTATTTTTTTAGATTTAATAATTAAAATTTTTGTCTAAAATTTCTTTTTGTTTTTGATAGGCAAATAGTGCTTCTATAGTTTCTTTTACCAGACTATCTAAGTAGTCTTCGTCTGGCATTGTATTGAACGTGAGTAAATTAGTGTCTTGAGCATATACTTGTATTTGAGTGTTTCTGTTTATTGATGGTAATTCTAATATTCTTATCATGAATTTAAAATTCATAGAATTTAGTTGCATGAAACTGAATAATTTAGTGTAAAATAATTCGCCTGCTCTGGTTTTTGTTTCATCTATAGTGAGGCCAATAATTTGTATATCTCCTTCATTGATATTTTTTGTTTCATAAGAAACTTCTTGTTTTGTATTGTTTATTTCTATACTGTCTTTACTGATGAGTTTTCCTGTTTTTTCGTCATTCACAAAAAAGTAAATCTTTAGAGCGTCTTTATTATTCAGATTTACAGAAGATTCGGAAACCAATTTTTTTTCGTTAGGTAATAGGGTAAATTTTCCAGATTGCCTAGAAGAAGAAATATTACCAGAATTGCCTTTTTTTAAGGATAATATATTGTAAGTGAGTGAGTAATGTATTTTTGATTGGTTAGAGACAAATCCGTCAATACTATAGACACCTTCTATATTTTTCACTTCTATTTTTGCTTTCACATCATTTGCAGAGTTTTCTTGAGCAACTGTTAAAAATGATAATTGCATAAAAAGGAGTATGAAGAGTTTGAGATTCATATGCTAATAATTTCGTATAAATACCATTTTGTCATTTTGTTTTAAATTAATAATCATGCCTTCCGAAATGCTATTGCTGCCAGTTATATCTACATGATTGTTGCTTCCTTTTACATTAATCTGTTGATCTGTTTTTTGATTTTCATTTTGATTATTGAAAAAAGTAGTATTATAATTCCCAACCTGACTCATTATTAAATTGCTTTTTTTGCTATTGTCATATACTTCTATAGCATTCGAGTTTCCAATTTGAATCATTTGAGATACTTTATTGTAGTTCTGAAGATCTTTATTCTCGGTAATAGTGATGTTATTCAGAATAGTAAGAACATTATTGCTATTAATGGTATTAAAATCTATTTTTTGGGCAGAATATAATGCAGTAAGAAATATTGCAATTATGATGAATGTTTTTTTCATGATATTAATTTTAAAAGGGAGAAGTCTAAAATAGACTTCCCCCAAATTTCACTTATTAAGATAAATGATTTTGGTTTTTAACTTGATTTTAGTTAACATCCGTGTTGACCTGGAGGGCACTTAGGAGTTGGTAAGTTTACTGGTGGAGTATTATATGAACCGCCAGAGCTTTGATAGACTTTAATACTGTTGTCACAGCCATTTTGGTAATCTATAGTAGTGTTTCCGTCTCCATATTGTGATTCAGATATTTTGTTTCTATCCCCCAATTGGGTTGCAAAGGCTTTATTGTCATCACCGCTTTGGAATTGTGATATGGTATTACTGTAGCCTTCTTGTTTAGCTTTTGCTATGTTGTCGTCTCCGTATTGTTCTTGGGTTATTTTATTTTTTTCGCCCCATTGCTCAGCCTTAGCATAATTATTATCTCCTGGAGAGAATAATAGTTTTCCCTGTGTTTGTTTTACTTCGTTTAGGTTTCCTTTTTGTTCGGAGATTGCATCATTATCTTTTCCAAATTGGAATTGGGTTGCAGAGTTAGACATACCTGTTTGTTTTGCATATACGTCATTTCTTAATCCCAATTGAGTTTGACTTACGAAGTTATCCTTACCAGTTTGTATTGTTTTGGCTTTGTTTAGATCACCAGTTTGTAAAGTCCAGTTTTCATTGCCTTTTCCATATTGATCTACAGTAATAGAGTTTTTATCTCCAATACTTTTTCCCCAATTGAAATTCTCACCTTTTTGATCTACTGTAGCCACGTTGCTGTCTCCGAGATGAGTAATATAGTTTTTGTTTTTTCCATATTGTTCTACATCTGCTGTGTTAGAGTTTCCAACTTGGCTTACTTCATTGTAGTTTTGTGCATAAGAAAATGCAACAGCCGTAAGTGCTAATACACTTGTGATTAATTTTTTCATGTTATTTAATTTTAAAGTTAGTGATACAAATGTATGTTCTAAAAATATGACAAAAATCATTTTTATTAGTGATATTAAAAAAATCATTGTTTATGGTTACTACATTTGCATTAGTAAAACAGTTTTTTTTATTGGGATAAATTCTTTGTAATACTCAGAATTGCTCACTTTGTGGTAATTTTATATAAATTTTAAAAACTTGGAAACTTTTTTTGTTTTAAAGTTTTCTTTTGTATATTTGCACCTGATTATGGATGATAAAAAATGTTTTTTAGAAAAATTGTTTGAGTTGTTTCATATATATGGCGTGAAAACATTAACAATGGACGATATTGCAAAAGAGTTTTCTATCTCTAAGAAAACTTTGTATCAGAAATATAGCCATAAAGAAGATTTAATTTGTGATGTTTTAGATTTTATGTCAAAAGAAGGACTTGATGAGGTGGATAGAATAAGACAAGAATACAGATGTCCTATTGAATCTCTTCTTCTTTCTGGTCCTAGAATGGATGAAATAACTTGTAAAGAAAAGAATATATTTGATATACAATTATTAAAGTATTATCCAGATATTTTTCATTCTCACCAAGTTTCTGTTTCTGTAAGGATTATTAAAATTTTAAAAGAAGATTATAAAAAAGGTGTTGAAATTGGTTATTTCAGGGAGGATGTTTCAATAGATTTATACATTAAATTTTTAATTACCTTATTTTTTTCAGCAGATGTTTCTCCTCTTTTTACAGGAGAGACAGATAAGAAAAGTCTTTCTGTGGCTATGAAATTATTATACTTAGATGCAATAGTTACGGATGAAGGCAAACAAAGACTAAATGAATTAAAAGAAAAATATCAATACAGTAATATTTAAATAATGAAGCAAGAGATTTATTAAAGGAGATTTTCGGAATCTTATAAAAAAAATTAAAGTAAAAATTGTAAACAAACGTCTAAAAAGTTAAAAATAAATTATGACATTTAAAATGATAAAGTGGAAAAAATTAGCTTTAGGTATTTTTTCTGTTGCAAGTACTTTAGCGTACTCTCAGCAGACAGTTACCTTAAAACAAGCTATAGAATTTGCTTTGCAAAATAAAGCAGATGCTCTAAAAGCTAGGCTAGATATTACCAATGCAGATGCAAAAATTCTAGAAGCAAAAGCTGGCGCATTACCAAAAGTAACAGGGAATGCTAATATTACATACAATCCAATAATCCAAAAGATTGCACTTGGAGGTCAAACTTTCAAAATGGGACAGCCTTGGGTTGCTGTGGCGGGAGTTCAGTTGCAACAAGCGCTTTTTAATCAACAAGTTTTTATTGGTTTAAAAGCGGCAAAATCTACCAAAGAATTTTATCAATTGAATGCAAATCTTACCGAAGAGCAAATTATTGAGAGAGTTTCTAATGCATATTTTCAGGTTTTTACTGCTCAAGAACAGAAAAATACTTTAGAAAGCAGCTATAGCAGTACAGAGAAAGTAAGAAATGTAATTAAGAGTTTGTATGATAACGGTTTGTCAAAAAAAATAGATTTAGATAGAACTAATGTTAACCTTACCAACATAGAAACTAACATAAAACAAAGTAATAATGGCATTACACAAGCAGAAAATGCTTTGAAATTCTACATGGGAATGCCTATTGAAACTAAAATACAACTGGTGCAAGAAGATATGGCAGTAACTCCACATCTTTTAGACGAAACTGTAAATACTGACGAAAGAACAGAAGTAAAGGTTTTGCTAAAAAATAAAGAACTTCTTGAATATCAGAAAAAAGCAACTATCGCAAATTATTATCCTACAGTTAATCTAACGGCTAATTATAATTGGCAAGGATTAGGAGAGAAGTTTCCTCTAACGAATGGGAGTTCAAAAGGTGTAATGTGGTCAGATTATTCTGCAATAGGATTGGGTATTAATATTCCTATTTTTAATGGATTTGCTACCAAAGCAAAAGTTCAGCAAAACCAAATTGATATTGATAAACTCGAAATAGATATTAAAGATACCAAACTTGGGCTAGACCAAGCTTATCAAAACGCAAAAGCTCAGATTGAAAATAGCCTTGCAACTTTAGAAAGTCAAAAAGCGAATGTGAAATTGGCAGAAGATGTTTTAGCAGATACAAAAAGCAATTATCAATACGGTTTGGCAACACTTACAGATTTATTAGACGCCGAAAATTCTTTAGTACAAGCTAAAAACAATTACACAACAGCGATTTTAGATTATAAAATTGCCGAAGTACAATACTACAAATCAAAAGGAGAACTTAAAAATTATTTAAAATAAACTATAATGAAAAAAACTTTAATATATATTGTTATTGCAGCGGTTTTGGTAGGATTGGCTGCTTATAAAATCTCAAGTAATAAGAGTAAACAAGAAGCGGAAGTAGCGGAAGTAGCAAAAGAAGTTGATAAAATTAACGTAAATGTTGTTACCGTTCAATACGAAAGCATTAATACAGATTATACCGCAAACGGTACATTTTTGCCAAAAGCAGAAACCAATCTTTCTTCTGAAATTTCTGGGAAAGTAGTAAGCGTTTTGGTTAAAGAAGGTTCTAGAGTAGGAGCCGGACAAGTGGTGGCAACCATCAAAAAAGATGCAATTGAGGTAGATATGTCTCAAGCGCAAAATAATTTACAAAACGCAATTATTGATAACCAACGTTACGAAAACGCCTTTAAAACTGGTGGTGTAACTAAGCAGCAGTTAGACAACTCTAGATTGCAACTTAAAAATGCGCAAGCTGCTGTACGTGCGCAAAGCGTTCGTGTAAACAATGCAGCAGTACGTGCTGGGATTAGCGGAACGATTAATAAAAGAATGGTAGAACCAGGTGCTGTAGTTTCTCCAGGAACTCCAATGTTCGAGATTGTAAATATCAACAGTTTGAAACTTTCTGTTTTAGTAGATGAAAGTCAGGTTGGTAAAATTCAATTAGGACAGCAAGTTGCTATTAATGTAAATGTTTTACCAGAAGATTCTTTCAGTGGTAGAATTACATTTATTGCTCCAAAAAGTGATGCTTCACTTAATTTCCCTGTAGAAATTGAAGTTCAAAACAGAGGAAACTTAAAAGCTGGGATGTATGCTACTGCAATTTTCCAAACGAATAATGGTGCCGAAACTCAAAATATGTTAACGGTACCAGCTACTGCATTCGTAAACGGAGTAAGTTCTGGGCAAATTTTTGTAGCTCAAAACGGAGTTGCTAAATTGATTAAAGTAACGCCTGGAAAAGTGTACGGCGATAAAGTTCAAATCTTAAACGGTCTTAAAAATGGAGACCAAGTGATTACCAGTGGACAAATTAACCTAGATAATGGTTCTAAAATTAATATCATAAAGTAGTATGAAGTTAGCAGAAATATCGATTAAAAGACCATCGTTGGTTATTGTATTATTTACATTGCTAACGTTAGGAGGACTTTTGAGCTATTCTATGATGGGATACGAGCTCATTCCAAAATTTGAAACCAATATAGTAACTATTTCTACCGTTTATCCGGGAGCTTCTCCTAGTGAAGTAGAAACATCTGTTACCCGAAAAATTGAAGATGCTGTAGGTTCTTTAGAAAACGTAAAAAAAGTAGAGGCTTCTTCTTATGAAAACCTTTCGGTAGTAATGGTAGTGCTTAATGCAGGTGCAGATGTAGATTATGCGCTTAATGATGCACAGCGTAAGGTAAATGCTATTTTGGCAGACCTTCCGGATGATGTAAAGGCTCCATCTCTTAATAAATTTTCTTTGGATGATTTGCCTATCATCACCATGAGTATTTCGTCTGATAAATTAAATAATAAAGAACTTTACGACCTTTTAGATAAAAAAATAAAACCTATTTTCTCTCGTGTAAATGGTGTAGCACAAGTTGACCTTGTTGGTGGACAAGAGAGAGAAATTCAGGTAAATATTGATGATAAAAAATTACAAGGTTACGGACTTTCTATTGGCGAAGTGCAACAAGCAATCCTTACTTCAAACTTAGATTTCCCTACAGGTAGTTTAAAAACTAGAGTTAATAAATCTACCATTAGATTATCTGGTAAATATAAATCTGTAGAAGAAATGAGCAATCTTGTGGTTTCGAATAAAAACGGAGCTCAAGTTCGTCTTTCTGATGTAGCAACCGTTTTTGATGCTCAAAAAGATGTTGAAAAATTAGCGAGATTCAACCAGTTTCCTACTATTTTAATGCAGGTTAAAAAACAATCTGATGCTAATGCTGTAGCGGTTTCAGAAAGTATTCAAGAAACCATAAAAACAGTAGAAGATGGATATAAACTTCAAGGGGTAAAATTAAAAGTAGTAAATGATACTACAGATTTTACATTAGAATCTGCAAACCACGTTATTTTCGATTTATTCTTAGCTATTGTTTTGGTGGCTATTGTAATGTTGTTGTTCTTGCATAGTGTTAGAAATGCATTTATTGTAATGGTTTCTATTCCAGCTTCATTAATTGCAGCTTTTATCGGCATGTATCTCATGGGATATACCTTAAACTTGATGAGTTTATTAGGACTTTCGTTAGTTGTGGGGATTTTGGTAGATGATGCGATTGTGGTTCTAGAGAACATCTATCGTCACATGGAAATGGGAAAAAGCAAAATTAGAGCAGCGTATGATGGTGCTGCGGAAATTGGCTTTACCGTTGCTGCTATTACTTTGGTAATTGTGGTAGTATTCTTGCCAATTGCGATGAGTACAGGTCTTGTAGCTAATATCTTGGCACAATTTTGTGTAACCGTGGTTATTGCAACATTGTTATCATTGTTGGCTTCTTTTACCATTATTCCTTGGTTGTCATCAAGATTTGGAAAATTACAACATCTTACAGGTAAAAATGCTTTTGAAAAATTCATTCTTTGGTTCGAAAAACAATTAGATAACTTTACACATTGGATTACAGGATTATTAGAGTGGTCTCTTAGAACTACTTTCAGAAGAATATTTACCGTAGTAATTACTTTTGTTGTTTTGATTTTATCTTTCATGTTAGTGAAATTTGGATTTATTGGATCAGAATTTTTCCCGAAAACAGACCGTGGACAGTTCTTGGTTCAAATGGAATTGCCAAAAGATGCAACCATCGAGAAAACAAACCAAATTACTTTAGAAGTTGAAAGGTTTTTAAGAAAAGATAAAGATGTGGTAGATTTAATTACCACTGTTGGTCAACAGTCTACTGGTTTTGGTGGAGCACAAGCTACTACTTATCAATCTGAAGTTCAGGTAAATTTAATAGATAAATCTGAGCGTTCTGAAAGCACAGATATTAAATCTGCAAAAGTAAAAAGAGCTTTAGAAGAAAAATTTACAGGAGTTGAATTTAAAACCGCTCCTATTGGTATATTGGGTGCAGAAAATGCTCCTATAGAAATGGTAGTTACCGCTCCTGATAATGCTACGGCTGTAAAAGAAGCAACAAGAATTTTAAATTTATTGAAAAAAGTTCCGGGTGCGGTAGATGCAGAGTTATCTACGGATACAGGTAATCCAGAAGTTCAGGTAAATTTAGATAGAGATAAAATGGCGTCTTTGGGCTTAAATCTTTCGAGTGTAGGGCAAGCAATGCAAACAGCATTCAACGGTAATACAGACGGAAAATTTAAAGCTGGAGAATATGAATATGACATTAATATTCGTTTTGCTGATAATAGCAGAAAATCTATTGAAGATGTTAAGAATTTAATTTTTACTAATTCTCAAGGACAGCAAATTCGTTTGAGCCAGTTTGCTGATGTTAAAATGGGTTCAGGGCCTAGTTTACTAGAACGTAGAGACAAATCTCCGTCTGTAAAAGTGAAAGCTAAAGCGGTAGGAAGACCTGTAGGAGATGTTGCAAACGAATGGGCAAACCAATTTATGGATGGTAAAGATAAACCCGCAGGAGTAGATTATATCTGGAGTGGTGATATGGAAAACCAACAAGAAGGTTTCGGTACATTAGGTATTGCTTTGTTAGCGGCTATTGTCTTAGTTTATTTGGTAATGGTATCGTTGTACGACTCTTTTGTATATCCATTTGTAGTATTGTTTTCAATTCCGTTGGCGATGATTGGGGTAATGCTCATTTTAGCACTTACAGGTAATTCATTGAATATTTTCACCATGTTGGGGATGATTATGTTGATTGGTTTGGTAGCGAAAAATGCAATTTTGATTGTTGACTTTACCAATGCCAGAAAAGCAGCAGGAGTTAATACTCACGATGCTTTAATACAAGCAAATCATGCTCGTCTTCGTCCTATTTTGATGACTACAATTGCCATGATTTTCGGGATGTTGCCAATTGCTTTAGCAAACGGAGCAGGAGCTGAGATGAACAAAGGTCTTGCTTGGGTAATTATTGGTGGTTTAACGTCATCATTATTCCTTACATTAATTATTGTACCAATTGTTTATTCACTCACTGAATCTGTAATCAGGTTTTTCTATAGATTATTTGGTTGGAATGATGAAAAAGTAGATTATGAAGCTGAAATGAAAGCAGATTACGTACACAAAGAACTAAGTGAAGACGGCTATACTCCGAAACACTTAGATTAAAAAAAATCAAATTTTTGGAAATCAGAATCTAGCAATTATTGCGAAATTCTCTATTTCATAGTTTTGTTTTAATAGTTTATTTTGAAGATTCTCACTCTTTTATTAGAGTGAGAATTTTTTTTGAAATTTTTTTCCGAAATTTACGTTCTTCATCCATTGGTAGTTTTTGTTATGAAAAAATTTCATTTGTTTTTTCTTCTTTTTGCACAGTTCTTTTTTTCACAAGTAAATATTGGGGTCAAAAATGATGTGTTTATCTATACCAATGCTTTGGTGAGCAATCCATCTGCGTTTTTACAAAACTCTAATCCTTGGGAAGTCAATTTGGTTTCAGCAGATGCTTTTGTACATAACAATTATGGATTTATTTCTAAACAAAGCCTTTTAGGTCTTTCAGGAGCAGATAATTTGACGATTAATAATACCGCTAATCAATCTGACTTACCTAAAAATACCATCGGTTTTGGAGATTATAGACGTTTTGATGGTCATTTTCAAGGAGATATTTTAGGACCTGCTGTCGCCCTTAAATTTAAGATTAAAGACCATGAATTTGCGGCAGGTTTTTATACCAGACTTAGAACTTTTGGAAACTCTTTTGGTTTAGATAATCAATATAAACATGATAATTTTGTGAATCAAATCTCTTATAACAGATTTTTTCAGCCATTTTCTGCCAGTGTAGCTACTTTGCAAGAGAATAATTTTTTTGTTTCTAAATCTTTTTTTCAGACTAAATCCTCAGAATTTAATTTCGGAATTACCCTAAAACAATCTAAAGTTTGGGATGCTGCTTTCGTAAGAGAAAAAGATGTTTTTACCATTGATTATGATAAAACTACCAATTCATTACGCTTTAGCAATTACAATGCAGAAGCGCTATTTGCCACTTCGTATAATTTTGATAATAATAAGTATGAACCTAAGAATAATGGCAGTTCTATAGGTGGCGATGTAGGTTTTACTTACATAGATTACGGTAATTATGATAAAGAAAATGGAGAATATTTTCAGAAAATTGCTTTTTCTGTTACCGATATTGGTTTTATAAAAGTGAAGGGAGAGAAGCATCTGTTCCAAGGTTCTTCTTTTTTGGTAAATCAAAATACAGATTTTCAGAATGTGAATAGTATTTCAGATTTTTTAAAAGAATTAAGTACCCACGTTTATGGAAATCCAAATGTTTCTCTACAGGCTACAGATTTTAAAGTAGCACTTCCTACGGCATTACACCTTTCGTATAGTGGTAATTTGCTGAAAAACAGATATCTAACTTTCGGGATTACCCAAAGATTACCGTTGTCTGAAAACGCTTTTAAATCACCCAATCTTTTATATGTGAATTTTGCCAAGACCAACCGTTTATTGACTTATGCAGCACAGTTTTCTATGTTTGAGTACAAAAAACCGCAGTTTGGAGGGTATCTCAGATTTGGGCCTATTTTTATAGGGAGTGATAATGTTTTGCCTGTATTTTTCAAACAAAAAGAGCTTAATTCCTTTGATATTTATTTGGGACTTAAAATTTATCCGTTTTGGGATAATGCCCTTACCAGAAGAGCACGGCAGAAGTGTAATTGCAATAAATAATGCTTAGTTTTATTGGTTTATAAAAAAATAATTTGAATTGGCTGCATCTATTCTTAATAATCTTATATGATTTATAATAGGTAAATTTAGAATGCAGAGAATAGAGTATTTTGTAAATTTGCACCCAGAAAACATAACTATGGATATAGAGTTGACTGATAAACCGCAGATTGAAAAATATAATGAACTGCTTCTAGACATAGGTTCTACCTTGATGATTTCTGGTGCCAATTGTGGCAGAATTGATAGGAATATAAAGAGAATTGCTGATGTTTTGGGCGTAGAAATAGAGTCTTTTTTCTCATTTAATGGCATTATTCTTACTACTAAAATGAGGGATAATCCTTCCGAAAAAGCTACTCATTATAAAAGATTACCTTCTCACGGTGTACATTTCGGAGTTTTAACGGAAACCAGTTTACTTTCTTGGCGTGCGGTGAGTGATGGTTTGGGATATGACGAGATTCAGAAAGAATTCGAAGAGATTAAAAAAATTAAACATCATAATAGGTATCAAACCTTAATATTAGTAGCCTTGGCATGTGCTTCACTTTGTATTTTAGCAGGTGGAAACTATATAGATGCTTCTTTTTCTTTGGTAGGTTCTTTTCTAGGACTTTTTGTAAGACAAGAAATGGTAAAAAAGAAATTCAATCTTATGATTGCCATTATTTTAGCATCTTTCGTAACGTGTTTTATATGCTCTTTTAATGTATATTTTGGATTAGGAGAAGTACCAGAAAAGGCTTTAGCAACTGGAGTTTTATATCTTATACCTGGTGTACCATTGGTAAATGGTGTTATAGATTTTATAGAAGGCTATGTAACCACGGGGATTGCAAGAGGTTTCCACGCAGGTTTTATACTTCTTTGCATTGCAGTAGGTATGGCCATCAGTATTTTGATTTTCGGAATTAATAATTTTTAATTAAAATGGAACTATTTCTTCACTTTTTAAAGGATTTTTTCTTTGCATTTTTTGTAGCAATAGGATTTGCAAGTTTATTTAACACACCCAAAAAAGTATTGCTAATTGCTGGTTTGCTAGGTAGTTTGGGGCATTCTCTAAAATTCTTATTACACGAGGGAATAGGATTGGGTTTAATTACTTCTACACTCTCAGGAACTGTACTTATTGGTCTTTTAGGAATTATTTTGGCACACAGAGTACACACTCCACCAGTAGTTTTTACAATGCCGGCTTGTATTACAATGATTCCGGGTTTGTATGCTTATAGAACGATGCTTGGTTTTATAAAACTTACAGATGAAAGTGGCTTGTCTAGAACTACACAAGATTTAGAAAATACAGTTCATTATTTTGTACTTACAGCCTCTTTACTATTTACACTTGCAATAGGTATTTCTATTGGTGTTTTGCTCTTTAGACAAGATAGTGTGAAAATGTTAAAATTTGTGAGTAGAAAAAATAAATCCTAGGAAGAATGGGTATAGCTTGAAAAAGCTTCTTCTAAGCTTTGGAATTTTCCTTTAAAGTTTTCAATATCAGAATCTTGTACTATATTTCCTTGGTGTATTAGGATAACTCTTGTACAGAGTGCCTCTACCTCTTGCATAATATGAGTAGAGAGAATTACCGTCTTTTCTCTGCCAATCTCTTTAATTACATTTCTAATTTCTATAATTTGATTGGGGTCTAGTCCGTTGGTAGGTTCATCTAGAATTAATAAATCTGGTGCGTGTAGAATAGCTTGCGCCAAACCTACTCTCTGTTTGTAACCCTTAGAAAGTTGAGAAATTTTCTTTGTTTTTTCTGGAGTAATTCCTACCAAATCTATAATTTCTTCTACTTTTTCCGAAGAAATTTGATGAATATTTGCTACAAATTGCAAGTATTCTTTTACATACATTTCTTGATAGAGAGGATTGTTTTCTGGCAAAAATCCTATTTTCTTTTTAGTATAAATTTCGTTTTCTGTAATGTCTTTTCCGTTGAATAATATGTTTCCTTCATCTATTTTTATGGCACCAACTATAGACTTCATCAGCGTAGATTTCCCTGCACCATTAGGGCCTAGCAGACCTATGATTTCATTTTTATTGATTTGGATATTAACGTTATTCAGAGCGGTTTGTTCTTTGAATTTTTTAGTTAAGTTGATGATTTCTAGAGACATATTTTTATGAATTGCAATTTTTGAATTTAAGCTTTCAAATTAAACGCAAAAATAGAGATAATATTTAAAAAAATCTCTATTCTATAGGCTGATAAGACCTAGGATTTAAACATAAAAAATCCCGAAAAAATCGGGATTAGTATTTATTCATCGTCTTCGTCATCGTATTTCGCTAATTCTTCATCACACCATTTAAAAGCTTCTTCCACTACTTTTGTAGCTTCATTTGCTATGGTTTCTTCATCATCACCATCTAGATCATCTAGCCATTCTACTTCTTCTTCCTCTACGTTTAGGATAAACCTAGGATACTCAGTGTGAACTACAAACAGGTCTTCTGGAAATTCAGAATTGTCTGCCATCAAAAATTTTGGGAGTTTCATATTTTTAAGTTTTAAATAATTTCTCTCTACAAATTTAATAAAATAAAATTATCAAAAGTTAATTTTAATGAGATTACTTTAAATTAATTAATGAAATTTATAAAACGCATTTACTTTGCAAACATTTTTGCCACTTTTTCTGCTTTTTTAGATTCAGAATAATCATAGAAACCTTCACCAGATTTCACCCCGAGTTTCCCAGCGGTTACCATATTTACCAAAAGCGGATTTGGGGCGTATTTTGGATTTTTAAAACCATCATACATCACATTTAGAATCGCCAGACAAACGTCTAATCCTATAAAATCTGCCAATTGCAACGGTCCCATTGGATGAGCCATACCTAATTTCATTACCGTGTCAATTTCTTCTACACCTGCAACTCCGTTGTAAAGGGTTTCAATCGCCTCGTTAATCATTGGCATTAGAATTCTATTCGCCACAAAACCAGGGTAATCGTTCACTTCTACGGGAACTTTCCCTAAAGTTTTAGACATTTCGAAAATCGCATCAAACGTTTCTTTTGAAGTAGAATAACCTTTGATGATTTCTACCAATCTCATTATCGGAACAGGATTCATAAAGTGCATCCCGATTACTTTTTCTGGGCGTTTCGTAGCCGCAGCAATTTTAGTGATAGAAATAGACGAAGTATTGGTTGCCAAAATGCAATTTACAGGAGCCAATTCATCCATTTGTTTGAAGATTTTTAACTTCAAATCTTGGTTTTCTGTTGCCGCTTCTACAATAAGTTCAGCATTTCTGCAAGCATCAGAAAGTTGCGTGAAAGTTGAAATATTTCCTAAAGTTTCGGCTTTTTGTTCTTCGGTAAGGTTTCCTTTGGCAATAATTCTGTCTAGATTTTTAGCAATGGTAGAAATACCTCTTTGCAAAGCTTCCTCGGAAACATCTACCAAATTGACTTTAAAACCAGTTTGTGCAAAAGTATGGGCAATTCCGTTTCCCATAGTTCCGGCTCCGATTACGACGATGTTTTTGTTCATATATTTTTTAATTTTTTAAAGGGATTCACGAACCTACGGTTTCATTTATATATTTAATATTTTATAATCAAAATTCAATACCATTAAAATTACTTCCAATTAAAAAAGAACCCGTTTTTCGGATTACTCAATCCATCATAGACCACTTTAGAAATATCAGAAATCATTTTACAGTTTACGGTTTCAGATTCTTTGGAATCACTCACGAAAACTGAAATAGCGTAATGTTTTCCGTTGGGCAATGTTATGATTGCAATATCATTTTCTGCACCAGTTAGTCCATCTTTATTTTTACCAGAAGAACCTGTTTTGTGAGCTATTTTGGCATTTTTTGGCAATTGTTCTACCAATTTATTTGGACCTGTAGAAGTAGAGTAGAGTACATCCATTAAAAATTTGGTTGATTTTTTAGATAAATATTTTCCTTGGTAAAAATCTTTTAAAATTTTAGAAGAAGACCTCATGGTCAGATAATTTTCGTATTGGTTTTTCCAAGCACTTTGCATAATTTCTTCGTTATAGACAATTCTGAAATTTTTAGCGCCTTTAGAATCCATATATTTTTGTACAACCTGTGTTCCTCCAATTAATCTTAACAAAACATCACAACCCACATTATCGCTCTGTGCAACAGTATATTGAATTAATTCAGAAATAGGCATTTCGAAATTTCCTTCAGGATTTTTTTCTCGAATTGGGCTCCAAGTATTGGGCAATAATTCCGATTTTTTGATGAAAACTTTCTGGTCAAGATTCAGTTTTCCTTTATCTACCAAATCTAAAACCGCCATTGCAATGTGAAATTTAAAAACACTTTGCATGGGTAATTTTTTATCAGCATTGGCATTATTATAACTCAGCGGAAAATCAATTCCCAAGACCGAAACACCTACAGTAGCATTTTTTCCTTTGGTGATTTTACTAATTTGAGAGTCAAGATTGTATTTTTGACTCAATAGAAGTGCTGGAATGAGTAGTAATATTATTTTTAAAAAATTCATAATCAGATATTTAAAATAAAACCCCATAAGTAAAAACCTATGAGGTTTGGATAAATCCAAATATATGAAAAACAACTTTATTTTATTTCAAAATATTCTAAATTAACACCGCCATCTTCAAAAAAAATTCTGATTTTATTTTCTCCTTTTTTCAGTTTTATATTTTTTGCAATGGCAGTTTGCCATTTGGTGTAACTTCCTGTAGTAGGTAAATCTATTGTTCCTAGTTCTTCGCCAGAAGCGGTAACTAATTTTACTTTAGAAGTTTTATTAGGATTGGCATATTTTAGGGTAACAGTATAGTTTTTTGCAATTTTATTATTCACTGTAAATTGCAACCATTCTCCAGCTTCGGTTTTACCAACATAGTATTGATTGTTGTCTTTGTAGATATCTACACCATCATTTCTCAGTTGATTGCCTTCATTCCATTCAGACCTTTTATTAGGATCACTTACCCAAAGATTTTGAAAATCTTGATCAGAATAGGCTTCGTTTATTTTCCCTAAATCATATTCGTAAGCGTAGATTTTACCAGGAAGTTGATGTTTTTTGAATGGTTTTGTCGTATTATTATTGATTTGTCTGAACATTGCATCTATAACATCTTTTTTTACTTCTACATTTTGTAATTTGTAGTTGTCTGCAATTTTCATTAATGCTTTTTTAGAAAAATCATAAGATGGTTTTTCTCCTCCTTTTGCCCAATAATCTAGTAATTTTTGATATTCTGGAGTAATTTTCACGTTGGTAACGCCAGCAATATTGTCAATTTTTTTCATTGGCCAAAATGCCCAACCTATATTATTTTTGTCTAAAAGTTCTATGATTTCGGTGAACCAAACGTTTGAGTTTTCGCCAGTTTCGCCCAACCAAACAGGTACATTGTATTGTTTTCTGAAATCTAACATTTGTTGTATAGCACCTTGATTATTATAAGTCCAATATTTATGGAAACTCAAGACCATATTATCATCCCAAAGCGGAAACATTCCGTTATAGTTATTTCCCCAACCGTTTCCTTCGATGATGACCATGTGTTTTTGGTCAACTTCTCTTATCGCTTTAGTTATTTCGATGGATAATTTTCTTAGTGGCGCATTAGAAGTTTCGTCTATACCGTTAGGATTGCTACCAGTAAATGCCCAATTTGGTTCGTTAATGATGTCATAGCCACCAATCCAAGGTTCATTTTTATATCTTTCTGCTAATTTTTTCCAAAGAGCCACCGTTTTTTTCTGATTTTCTTCACTTTCCCAAACTGATGGTTTAGAAGGATCATAATCAGAAATATTGGCATCTTTTCCTTGTCCACCAGGTACAGCGTGTAAATCTAAAATAAGGTATATTTTATTAGCAGCACACCATTTTAGCAAATCATCAGTCATTTTAAAACCTTCTTCTAGCCAAGTATTTTCTCCTTTTACAGGTTCTTTTTCTATAGGTAAGGTATAAAGATTATAATGCATTGGCAATCTGATCGAGTTGAATCCCCATTTTGCTAAGGAATCGATATCAGCTTTTGTAATTCCGTTTTTGTGATACGCTTTGTAAAATTCATTTTTACCATCTTCGCCTATCAATTCAGCAATTTTTTCTTTGATTTTATACTGTGGCCCTGCGAAATCAGCAGTCTTTAGCATATAGCCTTCTTGCAGCATCCAACCTCCTAAACCAAGACCTTTTAAAGCTACATTTTCTCCTTTTTCATTGACGATTTTTTGTCCGTCTGCTTTTAAAAAACCTTGCGAAAATGCAAGTTGAGTGCATATTAATAGTGAAGTAATAGCGAATTTTTTCATTGTTGAAATTTTTGTAAAGATATAAAATATTTTATTGTCTCAAAATGAGAATATGAAAAATTTTGAAAAATTTCTGCTATTATGTTAAAAACGTCGATGAATAGGCTTTTATTTGGAAATCAGTTTCAT
>ERZ650307.354-NODE-354-length-25622-cov-9.144366_pt1 | contig 25622 bp, 25 predicted proteins | sample MGYA00376243_ERZ650307 | MGnify/ENA primary metagenome ERZ650307 (study PRJEB26733, sample SAMN07839242) | wastewater metagenome | biome: urban; feature: artificial channel; material: waste water | place: USA: North Carolina | collected 2016-03-31 ... | reverse complement strand
GTTTGGCCGTCTGAAGGTTTGGCCGTCTGAAGGTTTGGCCGTCTGAAGGTTTGGCCGTCTGAAAACGCGCGTTGCTTGTTTTCAGACGGCCGAGAAAAAAGCACGGTTGTCCGTGCTTTTTGCGATAAGGCGGCTGCCTTATTTGTTTTTTTGTCCGCGAATATAATCCAGCGTTTTGAGTTGGGCGATGGCGGCGGCCAGTGCTGCTTGGGCTTTGGCCAGTGCTTCATCATCCTGCGCTTGGGAAATGCGGGCTTCTGCGGCTTTTTTGGCTTCTTCGGCGCGCGCCTGATCCATCTCGGCGCTGCGCACGGCCACGTCGGCCAGCAGGGTAAGCTTATCGGGCTGCACTTCCAAAACACCGCCGGATACGGCCACCAGCACTTCTTCGGCAGAATCGGGCGTGGTCAAACGCAACACACCCGGTCGCACCAAACTCATAATCGGCTCATGTCGCGGATAAATACCGAGCTCGCCCATTTGGGTCGGCACCACCACAAAGCTGGCTTCGCCCGAAAAAATGTGCTGCTCGTTACTGACCACTTCAACTTGCATGATGTCCATGCCGGCCTCCTTAGTTTACGGTTTTCGCTTTCTCTACCGCTTCTTCGATACCGCCAACCATATAGAACGCCTGCTCGGGCAGATGATCGTATTCGCCGTTCAAAATCGCTTTAAAGCCGGCAATGGTGTCGCGCAGTGAAACGTATTTGCCCGGCGAGCCGGTAAACACTTCTGCCACGTGGAAGGGCTGCGACAGGAAGCGCTGGATTTTACGCGCACGCATCACGGTCATTTTGTCTTCGTCAGACAATTCATCCATACCCAAAATGGCGATAATGTCGCGCAATTCTTTGTATTTCTGCAAAGTAGATTGCACGCCGCGTGCCACATCGTAATGCTCTTGACCCAACACCATCGGGTCGAGCTGGCGCGAGGTTGAATCCAGCGGATCCACGGCCGGGTAAATACCCAAAGAGGCGATATCGCGGCTCAACACCACGGTGGCGTCCAAGTGGGCGAATGTGGTAGCAGGCGACGGGTCAGTCAAGTCATCCGCAGGTACATACACGGCTTGGATGGAAGTAATCGAACCGGTTTGGGTTGAGGTAATACGCTCTTGCAAACGACCCATTTCTTCGGCCAAAGTCGGCTGATAGCCTACAGCTGAGGGCATACGGCCCAACAGCGCAGACACTTCAGTACCGGCCAGGGTGTAGCGGTAGATATTGTCCACAAAGAACAACACGTCGCGGCCTTTGCCGTTTTCGTCTTTTTCATCGCGGAAATATTCGGCCATGGTCAAGCCGGTGAGCGCCACGCGCAGGCGGTTGCCCGGCGGTTCGTTCATCTGGCCGTATACCATCGCCACTTTATCCAACACGTTGGAATCTTTCATCTCGTGGTAAAAGTCGTTACCTTCACGGGTACGCTCGCCCACACCGGCAAACACAGACAAACCGCTGTGCGCTTTGGCGATGTTGTTGATCAATTCCATCATGTTAACGGTTTTGCCCACACCGGCGCCGCCAAACAAGCCCACTTTACCGCCTTTGGCAAACGGGCAGAGCAAGTCAATCACTTTAATGCCGGTTTCCAGCAATTCCGTGGCCGCAGAGAGCTCGTCGAATTTCGGCGCGGGTTGGTGAATGGCGCGGCTGTGTTTGGCACCGACCGGGCCTGCTTCATCCACCGGATTGCCCAACACGTCCATGATGCGGCCGAGAGTTTCCGTGCCCACCGGCACAGTAATTGCCGCACCGGTGTTGATCACGCTCATGCCGCGTTTGAGGCCGTCTGAACTGCCCATCGCGATGGTACGCACCACACCGTCGCCCAGAAGTTGTTGCACTTCCAGCGTCAGGTCGGTATCAACCAGTTTCAGGGCGTCATACACGTGCGGCAGGGTATCGCGCGGAAATTCCACGTCGACCACCGCACCAATGATTTGTACGATTTTGCCTTGGCTCATTTCGTATCCTATTTTAACGTGCACATGCGCAGCCTTATACGGCTGCGGCACCTGCTACAATTTCTGACAACTCTGTGGTAATCGCGGCTTGGCGTGATTTGTTGTAAACCAAACGCAGCTCTTTGATGGCATTGCCGGCATTATCGGTAGCAGCTTTCATCGCTACCATGCGCGCGGCTTGTTCGGATGCCATGTTGTCGCTCAACGCCTGATACACCACAGACTCTAAATAACGGCGGACTAAGTATTCCAATACAGCGGTGGGGCTGGGCTCATAGCGGTAATCCCAGCTATAGTCGCTGCTTTCACTCACGCCTTCCAATGCACTTTCACCAATCGGCAACAAAGTTTCCAAACGCGGTTCTTGACGCATGGTGTTGACGAAGCCGGAATAAACCAAATGAATCACATCCAGCTGGTGCTTTTGATAGCTTTGGAAAAGCTCGGTCAAAGGGCCTACCAAGGTTTCCAGCCTGGGCGTGTCGCCCAGATTGGTGGCACTGGCAACCACATTCAAACCGATGCGCTGGCAAGCGGCCAAACCTTTGCTGCCCAAACACACCACGTCCACCTCAATGCCTTGGCTTCGATATTCCTGCACCTGCGCCAGGAATTTTTTCAAAACGTTGGCATTCAAACCGCCGCACAAGCCTTTGTCGGTGGTCATCAAGATAAAACCGGCACGCTGCACACTGCGGTGCGGTTCCAGCAATTTGATGCCGTGGTCGGAATGGGTTTGCGCCAGATGGCTCATCACCAAACGCACTTTTTCGGCGTACGGACGCGCCAGGCGCATCCGCTCTTGAGTCTTCCGCATTTTAGAGGTTGACACCATCTGCATCGCTTTAGTGATCTTTTGGGTATTCTGAACACTGCGGATTTTGGTGAGAATCTCTTTTCCTACTGCCATTTCAGACTCCTTGCTCTCTCACGCTTACGCTTGGTAGCTGTAAGAAGATTTAAAGGACTTCATCGCTGCGGCCAGCGCCTGCTCGTTTTCGTCAGACATGGCGCCCGAAGCGTTGATGGCATCCAAAACAGCCGGCAATTGCGTGCGCACATGACCCAGGAATTCGTGCTCGAAAGCCAGCGCTTTCGATACCGGCACGTCTTCGTAAGAGCCGTTGTTGATCGCCCACAGCGTCAGCGCCATTTCGGCGGTGTTCAGCGTGCTGAATTGCTTTTGCTTCATCAATTCGGTAACCACTTCACCGTGTTGCAGCTGCTTGCGGGTGGCTTCATCCAAATCGGAAGCAAATTGCGAGAAAGCCGCCAGCTCACGATATTGAGCCAATGCCAAACGGATACCGCCGCCAAGCTTTTTAATCACCTTGGTTTGCGCCGCACCACCTACGCGCGATACGGAAATACCGGCGTTGATTGCAGGGCGGATACCGGAGTTGAAGAGGTCGGTTTCCAAGAAGATTTGGCCATCGGTAATCGAAATCACGTTGGTCGGTACGAATGCAGATACGTCGCCGGCTTGGGTTTCGATAATCGGCAGAGCGGTTAATGAGCCGGTTTTGCCTTTTACTTCGCCATTGGTCAGCTTTTCTACTTCATGAGCATTCACACGGGCGGCACGTTCGAGCAAGCGGCTGTGCAAATAGAATACATCACCAGGGTAGGCTTCGCGGCCGGGCGGGCGGCGCAGCAGCAGGGAAATCTGACGGTAAGCCACGGCTTGTTTGGACAAGTCGTCATACACAATCAGCGCATCTTCACCGCGGTCGCGGAAAAATTCACCCATGGTGCAGCCGGCATAAGGCGCGATATATTGCAGTGCCGCTGCTTCTGATGCGGTGGCTGCCACCACAATGGTGTGATCCATTGCGCCGTGCTCTTCCAGTTTGCGCACCACGTTGGCAATCGATGATGCTTTTTGGCCGACAGCAACGTAGATACAAACCACGCCGGTGTCTTTTTGGTTGACAATCGCATCCAACGCTACTGCGGTTTTACCGGTTTGGCGGTCACCGATGATCAGCTCGCGCTGACCGCGGCCGATCGGAACCATAGAGTCGATCGCTTTCAAGCCGGTTTGCATCGGTTGATCCACCGATTGGCGGGCAATCACGCCGGGCGCGATTTTTTCGATCGGCGCAGTAGTGGTGGCGTTGATGGGGCCTTTGCCGTCAATCGGACGACCCAGTGAATCCACCACGCGGCCAATCAGCTCACGACCGACCGGCACTTCCAAAATGCGGCCGGTACAGGTAACGGTGTCACCTTCTTTAATGTGTTCGTATTCACCCAACACCACGGCGCCCACGGAGTCACGCTCCAAGTTCATGGCCAAGCCGAATGTGTTGCCGGGGAATTCGAGCATTTCACCTTGCATTACGTCTGACAAGCCGTGAATGCGAACAATACCGTCGGTTACGGAAATCACGGTACCACGGGTACGGACTTCTGCATCTACCGACAGATTCTCGATCTTGGCTTTAATCAAATCGCTAATTTCAGCAGGATTAAGCTGCATGAAAACTCTCCTAATTTGTCATGGCCGCATACAAAGCATTTAATTTGCCTTGCAGCGACAAGTCCAATACCTGGTCACCGATTTCTACCTTTACGCCGCCGATCAAATCGGGGTCGACTTCGGTGCGAATCTCCAACGTGCTGCCAAAGCGCTGTTGCAGCTCTGCAGTCAAATCGGCCAATTGCGCCGCATTGAGTGCATAAGCGCTGCGGATCAGGGCTCGTTTGGTATGATTCAATGCCAGGGTTAAGTCTTGGTATTGCGCATAAATTTCAGGCAAAACCAAAAGGCGCTTCTGCTCGGCCAATATCGACACGAAATTTTTCAATTTCGCATCACCCAAACCGACCAATTCAATCAGCATGAGGGCTTTTTCGGCAGAAGTGCTTTCGGGTTGCTCAATCAGCGCAGCCACTTTGGGTTGCTGCACTGCCGTTGCCAGTTGTTTCAGTCCGCCCAACCAAGACTCAATTTGGTTTTGCTCTTGCGCCACACCGAATAATGCTTTCGCATACGGTCTGGCAATGGTTGCGAACTCTGCCATAAGATTACAGCTCCTGTTTCAGGGCGCTGAGCATTTGTGCGTGTTTTTCAGCATTCACTTCGCTGCGCAAAATAGACTCCGCACCTTTTACCGCCAAAGCTGCCACTTGTTCGCGCAAAGCTTCGCGGGCGCGATTGGCTTCTTGCTCAACATCGGCTTTGGCTTGTGCCGTAATACGGGCAGCCTCGGTGGAAGCCTGTGTTTTGGCTTCTTCAACGATTTGCGCTGCACGTTTTTCTGCGTTGGCCACCATTTCGGTAACCTGATGACGTCCTTCGGCTAAGAGTTCTGCAACTTTCTTTTCAGCCTGTTCAAAATCGTTTTTACCGCGCTCGGCCGCAGCCAAGCCTTCGGCGATTTTGTCGGCGCGCTCGTCAAGTGCTTTTGCAATCGGCGGCCACACGAATCGCATGGTGAACCACACCAGAATGAAAAAGACGATTAACTGCGCAAATAGGGTCGCATTTAAATTCACTTTACTTAACCTTCGTATTAGGGTTAATCAAACAAACGACGTTTCGTTTGGTTAGACTTAGCCTGCAAACGGGTTAACGAAAGCGAACAGCAGAGCGATGGCCACACCGATCAAGAATGCGGCATCAATCAAACCGGCAATCAAGAACAATTTGGTTTGCAGCGGGCCGATCAGCTCAGGTTGACGGGCAGAAGATTCCAGATATTTAGAACCTACCATGCCGATACCGATAGCAGCACCCATCGCACCGAAAGCGACGATCAAACCACAAGCGATAGCAATTAAACCACCCATTTCAAAACTCCTTAAATTAAAAACAAAGGTTAAAGAACTACAGTTAAAAACAAACTACTCAAAAACTTTTAGTGATGATCATGTGCCTGGCCGATATAAACAAACGCCAGCGCCATGAAGATAAAGGCTTGCAGGGTAATAATCAGAATATGGAAAATCGCCCATGCCACACCTGCCAGAATATGCAGGACAAACAAAATCGGATCCATCACGCCGATGCTGCCGGAAGCCGCCCAAGCGCCACCCAAAAGGGCAATCAGCAAGAACACCAGCTCGCCCGCATACATATTGCCGAACAGCCGCATGCCGTGCGATACGGTTTTCGACAGGAATTCGAGAATATTCATAATGAAGTTGAAAGGTGCCAGCATCGGGCCGAACGGCGCGCTGAACATTTCATGCATCCAGCCGCCCAAGCCTTTGATTTTCACGCTGTAATAAAGGCAAATCAGCAGCACACCGATGGCCAAAGCCAGCGAAGTATTCAAATCGGCGGTGGGCACGACACGCAGTAAAGCATGATGGTCACCGGTGACGGCCTGCCAAGTCATCGGCAGCAAATCCACCGGCAGCAAGTCCATCGCATTCATCAGGAAAATCCACACAAACACCGTCAAACCCAAAGGGGCGACTGCTTTGCGCGACTGCTCGTTGTGCACGATGCTTTTGCACATATCATCTACGAATTCAAACAGCAACTCCACCGCAGCCTGAAAGCGACCGGGCACACCCGGCGTGGCTTTGCGGGCGGCACGCCACAGCAGGAAGCTGCCCAGCGCACCCAGCAACACCGCGAAGAAAACGGCATCTAGGTTGATATAAGAGAAATCGGCGATGTTTTTCAGGCCTTGGCCTTGGGTGACATCCGACAGACTGGTCAAGCTTTGTAAGTGGTGCTTGATGTAGTCGGCAGCGCTCATTGCTTCACTACTTGCCATAATGTTGAACTCTCAAAAATGCTAAAAAAACCAGATGACTGACTGTAAACAACCCCAATAAAAACGGGATAAACACCAATGTTTCGTGCCAGATGGCAAACACCACCAGCATCAACACCAGCGACAGCATGACTTTTAAACCTTCTCCGAGCAAAAAGCCTTTACCTGCCCAAGCAGGATGCGGCTTGAAAAGCCTTAAAAGTAATACCGCAGCGGCCGAGGGCAACAAATAACACAATCCGCCCAGCCATGCCGACCAAAACGCGGGCAAACCGCTCACCAGCAAACACAACAGCGCCACCACTGCCAGCGCCGCCAACTGTAAAATCAGAATCTTCGTCATACAACACGCAGCTACAGACAATTTAAGCCAAGCCACTATAATAAAGATGCGTTTACGCGTCAAGATAATTTGTTAATCTTTGTGAATGGGCAGGTTTTATCAAAGGGGCTTTTTATGCTTGCAAACAGCCCTATTCTCACTTATTTGAGTGCTTTTTACGCTCAAATATCCCAATTCAATGCTTTTTTTTCGGCTCTTTTCCGGCGAAGCCCGCACTACACACTACTACACGACTTACAAAATAAAGCGCCCGATTCGTTGCATTATCCGTCGCAATCTTCACTTGCCATTGTAATATATCGCCGTTTTTTTTGAAAACCCGAGGCCGTCTGAAACTGTTTCAGACGGCCTTTTCAGGCACGATTAATTTTAATTCGGCAAATCCACACCGAGCTGCTTGAGCAAAGCTTCGAGCGTTTCGGGTGAATCGAAATGCAGCACGATTCTGCCTTTTTTCTGATTACTGCTGTGCACTTCGGCGTTAACGCCCAGCGTTTCGGTGAGCGCTTCGCTCAGGCGGCGGATGTCGGGATTGTCGCGCTTGGGCGCTTCGGCAGGCTTGCCTTGCTGCGCCATTTGGCTGCGCCGCTCCACTTCGCGCACCGACCAGCCGTTTTTCACGGCTTTTTGTGCCAGCTCCAGCTGCGTGACCACGGGTAGAGTGAGCAGCGCGCGGGCGTGCCCCATTTCGAGGCGGCGGGCATAAAGCATTTCCTGCACGGGCTCGGGCAAGGCGAGCAGGCGCAGGCTGTTGGAAATGGCGCTGCGGCTTTTGCCGACGGCTTTGGCAATGGTTTCGTGGGTGAGGCTGAATTCATCGGCCAGGCGCTTCAAGCCGCGTGCTTCTTCAATCGGGTTGAGGTTTTCGCGTTGCAGGTTTTCAATCAAGCCCATGGCCAGCGCGGTTTCGTCGCTGATGCTTTTCACCACCACCGGCATTTCGGTGAGGCCGGCCAATTGGCTGGCGCGCCAGCGGCGCTCGCCGGCAATCAATTCGTAGCCGTTGAGGCCTTGCTCGCGCACAATCACCGGCTGGATGACGCCTTGCGCCTTGATGGATTCGGCCAGCTCCTGCAAGGCTTCGTCATCCATTTGCACGCGCGGCTGATAGCGCCCGGGGCGGATATCGCCGATCGGCACGGTGGTGAGGCGGTCGTTGCCGCCGTCGTCCAGATTATGGGAAATCAGTGAATCCAGGCCGCGGCCGAGGCCGCCTTTGGGTTTTGCCATATCGTTACTTTCTGAAGCGCGCAAAAAATCAGCGCTTATTTTATCGGATTTTCAGACGGCATGCTGGCTTTTAGAGCCGGTTTACGCTCTTTTTTGCAGCCGGCTTACGCAGCCATAGGGTTTCATACCAATTCAAAAAAGTAAGCTAACAAGGCGGCGAGCCGCAGACAGTACAGATAGTACGGCAAGGCGAGACAACGAAGTTAGGTTATTTTTTTGGATTGGTATCAGACGGCCTTGCGCTACAATAAGGCTTTTCAATTGCCCGGGCGGCTTGATGACAACTTTTTTCGATACCGTGATAATCGGCGCCGGGGCGGCCGGCATGATGTGCGCCGCCCGCATAGGCCAAAAAGGGCAAAGCGTGGCGCTGCTTGACCATGCGGCCAAAATCGGCGAAAAAATCCGCATTTCGGGCGGCGGCCGCTGCAATTTCACCAACCGCCATCTCAACGGCCACGATGGCGCGCCTTATTTTGTGTCGCAGCAGCCGCGTTTTGTGCGCCATGCTTTATCGCGCTACACCAGCACCGATTTCACCGCTCTGCTCGAGCACCACGGCATACCCTATCACGAAAAGCACAAAGGCCAGCTTTTTTGCGACCGCAGCGCGCAAGACATTATTAATATGCTGCAAAACGAATGCGCAAAAGGCCGTGTGCAATGCCACACCGAATGCGTGATTGAAAGTGTAGAGCCCATTCAGACGGCCTCTGCTGCGCGCTTTGAACTGCGCACCAACCAAGGCCGCTTTTCCTGCCGCAACCTGGTGGTGGCCACCGGCGGCTTGGCGGTGCCTGCCATCGGCGCCAGCCCGTTTGGCTACGAATTGGCCAAACAGTTCGGCCACAGCATCATCACGCCTGCCGCCGCGCTGGTGCCGCTGCGCTTCGAGCATTGGGCGGAATCGGGCTACGATGCGCTCGCCGGCATCGCCCTGCCCGTGCGCATTGCCACCGGCAGCGGCAAAGCAGCCATGCAGTTTGACGAAGATTTATTGTTTCGCCACAAAGGTTTGAGCGGGCCTGCGATTTTGCAGATTTCCAGTTATTGGCAGCCCGGGCAGGCCATTATCATTAATTTGGCACCCGATGCCGAGCTGCCCCATGCTTTATGCAGCGGCAAACACGGCCAAAAAATCCAGCTCAACACCGCACTCGCACAGCTTTGCCCGCACCTGCCCTCGCGGCTGCTGGATTTTTGGCTGGCACAACCCGAATGGGCGCCGCTTGCCGCACACAAATGGGCCGACACGCCCGATGCCGCTTTGGCCGCTTTGGGGCAGAGCCTTAATCAATGGGCGCTGCTGCCCAGCGGTTCAGACGGCCACAAAAAAGCCGAAGCCACCCGCGGCGGCGTGGATGTGCGCGAAATCGATGCCAAAACCATGCAGAGCAAGCTCGCGCCCGGGCTTTATTTTATCGGCGAAGTGATGGACATCACCGGCTGGCTCGGTGGCTATAATTTCCAATGGGCATGGGCTTCGGCGGTGTGTGCGGCCGCAGCCATAACAGATGGGGCGACACAACAGGCCGTCTGAAACGGCGCGGCTTCAGACGGCCTGTTGCTTTCAAACGGCCTTGATTTCTATTTATTATATTGATTTCAAAAGAAATGGCTTAAAGCCTGTTGATGCGCTCAATAGCAGCGCCATAAAATATGGTAAACAGGCTTTTGAAATGGAAAGGCCGTCTGAAAGATTACCTTTCGCAACTTTTCTTTGCCTGTCACAAAAGCAAATAAGCTAGACCTGCCTCCGCTTTCTCACTAAGATAGGCCTGCATCGTGCTTGCCGCGGCAACGTTTTGCCGCCCTGCTCCGCAGGCCTTCCGCACTTATCAAATTCACACAATCACAATAATTCCTGCACACATTCAAGGACAACGCCAACCTAAACCCACAAGGAGCGTATGCAATATGCAGGCCCATCAAACCCAACATATCCGGGACGTGCTGGCGCATGTTTACGGCAACACCCGCCGCCCGGCTGCTGCCTTCGAGCCCAGAATTATCGAATCGTGGCAGCGCTGCGTGCACCAACACGGCCTCAATCCCGAAGTGATGCAGGAGGCGCTGATTCTGCCGCAACACAATCTGGCCGAGCACGTGGACGCCATGGACGGCCTCAACGCCGTGGCCCGCCACGGCTTGCAGGTGCTGGCCAGGCAAATCCGCGACATGGGCTATGTGGTGCTGCTGGCCGATGCACACGGTGTGGTGGTGGAAGCATTTGGCGCTGAAAATCAGGTGCGCGATTTCAGGCAGGCGGGGCTGCACACCGGCGCGCTGTGGTGCGAGCGTGCCAACGGCACCAGCGCCGTGGCCGTGGTAGCGGCCACCGGCCAGGCCGCCATCGTGCACCGCACCGACCATTTCGACGCCACCCACATCGGCCTGAGCTGCACCGCCGCACCGGTGTTTGATTCGCAAAACCGCCTGCGCGCCGTGCTTGATGTGTCTGCCCTCGCCCCCTTGCCCGAGCGGCAAAGCCAATACGGCGTGTTGCATTTGGTGCAGCATTTTGCCACGCTGATTGAAACCGCCGCGCTGATTCAGGCGCACCGCCGCCATTGGCTTGTGCGTTTGGGGCAAGCGGCGGCTTTTTTGGATGTAACCCCCGAATTCATTATTGCCGTTGACGATGCCGGCAAAATTGCCGGTGCCAATCATGCTTTTCACCAATGGGCGGCGCAACAGCTCGAATTGCCCGAGCGCGATTTAACCGGCTGCCTGTTTGAGCCACTTTTCGGCCAGAGCCTGCTCAGTGTGTACAGCGCCACGCGCGCCAAACCGGCCGTGCTGATAGGCGGCCGGCATTTGTTTGCCTCTGTGTCGCCGCCGGCCGACCAACACGCCGCACCACCGACCGGCAGCCTGCCGCTGCCGCCCGAGCTCGACAAACTCTACAGCCCCAAAAGCCGCCAACGCCGCAGCCTGCAACGCATCGCCGTGCTGGCCGACACGCAAGTGCCGGTGCTGATCAACGGCGAAACCGGCTCGGGCAAAGAATTTCTCGCCCGCGCCATTCATCTTTCAGGCAGCCGCGCCGATGCGCCTTTTATTGCGGTAAACTGCGCCGCCATTCCCGAAAATCTGATTGAAAGCGAGCTTTACGGCTATGCCCCGGGCAGCTTTTCCGGCGCCGAGCGCAAAGGCAAAATCGGCCTGATTCAGGCGGCCGACGGCGGCACGCTTTTTCTCGACGAAATCGGCGATATGCCGCTTTATCTGCAATCGCGGCTCTTGCGCGTGCTCTCCGAGCGCGAAGTGTTGCCGGTGGGCAGCACCCGCGCGGTGAAAGTGGATATCCGCATTATTTCGGCCACCCATTTCGATTTGCAGGCGCGCATCGCCGAGGGCAAATTCCGCGAAGATCTGTATTACCGCCTCAACGGCATTCAGGCGCTGCTGCCGCCTGTGCGCGAGCGTGATGATTTCGACTATATCGTGCGCGTTTTGCTGCAACGGGCGGCCGAGAAAACCGCCATGCCGGTGAAAGCGCTCTCAGCGCACGCGCTCGACATTCTGCGCGCCTATGGCTGGCCGGGCAATTTGCGCCAGCTGGCCAACGTGCTCGAAGTGGCGCTGCTCACCGCCAACGACGCCCGCATCGAGGCCGATGATCTGCCCGACTACATCAAAACCGCCGCGCGCCCTTTTTTCAGCCCCCACACCGCCGAGCCTGCCGCCTGCGGCAAATCGGTGTTGGCCGATGCGCAGCAATTGCAAGCCGCGCTGCAATCACACCGGGGCAATGTGTCGGCTTTCGCCAAAGCCATCGGCGTGAGCCGCATGACGGTTTACCGTTATCTGAAAAAATACAATCTGCCTGATTAAAAACCTGCCCGCACTTCATCAGGCCGTCTGAAAAATCAAGCTTTCAGACGGCCTTAATTTTTCCCTAATCTTTCGGCCGCAACCGCGCAGCTCGTCGATCGGATTCTTGAATCCGACATTTGGCCATCGGCCAAAGCGATGTGTGTGCCTTGTTCTACGAACAAGTGTCGGATTCAAGAATCCGACCTACTGCTGTCCGCATTTCATCTGGCCGTCTGAAAAATCAAGCTTTCAGACGGCCTGAGGCTTTGCAAACTTGTGACAGCTGTCACATGCGGCTGTCACACCGTATCGTTACACTGTGTTACATCCGTCATACCACCCAGGCCGTCTGAAAAAATTTTCTCTTATGATTCAATCATCAATATTGAAAGCCAATCATTGGCACAATGTTTGCTAGGCATCCAACAACCCTTTCCGCTTCTGGAGCGCCGCTATGCCTACCCCGATTCGCGTCGGCATTATTGCCAATCCCGTTTCCGCCCGCGATATCCGCCGCGTGATGTCGCATGCGGCCGGTTTGCCGCTGGCCGAGCGCGCCAATATGGTGCTGCGCATTGTGCAGGCGCTGGCCGCTTGCGGTGTGGATGAAGTGTGGCTGATGCCGGAAACAGAGGGCTTGCGCACGCATTTGGCGCGCCTGCTGCCTGCTGCGGCGGCCGAATCGGCTTATCCGCTGCCCGAATTGGTGTGGGCCGATATGCCGGTGCGCAGCTGCACGCAAGATTCCACCCGCACCGCCGAAATCATGCATGCCGCCGGTGTGCGCGCCATTATCGTGCTCGGCGGCGACGGCACTCATCGCGCGGTGGTGAAAGGCTGCGGCCGCACACCCATCGCCGGCATTTCCACCGGCACCAACAATGCGTTTCCGCCGATGCGCGAAGCAACGGTAACAGCATTTGCCACCGGCCTTTATGCCGTCGGCAAAATTCCCGCCGCCACGGCGCTGGCCGCCAACAAATGCCTACACATCCGCCGCCTGAATGCCGCAGGCGATTTGGTGCAGCAAGACATCGCGCTGATTGATGCGGCCATACTCAACGAGCGCATACTCGGCGCCAAAGCCATCGGCGATGCCGACACCTTGCGCACAATTATCGTGACCCAAGCTTCGGTGGAAGCGGTCGGCTTATCGGCCATTGCCGCCATGTTGCAGCCTGTGCCGCGCCATGCCGAAGGCGGCTTGCTGGTGGAATTGGTGCCACTTGAGGGTGCGCATGCTCCGCGCACCGATGCCGCCTGCCGCCTGCAAGCGGTGATGGCGCCGGGCACGGTGGCCAGCGTGAACATAGCCGCTTACCGGCGTTTGTTTTCAGACGGCCTCTACACTTTAAGCGGCCAAAACGGCCTGATTGCGCTCGACGGCGAACGCGAAATCGCGTTTCGCACGGGCGACAGCATTGAAATCAGCTTGCAAGAGCAGGCTTTTTACACGGTTGACGTGGGCGCCGCGCTGCAATATGCCGCCGAGCACCACCTCACCGCCCACCCCGTTTCACAAGGAGAAACATCATGAGCCAAACCGCATTAAACAAAAACGAGCTGCTCGACGTTTACCGCAAGATGAAAACCATCCGCGAATTCGAAGAACGGCTGCACATCGACTTTTCACGCGGCGACATTCCCGGCTTTGTGCACCTTTATGCCGGTGAAGAAGCCACCGCCGTGGGCGTGATGCAAAGCCTCAGCGACAACGACCGCATCGCCAGCACCCACCGCGGCCACGGCCACTGCATCGCCAAAGGCGTGGATGTGATCGGCATGATGAAAGAGATTTACGGCCGCCAAGACGGCGTGTGCCACGGCAAAGGCGGCTCGATGCACATTGCCGATTTATCCAAAGGCATGATGGGCGCCAACGGCATTCTCGGCGCGGGCGCACCGCTGATTTGCGGCGCGGCGCTGGCGGCCAAATATCGTGGCGACGGCGGCGTGGCCGTAACTTTCTGCGGCGACGGCGGCGCCAACCAAGGCACGGTGCTCGAAAGCCTCAACTTGGCGGCGGTGTGGAATCTGCCGGTGATTTTTGTGATTGAAAACAACGGCTATGCCGAATCCACCGGCCGTGATTATGCCACCGCTTCCAGCAGCTATGTCGACCGCGGCATCGGCTTCGGCGTGCCCGGGGTAACGGTGGACGGCAACGACTTTTTCGCCGTGTATGAAGCGGCCGGCGAAGTGATCCGCCGCGCCCGCAACGGCGGTGGCCCGGCGCTGCTCGAATGCAAAACCAATCGCTTCTACGGCCACTTTGAGGGCGACGCGCAAACCTACCGCCCCGCCGGCGAAGTGGAAAACCTGCGCGCCCACCACGATTGCCTGAAAATCTTCCGCCAGCGCGTAACGGAAGCCGGCATGCTCACCGATGCCGAATTGGATGCCGTGGACAGCGATGTGGCCGAATTGATCGAGCGCTCGGTGCAAGAGGCCAAAGCCGCGCCGCAGCCGCCGGTGGAAGCGCTGCTTGCCGATGTGTATGTGTCTTATTGATTAAAGGCCGTCTGAAAAAATAAACAAATAAACGAAGGAGCAATATCATGGAACGAAGAATCACCTTAAAGCAGGCCATCAACGAGGCCATCGATTTGGAAATGGCGCGTGATGAGCGCGTGATTATGATTGGTGAAGACATCGTCGGCGGCTTCGGTGCCGATGGCGAAAAAGATGCCTGGGGCGGCGTGCTCGGCGCCACCAAAGGTTTGTATGGCAAATACGGCGACCGCCTGCTCGATGCGCCGCTTTCCGAAGCCGCCTATGTGGGCGCGGCGGTGGGCGCCGCCACTTGCGGCATGCGCCCGATTGCCGAATTGATGTTTATCGACTTTGTGGGCGTATGTTTCGACCAAATTTTGAATCAGGCCGCCAAATTCCGCTATATGTTCGGCGGCAAAGCCGAAACGCCGGTGGTGATCCGCGCGCTGGTGGGCGCAGGTTTCAGCGCCGCCGCCCAGCACAGCCAAATGCTCACGCCGATGTTTACCCACATTCCGGGCCTGAAAGTGGTGTGTCCTTCCACCCCTGCCGATGCCAAAGGCCTGCTCGCCCAAGCCGTGCGCGACAACGACCCGGTGATTTTCTGCGAACACAAAGCGCTCTACAGCATGAAAGGCGAAGTGCCCGAAGGTGAATATGTGATTCCGTTCGGCCAAGCCAATATCGTGCGCGAAGGCAAAGACGCCACCATCGTGACCTACGGCATGATGGTGCACCGCAGCCTCGAAGCGGCCAAACTGCTGGAAAAAGAAGGCGTGGATGTGGAAGTGATCGACTTGCGCACACTCTCGCCGCTCGACATCAACACCGTGTTCCAATCAGTGGAAAAAACCGGCCGCCTGGTGGTGGTGGACGAAGCCAGCCCGCGCTGCAACATCGCCACCGACATTTCGGCGCAAGTGTGCCAAGAAATGTTTGGCAAGCTGAAATCCGGCATCCGCATGGTTTCCCCGCCGCACACGCCCGTGCCGTTTTCAGCGCCGCTGGAAAAAGCCTATCTGCCCAACGGCAAAGGCATTGCCGAAACCGTGCGCCAAACACTTTAATGAAATAAAAAGGAGAACAACATGAGCAAAATCACCCCGATTATCATGCCCAAATGGGGCCTCACCATGGAAGAAGGCACCGTCGGCGCTTGGCTGGTGGAAGTCGGCACCCAAATCGAAGTGGGCATGCCGATTCTGGATGTGGAAACCGAAAAGCTCACCAACGCGGTGGAAGCCACCGATGCCGGCCTGCTGCGCCGCCAATTTGCCCAAGCCGGCGAAACCCTGCCGGTGAAATCGCTGCTGGGCATTATGGCCGACGAGAGCGTGAGCGATGCCGAAATCGAGCAATTTATCGCCAACTGGGTGCCGCCCTCCGCCGATGAGCTGGACGATTAAACACTCGCCGCCCGCAAACAAAAATTTGCGGGCGGTTTTGATGCTTGTTTGAAACAGAATGGCGTTAATCTACGGCTTATTGTTGGCGCAATACGGCGGATTTGCGATTTTAAAAACCAGTCGCCAGCAAGCCTAATGTCAATATAAAGTTACACAAAACCGCAAGCTACAACGACGTAGGTTGGGTTGCCAAACCCAACGTTTCAGCGCGTAGGTACGATTAGCGCAGCGTAATCGTACGCATGCGAAAGGCCGTCTGAACACCATAAGCACATCGCCAACTAATTGGTTTTCAAACGAAATTTACTGCATATTCCGCATATATTCCTAGGGTCTGTTCACAATTCATCCGCGAGTAAGATTTTGAGCGCAAAAGCGTGGCTGCAAGGCGAAAAGCACAGCAAGGTTGAACACCTTGCGAGCATTTTCAACGCAGCAGGCGCGTTTTTGAGCCAAAAGATTGCCGCGTGATGAAATGTGAACAGACCCTAAAGCGCCGGCGGCTTTTTTCGTGCAGGGTGTATTGATTTTATAGCGGTGTACAAAGGCCGCCTGAAAAGCTTTCAGACGGCCTTTGTGCCAAATCTGAAAATAATCTAACTGCATTAGCTCGCCTTGAATGCGCCAAACAAAGCGATGCCGTCTGAAAAAAATGTTTCAGACGGCATCTGAGTGTCATGCGCACGATTACGCTTTGTTTTGACAAAGCTAATCGTATCTACGTTTGCTGTTTCATAGGCTTGCATAATAAAGCTTTCAAAGGTATTATTAAAAGACCTTTTAAAAAAATTTTAGGTGGTAGTATGTGGTTTCATAGATTGGAATCAGTAGAATTTAATGAGTTGATATCATTCAATAAATATAATGATGGTTTCGGAAGGTTTATATTTGAACCGCTTATGCTGTATCCGCGTAAAATATATAATTTGTTGGAAGAGATATTCCTGGAAAACCTAGAGAATAGAGAGAAGCTTTCGGCTTTTTTACATGCTGAGTATGGAATTTGCTGTTTTTATCAATATTGGGATTCTTTGGAGACAATACGGAAAACAGTAATAAAAGATTACGGTTTGATGATTTTGAGAAAGTTGTTTGTAAAAAAGGTAGAGCAAAAGCAACCTGCTAATTTGATACCCATTAAGCAAAACAATCAGGAAATTTTTAACGTTCGACCAATTATCAGATTGATGCTTTTGACTGCCCGGTTCAATACTCCTTTATACAATAATCAGGAGCTTTATCATGATTAAACAAATATTCAGCCGTTATGTGGCAAGTATCAGTGATCTGAAAAAAAATCCGATGGAAACCGTTGGTAATGCAAATGGCGAGCCAGTGGCGATTTTAAACCGCAATACGCCTGCATTTTACTGTGTTCCTGCCCGCCTGTATGAAAAAATGCTTGATATTTTGGAAGATCAGGATTTGGTGAAACTTGCGATAGAGCGGGAAAATGACCCTGTTGTGAAAGTTTCTATTGATGAATTACGAACTAGAATTCAGCAAAAAAGCACTGAAAGAATTTGATAAGCTCAGTCCGGATATTGCGGAACAATTTTTGAAAAAATTGGAAAAGGTTTTGGAAAGCCCCCGCATCCCGGGAAACAAGCTACACGGTGCCAAGTATAAAGATTTGTATAAAATTAAATTGCGCTCGAGCGGATTCCGTTTGCTGTATGAAGTGAACGATGGCAGGGTGGTGGTCATAGTGGTTGCCGTGGGGCGCAGAGATACCATTTACGGACGATTGGGTTAAGCCTTTTACTGTTTGATGGGTATCAAGACAAAGGCCGTCTGAAAGCTTTTCAGACGGCCTTTGTTTGCCGCATCTTCACAGTCGTGTCACGCTCAACACGCCTTTCACCTCGGCCAGGCTGGCGAGCACGCGCGGCAATTCGTTTACTTGTTTTACTTCCACGGTGAAGCGCATGCTGGCTTCCAGATCGCGTGATTGGGTTTGCACGGCGGTGACGTTGAGCTTGTGGCGGGCGAGCGTGTCGGACACATCGCGCAACAAGCCGCCGCGGTCTTGTGCGCGGATTTCCAAATCCACGGCAAACACTTGGCCGTCTGAAAGGCCGGCCCAGCTTGCGGGCAGCACTTTGTCGGGCGATTGTTCGGCCAGATATTGGAAAGAGGGGCAGCTTTGACGGTGCACCGAAATGCCGCGCTCGCGGGTGACAAAGCCGATAATCTGGTCGGGCGGTGCGGGTTTGCAGCATTTGGCCAAGGTGGTCATCAGGCCGTCTTCGCCATCGATGAGCACGCCGCTTTTGCCGGTTTTTTTGATTTTCGATTGCTTGACGATGCTGGTTTCGCTCACCGGCGCGGGCGGCGGCTCGTTAAGCGCGCCGCAGGCTTTTTGAATGGCGCGCGCCGATATTTCGCCCTGGCCCACGGCGCTGTAGAGCTCGTCGATTTTTTTGAAACCGAGCTTTTCCGATAAATCTTGCAGGTTGGGCTTGGGCGAGATTTTGGCGATTTGTTTTTCAAATTGGTTGCGGCCGTTTTCGCGCACGGCGTCGGCGTTTTGCTGGCGGATAAAGGCGCGGATTTTGCTGATGGCGCGCGGGCTTTTCACCCAGCCTTCATAAAGCCAGTTTACCGAGGGCGAGCCTTCTTTGGCGGTGATGATTTCCACCCGTTGGCCGTTTTCGAGCGGGGTGGAAAGCGGCACAATCTGGCCTTCCACTTTGGCGCCGCGACAGCGGTCGCCCACGCTGCTGTGCAGGGCGTAGGCGAAGTCGATGGGGGTGGCGCCCACGGGCAGCGACAACACTTTGCCGTGCGGGGTGAGCACGTAAATGGTGTCGTTGAAAAGCTCGGTGCGAAAGGCGCTGGCCAAATCTTCGCGGTCGTTGTCGGCCATGTTTTCGCGCCAGTCGAGCAATTGGCGCAGCCAGGCGATTTTCTGCTCGTAAGCGCCGTCGCCCTTGCCGCCTTCTTTATAGCGCCAGTGGGCGGCCACGCCGAATTCGTTGAATTGGTGCATGTCGAAGGTGCGGATCTGCACTTCCACGCCTTTGTCTTCCGGCCCCACCACCACGGTGTGCAGGCTTTTGTAGCCGTTGCCTTTGGGGTAGGCGATATAATCGTCGAATTCGCCCGGTATCGGCTGCCACAGGCTGTGCACCAAGCCCAGCGTGGTGTAGCATTCGGGCACGGAATCGACCAAAATGCGCACGGCGCGGATGTCGTAAAGGCCGTCGAAATCGAGCTTTTTCTTCACCATTTTTTTGTAAATGGAATAAATATGCTTGGGGCGGCCGGCCACGTCATAGCGGATGCCGTATTTATCCAGCTCGGTGCGCAGGGCGTTGAGAAAATTTTCGATGTATTCGAGCCGCTCGGTGCGCTTTTCATCGAGCAGGCGGGCGATTTTTTTATACTCTTCGGGGTTTTGGTGGCGAAAGCCCAAATCTTCGAGCTGCCATTTGAGCTGCCACACGCCCAAGCGGTTGGCCAGCGGCGCGAAAATATCGAGCGTTTCTTTGGCCAGCGCGCGTTTTTCGGGGCTGTCGGGCTGGGTGCCGATAAACTGCATGGTGCGGGTGCGCAACGCCAGCTTGATGAGCACCACGCGGATGTCGCTCACCATCGCCAGCAGCATTTTGCGCATGGTTTCGGCCTGCTCGGCACGCTCTTCGGGCGTGGCGAGGCTGTCGACCTTGGCGAAAAGGGTGAGCTTTTGCACTTCATCGATGCCTTTGACCAAAGAGGCGATGTCGGCATTGCACGCTTCGGTTACTTTTTGCTGCCAATCAGGGCAATAGCCGGAAATGTCGGTGAGCAGGGTGGCGGCCACGGCATCGGGCAGCAAATCCATATCGGCCACCATTTCGGCAGCGCCCAAAAGGTTGCTCAGCAAGGGCTCGCCGTTGGAGGTGAGCGCAGCGGCGGGGTAGTGTGCTTCGGCCAGCGAAAGCGCGTTTTGCAGCAGCTTGGCATCGGCTTCGGGCAGCTTGGCAAGATAAGTGTCAAACCACGGCCGGTAGTTGTCCAGATTGGGGGCGATGCTGCTGGGCGCTTGTCGGATGCTGGCCATTGCGATTCTCGATTGGGCTGATGAAGAGAGGCTATTGTAGCAAATTTGTGTTGGCTGTTTTATAACTTTTGCCGCGCTTTGATATGCTTTGCGGTGATTTTGAACGCTGCCTCAGAGCGGGCGTTGTTTCAGACGGCCTAAAGTGCTAAGGTAAACAAGTTTCGATGTTTATAAAGATGTTTATAAAATGAAAGGTGTTGCGATGAAGCTTTATATTTACGATCATTGCCCGTTTTGCGTGCGCGCGCGCATGATTTTCGGCTTGCGCGATGTGGCGGTGGATGAAGAAGTGTTGCTCAACGATGATGAAGATACGCCCATCGGCTTGATTGGCGCCAAACAGGTGCCGATTTTAATCAAGCCCGACGGCACGGCGATGGGCGAGAGCCTGGATATTGTGCGCTTTATTGATGAATATGCGGGCAAAGAGCGCTTGAACGAAGCCGTTCGAGTCGAAGTGCAAACGTGGTATGACGAAGTTAATGAGTATTACAACAAGCTCGTGCAGCCGCGCGACATCAAGCTGGGTTTGCCCGAATTTGCCACGCAGGCGGCAATGGATTATTTTGTGCGCAAAAAAGAAAAAACCATCGGCAATTTCGACACCAATCTGGCCAACACCAAAAAATACCTGGCACGCGTGCACACGCATTTGGCCGAACTCGAAGCGCTGGTGCAATCGCCCGAGGCTTTCGCCGGCGAATTGGGCATAGAAGATATTTTGATTTTTCCGGTGCTGCGCAACCTCACCATGGTGCGCGGGTTGGAAATGCCGCCCAAGGTGCTGGCCTACACGCTGGCGATGAGCGAAAAAAGCGCGGTGCCGCTTTATTTCGATCGGGCTTTGTGATTTTTTAAAGGCAGCTTGAAAGGCCGTCTGAAAGCTTTCAGACGGCATCTGTCGTCATGCGTACGATTTGATAGCGAAGTGCAAGAAAAAGTGGCAGGAAACTGCATTCCACAACGGCGTAGGTTGGGTTGACAACTCAACCTACCCGCCTGCGCTGTCCGCCTTGAATGCGGAAAATAAACGATGCCGTCTGAAACCTTTCAGACGGCATCTGTGTGCCATGCGTAGGATGACGCTTTGGTTTGACAAAGCTCATCATTCTTACGTTTCAGACGGCCTTTCAAATTCAAAACAAATCGCCTTGTGCGCGGCGCAGATAATTCTGCAAAGGTTTGGGCAAACCATAATCGGCCCATTCCGATTCAAGCAGCCATAAGCCGTTGCCCTCGTGCCGGCTTTCAGACGGCCTGTCGGTGCGGCCGGCAAACGGCGTAATCAGCAGCAGGCGGTGGGTGAGGCGGTGGGTGAGCGCGGGGGCTTCTTCGAGGCCGTCTGAAGCGATGCCGTGTTGTGCGGCAAAGCGGTGCATATCGCTGAGCGATTCGAAGCAGGGCACGCAGTAAAGGCCGCCCCAAATGCCTTTTTGCGGCCGCTTTTCCAGCAGCAGCGCGCCTTTTCGGTTGCGCAGCAGCAGCCAATAAAGCGGCAGGGTTTTCACCTCGGCCGCTTCTTTTTTGCGCGGCAAATCGGCAATGCGGTTTTGCGCTTTGGCCAGGCAGCCGTCGGCCATCGGGCATTGCGCGCACAAAGGCTTGCTGCGTTTGCACACGGTGGCGCCCAAATCCATCAGCCCTTGCGTGTAGGCGGGCATATTTTCATTTTCAGGCGGCAGCAGGCTTTCGGCCAGCGCCCATAAAGCCTGCTCGAATTTTTTATCGGCCGGATTGCCATCTTGTGCAAACACGCGGCAGAGCACGCGCTTCACATTGCCGTCCAGAATCGCTTCGCGCCCGTGAAAGGCAAAGGCGGCAATCGCGGCGGCCGTGCTTCTGCCCACGCCGCACAGCGTTTCCAAAGCTTGGCGCTGCGGCGGAAACGCGCCGCCGAAATCATGCACCACTTGCTTGGCGGCCTTGTGCAGATTGCGGGCGCGGCTGTAGTAGCCCAGGCCTGCCCACAAATTGAGCACATCATCTTGCGGCGCGGCAGCCAGCGCGGCCACGTTGGGAAAGCGGGCGATAAAGCGCGGGTAATAATCGAGCACGGTGGCCACTTGGGTTTGCTGCAACATGATTTCCGAGAGCCACACCCGATAAGGCTCGCGCACCTGCCAAGGCAGATGGTGGCGGCCATGCTGGCGCTGCCAGGCAATCAGGCGTCGGGAAAAATCGGTAGGAGAAATCATCGGTGGGCAGGCCGTCTGAAAGAAAGCGCGTATTGTAGCGTGAAATGAATAAAAAAGTGCGGCGGCGGATAAGCGTGTTTTGTTGGCATCGCTTTTCTCCTGATTTCGCAATATGGCGAAAGCTCAAGCCTGTGCCGGCGCAGCAAAACGCGTTTTCAGACGGCCTGTGTTATATAATAACAATTTGAAATATAAAAGTAATTTGACTTTAAAATAAGCTTTGGCCTACACTGAAGCTATCATTTTATTGCAAGCAGCTATGCTGCCGGCATCTACCCGGAGAAAGGAAAGCAATATGAAAGCCATGGTCTATCACGCCGCCAACGATATCCGTTTGGAAGAGAAACCCAAGCCGCAAATTATCGATCCCACCGATGCCGTGGTGCGCATTGTGAAAACCACCATCTGCGGCACCGATTTGGGCATTTGGAAAGGCAAAAACCCGGAAGTGGCCGACGGGCGCATTCTCGGTCATGAAGGTGTGGGCATCGTGGAAGAAGTGGGCGATGCGGTGAAAAACATCAAAAAAGGCGATAAAGTTATCATTTCATGCGTGAGCAAGTGCTGCTCGTGCGACAACTGCAAAAAGCAGCTTTATTCACATTGCCGCAACGGCGGCTGGATTCTGGGTTATATGATCGACGGCACACAGGCCGAATATGTACGCACGCCGTTTGCAGACAACAGCCTGATTCCGCTGCCGGAAAATGTAGACGATGAAATCGCCTTGCTCTTGAGCGATGTGCTGCCCACCGGCCATGAAATCGGCGTGCAATACGGCGATGTGAAGCCGGGCGACACCGTGTTTATCGCCGGTGCCGGCCCCGTGGGTATGGGTGTGTTGGTGACGGCGCAGTTTTACAGCCCGTCGGTGATTATTGTGTGTGATATGGATGAAAACCGCCTCAAAATGGCCAAAGCGCTCGGCGCCACCCACACCATCAACCCGAGCGATGGCGATGTGGCGGCCAAAGTAAAAGCTATTGTGGGCGAAGACGGCGTGGATTGCGCCATCGAAGCCGTGGGCGTGCCCGCCACTTGGGCGATGTGCCAAGATATGGTAAAAGCCGGCGGCCACATCGCCGTGGTGGGCGTGCACGGCAAGCCGGTGGATTTCAACCTCGAGCGTTTGTGGATTAAAAACCTCGCCATCACCACCGGCTTGGTGAATTCCAACACCACCGAAATGCTGCTCAAAGCCATTTCCACGAGCCCGGTGGATTTCACTGCCATGCTCACCCACCGTTTCAAGCTCAGCGAGCTGGAAGAGGCTTATGATGTGTTCAAACACGCGGCTGAAAACGGCGCGATGAAAGTGGTGTTGGTGAATGAATAAAAGTTTGGCTGAATGAGCAACAGGCCGTCTGAAAACTTTTTTCAGACGGCCTGTTTGTTTGCCGGCGGTGTTTTATTTCCAATAGCGCCACCAAGGCATGGTGTCGGCTTTCCAAGCTTGGGTGAGATAGGGGCTGTTGGGGAAGTTTTGCGCCAAAATGCGGCGGGTGTCTTCGGCCAGCTGCGGCTGGTTTATGTGCTGGTAAGACTGCGCCATAATCGCCAGCGCTTCTTCCACAAAGCGGGTGTTTTGATATTGCTGCACCACTTTTTGGGCGCGATTGTTGGCCGCCAGATAAGCGCCGCGGCGCATATAATAGCGGGCCACGGCGATTTCGTTGCCGCCCAAAGCGTCTACAAGCTTGGCCATGCGCTCGGTGGCGTCGGGCGCGTAGCGGCTGTCGGGATAACGTTGCACCAGTTCGGCAAAAGCCTGATAAGCTTCGCGGTTGGCTTTGGGGTCGCGGTCGGACCAATCTTGCGAAGCCAAGCGGTTGAGGAAGGATTGGTCTTCGTTAAAGAGCACCAAGCCTTTGAGATAAAGGGCATAATCCATATTCGGATGCTGCGGATACATGCGCTGGAAACGCTCGATGGCGGCCAGCGCTTTAGCCGGCTCATCGTCTTTATAATAAGCATAGGCGGTGTCGAGCTGTGCTTGCTGGGCGTGGCGGCCGTTGGGGAAGCGCGATTCCAAAATTTCGTATAACTTGACAGCTCGCGTATAATTGTTGCTGTTTAATTCGTCTTGCGCTTCGGTGTAGAGACGATCCACCGTCCAATCCTGGGTCATCTGCGCATCTTTATCGATGGTGCCGGTGTTGGCGCAGCCGGCCAGCGCCAAGCCCAGGGTAACTACTAAAAGAATTTTTTTCATGCAAAACACTTCCTTTGACAATGAAGCCGATTATAACGATGATTTGGCTTTTTCGGCAGCCCCTGATGCAGAAAGTTGCATAAATTTAACTGTGCCGGTGGATTTGGCCGGTTTGCGGCTGGATGCGGCTTTGGCCAAAATGCTGCCCGATTATTCGCGCAGCCGCCTCACCGGCTGGATTAAAGAGGGCGCGGTTAAGGTAAACGGCCGCGCCGCGCAGCCGAAAGATAAGCTGGTGGGCGCGGAGCGCATCGAAGTGGCGGTGCCGCAGAGCGAAGAAGTGCTGGCATTTACGCCCGAGCCGATGGATTTGGACATTATCTACGAAGACGACAGCGTGATGGTGCTCAATAAGCCCGCCGGCATGGTGGTGCACCCGGCAGCAGGCAATTGGAGCGGCACGCTGCTCAACGGCCTTTTGGCACACAACCCCGCGCTGGCGCAGATTCCGCGCGCCGGCATTGTGCACCGGCTCGATAAAGACACCAGCGGTCTGATGGTGGTGGCCAAAACGCTGCCGGCGCAAAACCATCTGGTGCAGCAATTGCAGGCGCGCACGGTGAAGCGCATTTATCGCGCCGTGGCCAACGGCGTGGTGCCGTTTGACGGCAAAATCGACACCTTAATCGGACGCGACCCGCACAACCGCCTGAAAATGGCGGTGGTGAAATTCGGCGGCAAAGAGGCGGTTACGCATGTGAAAGTGCTGGAGCGCTATCCGGCGCACAGCTATATCGAATGCGCGCTGGAAACCGGCCGCACCCACCAAATCCGCGTGCACATGCGCGAAGCCAACCACCCGCTCGCGGGCGATGCGGTGTATGGCAACCCGCGCCATGCCTGCTCCGATGTGGCCAAAGACGCAGTGAAAGGGCTGGCGCGCCAGGCGCTGCACGCTTACCGCTTGAGCTTTGTGCACCCGCAAACGGGCGAAACCGTGCAGTTTGAAGCGCCGATTCCGGACGATATGTATCATTTATTGTCGGTGCTGCGCCTTGAGGCCGGGTTGGATTCTTCGCTGAGCAACGAAGTAGAATGGCAAAATAAAATCGACGATGACGACGATGATTGGGACGACGACGATTATGATGTTGAAGTGATGTATGTGAAAGATTAACTTTTCATACCAATCCAAAAAAATAACCTAACTTCGTTGTCTCGCCTTGCCGTACTA
>ERZ650307.347-NODE-347-length-25917-cov-13.535419_pt1 | contig 25917 bp, 23 predicted proteins | sample MGYA00376243_ERZ650307 | MGnify/ENA primary metagenome ERZ650307 (study PRJEB26733, sample SAMN07839242) | wastewater metagenome | biome: urban; feature: artificial channel; material: waste water | place: USA: North Carolina | collected 2016-03-31 ... | reverse complement strand
CTTCATTGTATTCATTTTCTCCAAAAATTATTTTTTTTAATTTTTCATCTTTATTAATCGTTTCTTTAAAAGGTTTAAGATATTTATTTAACCAACAACGATAAATTCTTTCTATCTCATCTTTTTGACCTTTATCTATTACTATCCCTATCATTTTCTTCTAATATCCTCATTACTTGTTTTAACTTTTCATCATCTTCCAAATTTCTAATTTTGTTAATTAATGTATCTTTATCACTTTTTTTGATATCATGTTTAAAACAATGCTCATCATAGATATCAAGCAAATGACGTTTTACAACTTCTTCATTGATTGAATCAATTATATGCTTTATATTACATAGTCTTTCTTTTTCAATTAAATTTGAACCTTTTAATTCTTTGATAATATCCATAACTTTTGAGTTTCTCATATCTGGACAATTTTCTTTAAAAGTAATTCCAAGTACAAGTACTTTTGAACCCTCTATTTTATGACCTTTTTTTATCATAAGTTTTATTACTTGATTAGCAACATAGATTCCCATGTTGTCATTTAGTCTTCTTCCTGCTAGTATAATTTCAGGGTTGTAACCTATACTTTGAGCTTTATGAGTAAGATAGTATGGATCTACACCAATACAGTGTCCACCCACAAGTCCTGGTTTAAATGGCAAGAAATTCCATTTTGTTCCTGCAGCATCTAGTACATCATTTGTATTAATACCTAGTTTATTAAAAATAATTGCTAGTTCATTTACAAAAGCTATATTTATGTCTCTATAACTTTTATAGTAGGTGCTAGATGAGTTCCAGCTGTAATAATACTAGCATATAATTCATTTACTTTTTTACCAATTTCAGGAGTACTTCCTGAAGTTACTTTTAGTATCTTTGTAACAGTATGTTCTTTATCTCCTGGATTAATTCTTTCTGGACTATATCCGCAGTAAAAGCCGTTGGCTAATTGAGAATTCAGAATTGAGAATTGAGAATTATCTTGATTTAGTTTCTTTTTTTCTTTTTCAATAGTTTCTGTTGAGATATATTTAAGTCCACTGAATTTTTCTAAAACAGGAACACAATCTTCTTCTGTTGCACCTGGATAAACCGTTGATTCATAGATAACTATATCACCTTTTTTAAGAACTTTTCCTACTGTTTCACTAGCCTTAATAAGAGGAGTAAGATCTGGTCTTTTGTTTTTATCTATTGGTGTTGGAACTGTTACTATATAAATATTACAATCTTTAATATCATTTGTATCAAGAGTAAATTTCATACCATTTTTTATAGCTTCATTAACTTGTTCACTTGAGAGTTCTAATGTTCTATCATATCCACTTGAAAGTTCATCTATTCTCCATTTAGAGATATCAAACCCTACAACTTCATACTTTTTACTAAATGCATGAGCTAAAGGTAACCCTACATATCCAAGTCCAATTACACATATTTTATTCATTATTTTTTACTCCCATCTTTGCTATATCCAAAAAACTCAAGATACCAATCTACAAATTTATTAATTCCTTCTTGTATAGGAGTAGCTGGTTTATATCCTAGATTTTCAACTAAATCAGTCACATCTGCATAAGTTGCAGGAACATCTCCAGCTTGTATTGGCATCATATTTTTTTCTATAGTTTTGCCTAATTTATTTTCAATAGCAGTTATAAAATCCATAAGTTTAACAGGATTATTATTTCCTATATTATAAATTTTATATGGAGCAGATGAAGTTGAAGTTTCTCCTGTTTTTCCATTCCACTTTTTGTCAGATTTTGCAGGATTATCTATAACTCTAATTACACCTTCAACAATATCATCTATATAAGTAAAATCTCTTAGCATTTCGCCATTATTAAATACATCTATTTTATTTCCTTCTAATGCAGCTTTTGTAAATAAAAATAGTGCCATATCAGGTCTTCCCCAAGGTCCATAAACAGTGAAAAATCTAAGTCCAGTTGTACTTATTCCAAAAAGATGACTATATGTATGAGCCATAAGTTCATTTGATTTTTTACTAGCTGCGTAAAGAGATATAGGGTGATCTACATTGTGATTTGTTGAAAAAGGCAATTCTTCATTTAGTCCATATACAGATGAACTTGAAGCATAAGATAGATTTTTTACATTATTATGTCTACAAGCTTCAAGAATATTCATAAAACCTATAATGTTACTTTGCATATAAACATCAGGATTTGTAAGACTATATCTAACACCAGCTTGTGCTGCAAGATTACAAACTGCATCAAACTTTTCAGATTCAAAAAGCTTCATCATAGCATCTTTATCTTCAAGATTTAGTTTAATAAATTTATAATTAGAATTTGTTTTTGAAACTAAAAGCTTTCCATAAGGTATATTTTTACCATCTTCTAAAGAATCTATAACTCCACCTCTTTGAAGTCTTCCATATTTTACATTTTGGTCATAGTAGTCATTTATATTGTCTAATCCTACTACTTCATCACCTCGTTCTAGTAATTTTGTTGCTAAGTGACTACCTATAAATCCTGCTGTTCCTGTTACTAATATCTTCATATACTTTTTATCTCCCCCCTAAACCTTTCAAAACTTCAAGCTCTTTTTGAAGCTCATCATACTCAGCTTTTTTTATAGCAATAAACTTCTCTGTAATCTCTATTTTCTCTTTGATACCTTTTGGCGTAAGTAGATATTTATATTGGATTTTATTTTCTGAGTTTACAAATCTTTGAGTTTTTATAAGACCTTTATCAATTAAGTTTTTAAGTACATAATTCACTTTTCCCAAGCTATAGCCTATCTCATCTGCTATTGTTCTTTGGCTTGTGACTTTATCTACACTTCTTAGAATCTTTAATTCTATCTCTTCTTGATTCAAAATCTTAATTCCCCTTTAAAAATTGAGTTTGAAATATACTATGTTTAATCTTTGAACACTCTTAAATTTTAATTTTAATTTTTTAATTCCATCGAATTTGATGGAATTAAAAAAAACAAAATAGTAGTAAAACTAGAGGTAAAATTATATATATTTATTTTTTAAATAAATATGCTAAAATACCAATAAATAATACTTTTAAGATATAAACATAAGGTAAAATTAGAGGTAAATTATATAAAGGATTTTTGTATGTATATAACTCCAGCAATTCCTGAATCTGGTTCTATAAAGCTTGATACTTTTTTATTTAAAAAAGCTGAAGAAATTGTTATGAAAAGTGCAAAGTTAACAGGTGGACATAATAAACAATTTATCTTAGCAATAAAAGATTTATTGAAAATCACAAATAGTTACTATTCAAATTTAATTGAATCAGAAGGTACTCACCCTTTTGATATTGAAAAAGCAATGAAAAAAGATTTTTCATCAGAGAAAAAGAAAAAAGATTTACAACAACTCTCTTTGGTACACATAGAAGTACAAGAGTATATACAGCACTTAACAACAATAAACAAAGATACTTATTTGTTGGATACTATACTTGATATGCATAAAGAGTTTTATTCTAAAGATGAAATGAAATATGCTTTAAAGATAAAACATGATGATTTAGAAGTAGATATGATTCCTGGGAAGTTAAGAGAAAGCTTTGTAAAAGTTGGTAATCATCTTGCTCCTGATCCTAAAGATTTAAGTTCCTATTTTGGGGAATTTGAATTTTTTTACAATCAAAGTAAGTTTGAAAATAAAACTATGCAATTAATTTATGCACTATGTTCTCATCATCGTTTAGTTTATATACACCCTTTTTACGATGGAAATGGAAGAATTTCTAGGTTATATTTAGATTATATTTTATATAAAATTGATTTAGAAGGTTATGGACTATGGAATATATCAAGAGGATTAGCGAGAAATATTGATAAGTACAAAGAGTTTTTATCAATAGCAGATGAACCTTATACAGGTAGTTATGATGATGGAAGAGGTAATTTATCATTAAAGGCTTTAAAGTTATTCTTAGATTTTATGTTAGATATAGCTTTGGATCAAATAAATTATATGTCCGAAGTGTTAAGAATAGATTTAATTGCAAATAGAATCAGAAATTATGTAATATTCTCACAAAAAAATATGTATAAAGATATTGAACCATTACCAAAACATTCTGAAAAAATATTTGAGCATTTGCTTATATATGGAGAAATTCCAAGAAATAGTGTAAAAGATGTATTAGGTGTAAGTAAACCAACAGCCATAAAAATAGTTAAAGAGTTAGAAAAAAGAGAATATATTACCTCATTAAAACCTCAAGGTCCTATTTCTATAAAATTTAACTCTCATTTTGCATCAGAAGTTATACCTGAAATTTTTCCAAAGGTTTGATAAAGAGATTCTAAAACAAGATACATGTCTTCCTCTTTTAAATGTAAAGTAATTTGGCTATTTTACAATTTAGTTTACATTTGGAAATTAATTAATATCTATATTTAAATTTAAATAATTCTTCATCCTTGATTTTTAAAATATCTTGAATATCTTCAATACAATCAAGCCCTCTTAAAACATCAATAAATTTTTCTAAACTTATTTTCCCGCTAATCTCAAACTCTTGATAACTTCTAAAACTCATTCCTATATGTTGTGCAAACTCTTTTTGAGTACCGTATGTTTCTATATTTTGTTTTCTTTTTCTTTTTGCTCTAGAAGCGAACTCTTTGATTATCTCTTGAGTTGTTGATAAACTAAAATCTATATCTCTCACTTTTTTATTTCCTTACTAAAGTTTTCATCTACTATTTTTGTTTCATTTAAAATATGATTTGCTAAATTTTTAGGTATATCATAATTTATAAATTCTTGAACTAATTTTTTATGCTTTATATCTATCATTTTTTCTATATTTTCTTTTAAAAATGACTCTTTAATATTGTATGGTTCAAAAGCATTTTTCAAATCTTCAAATAAAGCTCTATTTAAAACTTTATTTCCAAGCAGCATTTGATGGTATCCATTGCTTGTATATGTCAAATCATAAGCAGGTGCAAAACTCCATTTCCCTTGGCTATTCATTAAAAACGAAAAGTTTTTTGAATGATCATCTTTGTTTCCAAAAATTGCATTAAATAAGATTACTTTTACAATATCTTCTTTATCTTTTTGTGATAAATTAAGCTTTAAAGATATTCTAAACATATCAATAAAATCATTATATGTTTCAGCTGGATTATAATGCATCATGCCAGATAAAGAGTGAATATGAAATCTTTCATTATCTTTCAAATCAAATCTATAAGTTAAAAAATGGGTTCGTCCTTCTTGTTCTAGCAACTCACAAGGACTTATATTAACACCAGACTCTTTTGCAAATAAGTAATACAAATACTCCAATTTTGTAGCAATAGAAGCATCTTTGTATTTATTTGACAAAGTTGGATACATTGATATATCTTGGTCATCATATTTTATAATAACAGGATAGTAATCTTTTGGAAAATCTCCTTGTTTTCTAGTTAAACTTATTGTCTTGTCTTTAGGATTAAATCCAACAATTGCTTTTGATCTAGCACCTCCACCAGCAGAGTTTGAAACTGCAATAAGTGTTTTAAGAGTAAGTATAGAGTTATTTTCTTTTTCATTTTCTTGATTTAAAATTTTTTTAGACTCTTCATAAACTTTTGATATATTTAAAACTTCTTTATACTCTTCTGATTCTAAAGAAGGATGAAATTCTAAAGCACCTAAAGTATGAGTTCCTAAAAATTGTAATCTTTCAAAAATAGTGGGTTTTCTTTTTAGATATTGAAACATAAAACGATCTAAATAATTCATACCATAACTTCCAGGTAAACAATCACTTATCAAGCCTGGGAGTCCATATTGAAAATCAATATGGGAAAAATTATAGACTTGTCTATTTTTTATAGGCATTTTAATTGGTGAGAAATCAAGATTGTTTGAATCTAAATATTTAAACTTTATTACACCTTTATACTCTACTAACTGTGCTATATCTTTTTTCCAAGCTTTTATAGTAATCATTGAAATCCTTTTATACATTTAGAATGTATATTCTATCATATTTTTATGAAAATATACATTATTAGAGTATGTTTATATTTAATTGCATTATACTACACAAATATAGTATCTGTTAAATCTTAAATACTTTTTTGTGCATATTCAATATAGAATTTCCTAAAAAATATGATAAATGTCCATATTCTGAATTAACCTGAGCATGTTTTAAAAAAACAAGATACAAAGCTTTATTTTTTTTATTAATCAAAGGAGGAATATAACCTATTTTAATACATTGAGCAGCCATTATTATTCTTCCTAATCTTCCGTTTCCATCTCCAAAAGGGTGTATTGCTTCAAAATGAGCATGAGCTTTTGCAATATCTTCAATTGTTTCAATATCTTTATATTTAGAACACCAATATTCCAACTCTTCTGGTATATCTCTTGGGTCAGTTAAGTGTAAATCTTCACTTCCTGGAATAATTCTTATTTTTGTGGAATATTTACCAGCATCTGCTCTAATTCCACTCATTAAAATAAAATGCCATATTCTTATTTTTTCAGTAGTTATTGGAAATACATCTTCTGTATTGTTTAATGTATCCATTATGATTTTATTACTCAATGATGATAAGTTATTTATAGAAAATATCTCTCTTTTGTTCAAGTCGTTTATTAACTCATTATTCTGGGAAATAACTTTATCAAATTTTTTCTCACTAATATCCGCCTCTTCAATTTCCAATGATCCAAATGATGAATATTTAGAGATTAAATGAACTATATCTTCTTCTTTTATATTAAAATATGAAAAATCGGTTTTATTTAATTGTGTTAAAACTCTAATAACTTCATTCGCATCAATAGATTTAAATCCAAAGGCTTTACAAAAAGCAACATCAATTTTAAGCTTATTCTCTTCTTTGATTGAACTATCATTTTCTTTCCATTTTAAAATAGATTGTCGACTTATTTCCAAATAATCAGATAATTTTGCTTGACTACCATGATATATTAATAAATCGTTTATTTTTTCTGAATAAGTCAATTGTGTATAATCAAACATATTAGCTCCTTTTAAAAGTATAATAGTTTACACTAATACGCTTTAAATGTAAAGTAATTTGACTATTTTACACTTTGGTTTACATTTTATATATTTAATAAGTCATTTAATTTATATAAAATTTTATTTAAGATGAAAGTAGAAAATTTAAATTGTAATAAATTATAAGTGGCGACCCCAGCATGATTCGAACATGCGTCATCAAGAGGAAATCTTGAGGTCCTTGGCCACTAGACGACAGGGTCTTAAAAAAGAATTTTGATTATAGTTTAGTTTGCGTTTTATTTTGCTTAAAATAAGACAATGCCTATCTTATTTTTTTTAACCTTTTTTTACCTAATTTATAAATTTTTGAAGAGGAAGTTTCAAAAAATCCTACATTTGAGATAACTTCTACATCACATTTTTCAAAAGCAAAATCATACTCAAAACTTTTTTTTGTCTTATTTGCAGAAGTTGAAGATAAAACTCTAAATTTTTTTATAAAATCAAAAAATTTAGACTCAGATTTTACAACTCTAAAAGAGTTTAAATTTGGATATATAAATGTAGTTTTAGAACTATTTCGCACTATTTTTCTAAACTTTTTTGGAACTCTTGCAAACTCCTTTAAAGTTACAAAACTATCCAAAGTTTTAAGGATTTTTTGATTTGAAGGTCTTTGTTTTATATTTGATAGTTTCTCATCATTTGATGATGAGAAACCAACAGTTGTATCTGTTTGTACCAAATATACTAAATCTGGATTCATTTTTAGTAGTTTAAATACTCTTGAATTGATTTTGGAGTTGAAACATCTGAAGTTTTTAACTCTTTGATTGCATCAGTTGCTGCAAAAGCAGCAGCAACAGTTGTGAAATAAGGAACACTCATTCTTAAAACTGCTCTTCTTATCTCTTTTCCGTCATCTTTTGAAGCTTCTTGCTCTCCACTTGTATTTATTGCCATTACAATATCACCATTTGTCAATAAATCTGTAATATTTGGTCTTCCTTCACTAACTTTTAAAACTTTCTCACAAGCAATTCCAGCTTCAGATATAATTTTTTCAGTTCCTCCAGTAGCACATATAGTAAAGCCACTATCAACTAAGCTTTTTGCAATAGTTGAAGCAAACTCTTTATCCAAATCACATAAAGAGATAAACACTTTTCCACTTTTTGGAAGAGAGTTTTTAGCTGCATTTTGTGATTTTGCAAATGCCATCGCAAAATTTGAAGCAATTCCCATAACTTCACCTGTACTTTTCATTTCAGGACTTAAAAGTAAATCTGCACCTACTAGTTTATTAAATGGGAAAACAGACTCTTTAACAGCTACGTGATCTTTTAATCTTGGTTTTAAAACACCATTTTCTTCATATACAATATCTCTATCATAAACTTTAAGAGCATCTCTTAAAGTTTCTCCCCACATAACTCTAGTTGCAACTTTTGCAAGTGGCATTCCTGTTGCTTTAGATACAAATGGAACAGTTCTAGATGCTCTTGGATTTACTTCAATTAGATATATTTGTCCTTTATGAATTGCATATTGAGTATTCATCAAACCAACAACTCCAAGACCTAAAGCCATCTCTTTAGTTTTTGATTCTAATTGTTTAATTAAATCATCACTTATAGAGATTGGAGGAAGTGAACAAGCACTATCACCTGAGTGAATACCAGCTTCTTCAATATGTTGCATAATTCCACCAATATAAACCTCTTTTCCATCACAAATACAATCAACATCAAGCTCAATAGCTCTATCTAAGAATTTATCAATTAAAACAGGTGCATCATTTGAAACACTTACTGCTTCATCCATATACTGTTTTAACTCTTCTGTTGAGTAAACAATTTTCATACCTCTTCCACCAAGAACAAAAGAAGGTCTTACTAATACTGGATAACCTATTTTTTCAGCTATTTGTATAGCTTCATCAAGTTTAACAGCTGTTCCATTTTCTGGTTGTAAAAGACCTATTTTTTCAACAAATGCAGAGAATTTTTTTCTATCTTCAGCTAAATCAATTACATCTGCTGTTGTTCCAATAATTTTTGCTCCAGCTTTTGTTAAAACTTGTGCAAGTTTTAATGGAGTTTGTCCACCAAAATGAACTATTACACCATCTGGTTGCTCTTTTTCAACAACACTTCTAACATGTTCAAAATCGATTGGCTCAAAGTATAAAACATCTGAAGTATCATAATCTGTACTTACAGTTTCAGGGTTGCAGTTATACATAATTGTTTTAACACCCATTTCAGTTAATGCGAAACTTGCATGCACACAACAGTAGTCAAACTCAATTCCTTGACCAATTCTATTTGGTCCTCCACCAATAATCATAACTTTTTTCTGAGTTGATTTAGGCATCTCTACTTTTGGAAGTTTTGAAACATTTGTAGTTGAATATAAGTATTGATTTAAAGCTTTAAACTCTCCTGCACAAGTATCAACTTCATTGTATTCAAAATCTATATCTAAAGCTTTTCGTGCAAGATATACATCTTCTTCAGTTTTTCCAATAACATTTGCAATAAATTTATCACTAAACCCATTTGATTTTACTTTTCTTAAAAGTGCTTCATCTTTTAAAATTGCAGGAGTCATAGAAAGTTCCATTTCGTACATCTCTCTAAACTTAGCTAAGAACCAAGGGTCTATTTTTGATAACTCAAAGATATCCTCATTTGTTAAACCTTGTCTCATACCATCCATTAGGTATTGAAGTCTCTTATCATTTGGTCTTCTAATCTCTTTTTTGATTAATTCTAAATCTGTTGTAATGCTATCAAATCCACTAAGACCAGTCTCTAAAGAGCAATAAGCTTTTTGGATAGTCTCATTGAAATTTCTTCCAATAGACATAACTTCACCAACACTTTTCATAGAAGTTGTTAAAGTTGAGTTTGCTTTTGGGAATTTTTCAAATGTAAATCTAGGAACTTTTGCAACGATATAATCAACCGCAGGCTCAAAACTTGCTAATGTTCCTGTCATATCATTTGTAATCTCATCAAGTGTAAATCCAACTGCTAAAAGTGTTGATACTTTTGCGATTGGGTAACCAGTAGCTTTAGAAGCAAGTGCAGAACTTCTAGAAACTCTTGGATTCATCTCAATTACAATCATTCTTCCTGTTTTTGGACACATTGCAAATTGAACGTTTGATCCACCACTATTTACTCCAACTTCTCTTAAAATTGCAAAAGATGCATCTCTCATTAATGCATACTCTTTATCTGTAAGTGTAAGTGCAGGTGCAATAGTAATACTATCTCCTGTATGAACTCCCATAGGATCAAGATTTTCAATAGAACAAACAACAATACAATTATCATTTGTATCTCTGATTATCTCCATCTCATACTCTTTCCAACCTAAAACAGACTCTAAAATCTCAATTTCATTGATTGGTGAAGCATCAAGTCCTGCTTGAGCTAGTGCTTTAAACTCTTCCATATTATAAGCAACACCACTTCCAGCACCTGCAAGAGTAAATGAAGCTCTGCTAATAACAGGGAATCCTATATCTTTTGCAAGCTTCATAGCCTCTTCAAGAGTATAAGCATTTTCACTTCTTGGTAAATCTAATCCGATTTTTTTCATACTTTCAGTAAAAAGATGTCTATCTTCACCTTTTTTGATAGCTTCTGGATGAACTCCTAAAAAAGTAATTCCTTCTAAAAGTCCTTTTGAATACATTGAAGTCGCTATATTTAGTGCAGTTTGTCCACCCATTGTAGGCAAAATAGCATCTATATTCTCTTTTTTAATTATATTTAAAACAACCTCTTCTGTAATTGGTTCTATATAAGTTTTATCAGCAAATTCTGGATCTGTCATGATAGTTGCTGGGTTTGAGTTAACAAGGACAACTCTATATCCTAGCTCTTTCAAAGTTTTTGTTGCTTGAGTACCAGAATAATCGAACTCACACGCCTGTCCTATAACAATCGGTCCTGAACCAATCAACAAAATGTTTTTTATATCTTCTCTTTTTGGCATAACTTTCCTTTCACTGATTTAAAAATTTGGCAAGTTTACCCAAAAAGTACTTAATGTTTTGTTATAAAAGCACTATCATATAAAGTTTTATCAAGAGTTATTGCTTTGAGTAACAAAAACTAATTTTGCTTCTTCTAATAACTTTTGAGCTAGCTCTAACTCTTTTAAACCATCGTTATATAACTTTAATGACTCATTTATTGTAATTTGTGGATTTGAAAGTTTTTCTAAAAGCTCTTTTGCTTTTGTAATTTTATCTTCAAAATTAATATCTTCTTGTTTTTTAATATCTTCCATTTTTAATCCTTTAAAATATCTTTTATATGTTCTTCAAATTTTTCAACTTCTACTAAAAAAGAGTCATGACCACTAGAACTATCTACTAATTTAAATGTCACTTGATCTTTTTTACCTATTTTTACCATAATATCTCTAATCTCTTCCATCTCATTTGGGAAAAATAGCATATCATCTTTAAAAGCAATTAAATGAAGTTTTCCCTCTATTTTTAAAAATGAATCCTCTAATTTATCTTTATTTCTTCCAGCATCAAAAATATTTATTGTTTTACAAATATATAAATATGATAGTGGATCAAAAAATTTTGGAAAACTATATGAGTTGTGCTCAAGATATTTCTCTATCTCAAATCTTCCAAATAGCTCATATAATCCATCTGTTTCAACATAATCTCTTCCAAATTTGTTTATGAATAGATTTGGACTTAAATATGCAATTAATCCAGCCATTCTTCCAACTGCAAGACCAACTAACCCTCTTGCTTTTAAATCATCTTTTTCATAGTTTCCATTTTGAAAATTTGGATCATGTCTTATTGCTTCAATAGCTATTTTATTTAAAGCTATTGCCCAAGGTCTTGTATATGCTGTTGTTGCCATTGGAATATAGTGTTTTGCAAAAGTTGGATGCTCAATTGCATAACAAAGAGCTTGCATTCCACCCATACTTCCTCCAATAACTGCAACTGCATTTTTAATTCCTAATTTTTTATAAAGTCTCATTTGAGCATTTACAATATCTGAAATTGTTAAAACAGGAAATTTTAATCTATACTCTTTTTTTGTAGATGGATTTATACTTAAAGGACTCGTAGAACCATATGAACTTCCAATATTATTTGAACAAATTACAAAATATTTTTCTGTATCAATAGCTTTTTTATCTCCTATAAACTTATCCCACCAACCAGCTTTTGCCTCATTTTCATAACGACCAGCTGCGTGATGACTTCCAGATAGAGCATGACAAATAACTATAACATTTGATTTATCTTCATTTAATCTTCCATAAGTTTCATAAACTATCTCAAACTCTTCAAGAAGCCTTCCACTTTCAAGATAAAGTGGTTCGTTAAATTTCTCTTTTTTTGTCTCTATTTCCAAAATATATTCCAAATTTTTCTATTTTTTTAGATTAAAGTCTATCTAAACTAAAATAAAAAAGCCTTTTAGTGACATATTTTTAAGAAATTTAAAGATATAAAACTTTTTAATCTTATATTATAAGTAATTTTTTATATAATCATAGTTTAAAATTATAAAAAGGATTTTTGTGAATAAAATTGAAGAGTTAAAAAAACTTTTAGAAAAAGAGGTTTTACCAGAACTTAAAGCTGAAATAGAGGCTTTAGAAAAGTTACTTTCAAAGAAAAATGATAAAGAGATAAAAGAGGAATTAAACTACTTTTTAGAGGTAAAAAAGTTTTATGATGAAGCTTTGAAACTTATAAATGAAAATAAATTAACTCAAGAAGAAGCAGAAAATATTTTACTAGATTTAGAGGATATGGAAGATGATGAGGAGGAAATTTAGTGTTTGATTTAGAGATTTATGAAATTGTTTTTATAGCGTTTTTTGCTATTGCTTTTGTATTTGGATTTTTTGCTCAACAAAAACAGTTCTGTTTTAGTGGAAGTTTAAAAGATTATATACAAATTAAATCAACAAAAAGAGCAGCTAGTGTTGTTATGGCTATGATTGTAGCTATTATTTCTACTCAAATATTTGCATCTATTTTTGATATTGATTTAAGTTCTAGTAGCTATTTTAAAAGTAATATAAACTACTTTGCTATTATTATTGGTGGTGCTTTATTTGGTGCTGGAATGATGATAGCTGATGGTTGCAGTAGTAGAAGCATAGTAAAATTTTCTCAAGGTGATGCAAATGCTTTAGTAACACTACTTTTTATTGCAATTTTTGCATTTGCTAGTACAAAAGGGATTTTGTTTGGAGTTGTAAATGGTTTTATAAATAATCAATTTATGATAGATATTTCAAGTAATTTATCAAACTTTACGCTAAATATTTACTTTGTTTTAGCAATTTTAGTTTTACTTTTGGCATATTTTGTAAAAAAAGTAAAAAGAGTTTTTAGTTTATACGATGGTGTTATTATTGGATTTTTAGTTGGTCTTTCTTGGTTTATCTCTGGATATATTGGAGCTGAAAGTATTGAAAAAGAGATTCAAGTTCAAGCTTTAAGTTATGTATTTCCTAGTGCAAAAACTTTAGAATTTTTTACTTTTTTTGAAATAACAGAGTTATCTATTGGAGTTTGTATTGTTTTAGGTGCAATTTTTGGTGCATATTTTTCGACATTTTTTAATAAAAAATATAGTTTTGGATGCACTTCAAAAATGAATTTTAATAAATTAAAATACAATATGATAGGTGGTTCTATGATGGGAATTGGTGGAATTATGGCTATTGGATGTACTGTAGGACAAGGTTTAAGTGGTGTTTCTACCCTTGTATTTAGTTCATTTTTAGCAATAATTTCTATTGGAGTATCTGGTTTTATAACTGGAAAAATACTTTATAAAAAAGATAAACTTCCTATGTGTTTCTTATTTGAGTGGGAAGATGATGATAAAAAACAAAAACCTTTGGATTACGAAATATAAAAAAAAGGATACAAACTCAAATATCTGAGTTTGTATCCTTACATATTTCATTAAATAATTTTAGTGAAGTGGATACTCTACTGTATAACCTCTCATAAGAGGTGGAGTATCAAGAGTGCTTTCAACTGCTTCAACTTTTATAGCTTCAATCTCATTTTCATCACTCTCTTTTTGTTCCTCTTTTATCTCATTTTTAGCTTCAAATCCAGTTGCTATGATAGTAATTTTTACTTCATCTCTTTCAAAATCTGTATCTGTTGTAGTTCCAAAAATAATTTGAGCATTTATATCAACTCTTTGGTTTATGTTATTCATAACATCTTCTATAGCAAAAAGTGATATTTCTGGACTTATTGTAAAGTGAATTAAAATTCCTTTTGCACCATCTAAAGGTACTTTTTCTAGTAAAGGAGAGTTTATAGCATTATCTAAAGCTCTACTTGTAGCCTCATCTCCTTTTGCTTTTCCAATTCCCATTAAAGCAATACCTTTATGCTTCATAATAGTTTTAACATCTGCAAAATCGGCATTTATATCATTTCCACTACCTGGATTTAATATAACTTGGCTCATTCCATTTACAGCTTGATATAAAATATTATCTGTAACTTTAAAAGCATTTTTTATACCAATTGTCTCATCAACAGCTTCTCTTAGTTTATCATTTGCAATAACAATTAAAGAATCACTAACTTTTTTAAGCTCTTCAAGACCTAAATTTGCCAAAGCAGCTCTCATTCTTCCTTCAAAACCAAAAGGTTTAGTAACAACAGAAACAGTCAAAGCTCCAACTTCTCTAGCTGCTTTTGCAATAATAGGAGCAGCTCCTGTTCCTGTACCTCCACCTAATCCAGCAGCAACAAAAACAATATCAGCACCTTTTAAAGTCTCTTTTATCTCATCATAACTTTCAAGCGCTGAGTTTCTTCCAACTTCTGGATCCATTCCAGCACCAAACCCATTTGTAAGCATAGGTCCTAATTCAATCTTTTTTGGAGCTTTTGAAATATGAAGAACTTTTAAATCTGTATTTGCAACTATTAAATCAATCATATGAGTACCTTCTTCAATCATATAATTAATCATATTACAACCACCACCTCCAACACCAATTACTGCAATTTTTGGAAGATTATTTGATAGTGCTTTTGTAGGCATATCCTCTTTTATTGTTATATCATCTACTCTAAATAGATTGTGACTGCTACTATTTTCCATTAAAACCACTCCTCAATTTTTTTCCAAAGTCCAATACCTTTTTTCTTTTTATCTTTTGGTAAAGGGTCTAAGATTGTATCATTCGTTCTTATTCTCATATCAGGTCCAGCTTGTCCAATATGTGGAGTTTGTGGTGCAATAAACTTATCATTAACTTGACCTTTTCTAATAGGTCTTATTAATTTTTTACTAGAATCTAATTGATAACCTCTATTCATTCCTAAAGCAAACATAATTAATCCAACAACTGTTGCCATATGTGGCTCATCAAAACTAACTCTAAATGAATTTGGAATGTTTTTTGGAGTAGCAATTGTTACTGGAATCTTCTCAAAAATATTTTTTGTCAGCTCTTTTATTCCACCTAATTGACTCATTCCACCTGTTAGCACTATTCCTGAACCAATATTATCAAGTAAAGCATTCTTTTTTAACTCATTTTTAACTAAAACTAAAAGCTCTTCTACTCTTGCATGAATAATTGTTTGAATATGACCAAGAGGAAACTCTTTAAAATACTCTTCATCGTTTATTTGTGAAACTCCAACATTTGAAGGTCCAACTTCTCCATTTCCAAAGTAATCTTTGATTAAAGAACCATACTCAATTTTTATCTTTTCAGCTGTTCTAAGAGGTGTATTTAACATCAAAGATAAATCATTTGTAATATTTTTTGAACCAACAGGAATAAATCCATTATAAATTATAGAGTTTCCTTTATGATATACAAACTCAGTTGTAGAAGCACCTAAGTTGATCACAACAGCACCTATTCTTTTTTGTTGCTCATCTAAAACTGCCAAAGAAGCAGCATAAGAGTCAAGCACAAATCTAACATCATCTATACCAAAAATTCTTAGTGCAGATTTAATATTAATTAGTGCATTTCTTTTTGCAGTTACAATGTAAACAGATGCTTCAAGCTTTGAACCATTCATATTAAATGGGTTTTCAACTTCTTGATCATCTACTTTAAAAAATAGTGGTATTACGTGAACTACATCATAATCAGGTAAAATTATTGAGTTTGAAAGAGCCATTTGCATTGCTTGATTTATATCTGTTTCAGAAACAAGTCCATTTGGAATAGTTACATATCCAGTTGCTTTGATTCCTCTTGTATAATTTCCAGAAATAGATACAACAGTCGTTCCAATAGTCTCTGTTACACTCTCTTTTGCTTGAAGTATTGCATCTTTTATAGTTCTTGAAACATCTTCAATATTTGTTATAAGTCCTTTATTTACTCCAACACTATCTTGAACTCCAAAACCTAAAATTTCAATACTATTATCTAAATCATATTTTGGTTTAGATATTACTGCACTTGTAACACTAGAACCAATATTTATTGTAAGAAAAATATCATTTGTATTATTCAAAACTACTCCTTTGCCTGCATAAATGTTTTTATTACAATACTATTTTCAAGTTTTTTAAGTAAATTTGACAATAAATCAGAATTTTGAACCTGTTTTATCTCATCTCTTACAAAACTATCTTTTGCTTTGTCGTAAGAAGCCATTCTTGAGTCAATTATTTTATATAAAACAACTTTTGAACCAACTTTTGCAATTCCCTCTTTTGTAGAACTAGCAAAAAGTTGTGCTAAAAACTCTATTGCTTCTTGCTCATTTAATCCTTTAATTTTAGAAGCACTTGCTCTATTTACAGCTGTTGCTTCATTTCCTTTAAAATCTTTTAAACTATTTTGTGCTAATTCATCTAATTTTTTTGCTTTCAAATTAAGTTTAAAATCTTCAATTACCTTTGCTTTTGCTTGCTCAAAAGTTAAATTAACAGAAGGGTTGATTTTTGCTAGTTTTACTATATAAAATCTATTATTTTCAAAAAATGGTTTTAAAATCTCTTCTTTTTTTAACTCTTTAATTTTTTGAACATTTTCAGCTGAAAATGGAATTTTATTTTCAGAATAAGTCGCTTTTTTATCAAAGTTATCTTCAGATTTTTTAAGTTTTAAGTAAAGAGTAAGAGCCTCTTTTTTACTAAAATTCTCATCCAAATCTTTTATAATCTCTTCTTTTGCTTCTTCAAAAGATTTTAACTTTCCATCTTCAAATTTATAATCACTTTTAAACTTGTCAAAATGATTTTTTATATCTTCTTGTGTAGAGTTAGAAGAAGAAATAGGAAGCTCTTTTATCTCTAAATCATAAAAAACTTCACTCTTGTATGCATTTTGATTCTCATCAAAATATTTTTTAAGTTCATTTTCATCAACACTATTTACATCAACATCATTCAAAGTTAATATTTTATAAGTAATATCATCTTCTAAAAATAGTAGTTTACTAATATTTTCTATCTCATTTGGAGTTGGTTCTATACTAAAAAGAGCTTGAACTTTTTGAAAAAGTATTGAATTTTTAAGACTAGTTTCAAACTCTTGAGGTGACATTCTATTTTGTTGTAAAACATTTACATATTGATTTTTATTGAATTTACCATCTACTTTAAACTCTTCATAATTAATCAACTCTTTTGCAATCTCTTCATCAGTTACCATCAAACCTAAAGAGTTACCATAAGACATAAGAAGATTTTTTTGTAAAAGTTGAGAAAATGCAACATCTTTTAATCTTAATTGCTCTGCTAACTCTTTATTAAAAGATGCTCCAAAAATTTGTGAATATTGATTATAAAGATTTGAATACTCTTGTTGGTACTCTTCTACACTAATCTCTTTGTTTCCAACAGTTGCAACAACGCCACCTTTACTACCATAGTCATATGATCCCCATCCTACAAATCCAGCACCTACAAAGGCAATAGTACTAATCCAAATCGTAATAACCAACCACTTTTTATGTCTTTGCATCCAAGTTATCATAAAATAAACCCTTAAAAAAAATTTAGAGATTATAATACAAAAATCTTGCTTGTATGTTATTTAAACGCTTATAGATAAACTATTTGTTTCTATTTTTTTATCTTTATTGCACAATAAATCATTTATAACACTCTCTCTTATTGTCACTTCTATTTTTTTACAAGCACTTTTAAAAGCTTCTTCTTCCCCAACAATAAAACACATACTTTTTGCTCTTGTTATTGCTGTATAAAGTAGTTTTGTATTATGCATTATATAGTGTGAAAAGCTCATAGGAATTAAAGCATTTTCATACTCCATTCCTTGTGTTTTATGAATTGTTAGACAATATGCTAAATTTAAAAGATGATGAATATTATCAAAGTCATAAAATACTACCATATCATCATTTGGATATAAAACTACACACTTTTTTTCATCAAAATCTAATTTTATTACAAGTCCAAGTTGTCCATTATAAACTCTTCTTTCCATAAATTCAGTAGAGTTTGATTTATACATACTCATAGTTTGAGCTTTCATATTCTCATTTTTAATATGAATAACTTTATCTGTTAATTTATATTCAATATCTTTTATTTTTAAACTTCTATTTTTTGTATGATTAAAAAGTCTTTGAAGTTCTATATTTAGATTTTCAACTCCTAAAACTCCACCTTTCATAGGTGTAATTACTTGAAACAAAGTAAGTGCTTTTCCTATATTTTTCTCTTTTATAAAATCATAGTAATTTTGTATATAATTACTTGCAATATTTAAAATATTATTTAAGATATACTCACTATTTTCACCTCTCATATCTGAAAACTCATTTTGAGTCAATGAATTTTTCATAGAGTAGTAATTTCCTATTGATACATCAACAAACTTAAAATCTTCATACTCTTCTTTATAATTTGGCAATTCACCTTTTCTTATATCATTTGCAATTACAGCTATTGCTTGATTCTCGTTTTGTCTATAAATTTTTGTAAGTTTACAAATAGGTGCTAATTCATATTTTATGCTATCAGCTAATATATTTCCAGCTCCAATAGCTGGAAGCTGCCCATCATCTCCAACAATTATAAAAATTGTATCATCACTTATTTTGCTTATTATTTGGGCAAATGTAACAGAGTTTACCATTGAAGCTTCATCTAGTAAAATAACTTTATATGGAAAAAAATCTTTCTCTTTATGTTTTACTAAAAGACTTTGAATTGTGCTTGCGTTGTATCCTGTTGTATCACTTATTCTTTGACTTGCAATTCCACTTAAAGCAATAGCTATAATATCATCATAGCTTACTATCTCTTCAAGAAGCTCCAAAATAGCTCTACTTGAAGTTGATTTTCCTGTTCCTGCATATCCTATTAAAAATAGTGTTTTTTCTCCAGAATTTATTAATTCAACTGCTTTTTGTTGTTCACTACTTAAAGTAAATCCTAAAGTTTTTTGTTTTTTTTCTAAATACTCTTCAAAATTATCTATAATTTTCTTATTTTTATTATCTTTTCTTATATTAAAAAAATCTAATATTTTCTTTTCACAATAATATAACATTGAAAGTGCAATACGATTTTCACTTGTACTATAAATCTCCTCTTTTGCTAACATTTCAACTAAAATATTTTCATAAAGTAGCTCCTCTTTTGAAAACCTCAAACTATCATCTAAAAGTTTATAAAGATGAAATTTATCTATTGAGGAGTTACCGTTATTATCACAATACTCTCTTAAAGTATAATTTAAACAAGCTTTTATTCTAAAAGGTGATTTTACATCGATTCCTAAAGCTTTTGCTATCTCATCTGCTCTTTTAAATCCTATTCCTTTTATATTTATTAGCATATATGGATTTTGTTTTATCTTTTCAATTAAGTTTTCAACTTCACTAAAAGTTGAGTATATTTTTGTAATTAGATTTGAAGTAACTCCAAATTTACCCAAAAAAGCCCCTAGTTCTCTAAGGTGCTTAAAAGAGTGCCAAGAGTTTAAAATAGATTTTAGTTTTTTCTCTTTAATACCTTTAAAATTTAAAAGTTCATTTGGATTTTCATCTAAAATCTTTATTAAACCTTCTTCTCCATATTTTTCTAAAATCTCTGTTGCTGATTTTTTTGTAAAACCTTTGATTATTTTAGTAAGGAAAAAAAATAGTTCATGCTCTTTTACTTGTAGAGTATTAAACTCAAATTGAACTCCATATTTACTATGAGTTATCCAATTTCCAGTTAATAGTATCTCTTCTCCTACAAGTTTTTCAATATCTGCATCAAAATAGACTCCACATATTTTTTGATTATTTTCTAAAACTGCAATAGTATATTTTGTTTCATCATTTTTATATAAAACTTTTTTTAAAACTCCACTAAGATTGAAGCTCTTCTCATTAGTTTCCATCATTATACTTATCTTTTTTATGCTTATCTTTTTTATATGAACTCTTATTTTTCTCTTTTTGAAGTAAATTTGCCTCTTTTAAAAGTATAGCTCTCTCATCTTCAAAGCTTTCACTATGATTTTTTGTAAAAGAGATAGTTTTTTCAATAAAACTATTTAGCAAAGTATAATAATCTGAATAAAGTTCAACTTTTTGTGATTTACACATATCTTCATAATTTTTTAAAGTTCTTTTTAAAAACAGCTCTTTATCAAAATTTTCAAGTTTTAACAAAGATATTGTTCTTGTTAAAAATTTTTCAACAACTCTTATATAACGAATTCTTAACTGTTTCTCGTTTATTTCAAAACCCATTTTTCAACTTTAATATTTTTTGAATCATATCTATTTTTAATATCACTTTTTTTTAAATTATAAGATTATAACTAAATCTATTTTAAAATAGTTAAAATATTACAAATTGTCATATTTTAACTATAGTTCACAAGCACTTTTTAGAATATCAATTCCAAATTTTTCTCTTAGATTTTGTATATTTTTACCCAATTTATCTTTTTTCAGATCATCTTCATACTCAAATAAATTATAAGTATGTTCTCCTTTTTTTGCAAAATTAAAAACTGTAATATATAATTGAACTACACCATGATTTCTGTGTTTGTCTGCTTGCATAAATAGATTTATTATAGAGTTTTTAAAATCAAATTCATTAAAAATCTTATTACTATTTTCTTGTGCTTTTGTTTTAATATTTGACTCATATTTTATGTGAATTTGAAAAGACAAAGGATTATGCCCATCTTTTTTTACTATAAAACTCAAATATCTACTCAAAATCATAACTCTTCTTTTAATCTCTTCTCTATTAAAAACTACATCAAAACTTCTTCCAATTCCTATACTTTTTTTCTCTTTTGTTATATTTAGTTTACTATCTTTTATTCCACAAACTCTATTATATGTATCTATTCCAACTTTTCCAAAAGAGTAAAATAGATTTTTATTTTTTCTAATATCTCCCAAAGTTTTTATATTGTAACCACTTAATTTTTCACAAAGAGATTTTCCAATTCCTGTAAAGTTTTCTATTAAAATATTTTTTGTAAACTCTTCAATATTTTCTTTTTTCAAAAGTTTTATATTGTTTGGTTTTGCCTCATTTGTCATAAGCTTTGATAAATATTTTGTATTTGCTAAGCCAATAGAGCAAGGAAGATTTAACTCTTTAAATATCTTATCTTTTAATTTTCTTGCAAAATCTTCTGCTTCATCCTCTTTTATATAACCAGTTAAATCACCAAAAAATTCATCAATAGAGAACTGCTCTATTAGAGGAATTTCAAGTTCTAAAAGCTCTTTTAATTTTGAAGACAACTCATCATAAAGACTATATTTTGGTGGTATCATTTTCAAATTTGGACAAAGTTTTAAAGCTTCATTTACACTCATAGCTGTTTTTACTCCAAAAGCTCTTGCCTCATAAGAAGCTGATGTTATAATTCCTCTTATTTTATTATTTTCATCAACAAAATAATCATTTGAACTATTTTCATCTTCACTATCTAAAATTTTACTTGAAAAACTAGCACGATTTGTTGCCATTGTTCTTTTTACTCTTGTATGTGAAAAAATATCTACATTACTTTTCCCACCAACAGCAACGGGGATATTATGTAAACTTTTATCAAGAGTTCTATGTGCTGATACAAAATAGCAATCTAAGTCAATATGAATAAACATAATAAAATATTACTCTATTTTTAATAAAATATTTAATAAATATTGCAATTTGCAATATTTTTATATTTTATATCTTAATAAAAAATTGAGAAGAATTTACACATAATTTTTTTTTATAATTCAATATAAGATTTATTTAATATTTTAAATTTTTATTAAGTTTATTAAATTATCATTCATTTGTATTTGTTATATAAAAGGAGAAGATAAAATGAAAAAACTGGCATTTTTACTTGCAACTTTCGCAAGTTTATCGTTTGCTGTAGATTATGACCCTGTAAGAGGAGAGATGTTATCTCTTTCTTGTGCAAACTGTCATGGAACTGATGGAAAATCTACTACTGCTATTCCAAAAATAGCTGGATTGGATAAGAATTATATGTATCAAACTTTACTTGAGTACAAAACTGGAAAAAGAGTTGATACACATATGATGCAAAAGCATACAAAAGGTTTCACTGATGAAGAGCTTGAGCAACTATCTTACTACTTTTCAAAAGTTAAATAAGCAAAAAGGATAAACGATGATAAATAGAAGAGATTTTGGAAAATTAGTTTTAGGAGCTACGGCTCTATCTTTTACTGCTTGCAATAGTTTAGCAAGTGGTTTATCTACAATTCCTGCAAATAAAAAAAGAGTTGTAATTGTAGGTGGTGGTTTTGGTGGAGCTGCAACTGCTAGATATTTAAGAAAATTTGATTCAAATGTTGAGATTGTTTTAGTTGAACAAAATAAAGAGTATTATACTTGTCCATTTTCAAATGCAGTAATTGCTGGTATGGAAAAAATGGATTTCATAAAACATGATTTATCTACTTTAGCAAAAAAACATAATATTAAAGTAGTACATGCAAAAGTTGCAAAAATTGATGGTGCAAATCAAAATGTTGTTTTAGAAAATGGAGAAAAAATCTCTTATACAAAAGCTGTTGTAAGCCCTGGAATTGATTTTAAATATGAAAAAGGTTATACAAAAGAGAATGAAAAACATGCTCCACATGCTGTAAAAGCTGGTGAGCAAACTACAATTCTTCAAAAACAACTTGAAAATATGAAAGATGGTGGAACTTTTGTAATGGTAGCACCTGCTGATCCTTTTAGATGTCCTCCTGGACCTTATGAGAGAATCTCACTTGTAGCTCACTATATTAAAAATAATAAACCAAATTCAAAAATTATAGTTCTTGATCAAAAAGATAAATTCTCAAAACAAGTTCTATTTACAAATGGTTGGAAAGAGCTTTATGGTGATTTAATTGAGTGGAGAGCAGCACAATTTGGTGGAAAAGTTGTAAGTGTTGATCCTGTTAAAAAAATAGTTGTAACTGAAGATGAAGAGGTTCAAGCAGATGTTTTAAACTATATTCCAAATCAAAAAGCTTCTCAATTAGCATTTGATTCAGGACTTGTAGCAGATGGAAAAGATTGGTGTGATATTCATCCAAAAACTTTTGAATCTAAATTAGTTAAAAATGTTCATGTTATTGGAGATGCTTCAAATGCAGCACCTATGCCTAAATCAGCATTTAGTGCAAGTACTCAAGGAAAAGTTGTAGCTCTTCAAATAGCAAGAATGCTAAAACAACAAGAGCCTTTAAATCCTCCAAAACTAGCAAATACTTGTTATAGTTTATTGAGTCCAAACTACGGTATTTCTATTGCCGCTGTTTACAATGCACTTGATGATAAAATACAAAATGTTGATGGAGCAGGTGGAGTAAGCCCTGAAACTGATCCAGATGGTCATATTAGAATTTTAGAAGCAAAATATGCTTATGCTTGGTATGAGAGCCAAACAGCTGACATATTTAAGTAAAAGTTTTAGCTTGGTGCTTTTGCACCTTGCTAATCTTTAATTAAGACAACTCACTCATATTTTTATCAAATTCACTATTTATACTCTCAATTTTTTGCATAACTTCTAAAATTTCATTTTCTACTTTTGTTTTATCAAGACCAAAAAGTGTAGAAGCTTTATTTTCTAACTCTTCTATTTTAGCTTTTAGAGGTTTTAAATCTTGACTTTTTTTAGCAACCAATTGAGCTCTTAACTGTTTACTCTCTTTTTTATTTAACTTTGGTTTATCACTTTTTTGGCTCTCTTTAGTTTTTGTTGGTTTTGCATCTTCAATATCATCACCCCAACCTATTTTTTCTAAAAACTCATCATAAGTTCCATTAAAATAATCAGCTCCATCATTTGTAAAAACTATTAATCTATCACAAACTGCTCTTAGTAGCTCTTCACTGTGAGTTACTATAATACTTGAACCCTCAAACTCTTTTATAGCAGTTGTAAGTGCTTCAATTGATTCAATATCAAGGTGATTTGTAGGCTCATCAAGGAAAAGAAGATTTACATCTTGTGCAATAATTTTTCCAAGCATTACCCTACTTTTTTCTCCACCTGAAAGAAGAGATATCTTTTTCTTTGCATTATCTCCACTAAACATCATAATTCCACAAATATTTCGTATAACTGATTCTGATATTTTATTATTTACACTTTGTATCTCTTCAATAATTGTATTATTTTGATTTAAATGATTTATATTTGTTTGACCAAAATGACCAAAAACTGTGCTTGGATGAAAATCTACACTTCCACTAAGAGCTTTTAATTCACCTGCAAGAACATTTAAAAGTGTAGATTTACCTTTTCCATTTTTTCCTATAATTCCTAAAGTTTCACCACGACTTAATGCAAAAGTTATATCTTTGAAAAGAATATTACTTTTATCATATCCAAAGCTTACATCTTTTACTTCAAGCAGATATTTTGCGCTTGTATCTTTGTAATTGAAATCAAACTTCAAATCTTTTTCATAGACAATATCTTCCATAACTTCCATTTTTTCAAGAATTTTTACTTTTGATTGAGCCAAAGTTGCTGTTGCTGCCCTTGCTTTATTTTTTGCAATAAACTCTTCAAGATCTTTTATTTTTTTATCTTGAGCCTCTTTTTGCTTCATATAATGCTCTTCATTTGCTGCTAATTGTTCAAAGAATTTAGTTGTACTTCCAGCAATTATAAAAGCATTTTTTCTAATAATTCCCATAGTGTGTGTACAAACACTATTCATAAAATCTCTATCGTGAGTAATAAGAATAACTTCACCATCAAAACTTTTCAAAAACTCTCTTAACCATCTAATAGATAAAATATCTAAATAGTTTGTAGGCTCATCAAGAAGTAGCATATTTGGCTCTGTTAAAAGAAGTTTTGCTAAATTTATTCGTATTTGATAACCACCTGAAAAACTTTTTGGCTCTTTTTGTAAATCCTCTTCACTAAATCCTAAACCAAACAATATTTTCTCAGCTTTATAAATATTGTACTTATCATCTTCACTTAAAGCAGTTGCTGTTTCATCAAGTAAAGTTTTCTCTTTGAAATCAAAATATTGTTTCAAAGCACCTATTTTATAGTTTTTTGGAGTTGCAATATCTCCACTATCAGGTTGCTCTTCTCCAAGAATAAGTTTAAAAAGTGTTGATTTTCCTGTACCATTTCGTCCAACAAGTCCAACTTTATCGCCTTTATTTAATCTTAAATTTAAATCTTGATATAAAGTTTGTGTTGGGTATGATTTTTGTATATTTATTAGCTCTATCATATGTTTTCTCTATTTTTTGAAATTTTTAAGGCGGGATTATATTATATTTTGTGTTAGAGGTTGGTTATTTATAAAACTTATTTTAAGTAAGTAAAAAAAATACAATTAAAAAATTTCGAGTATACTAAAATAAATTCAAATCTTAGTTTTATGATATAAGCAAAACTTTTGATC